>Ga0222701_1000119_pt1 | contig 35207 bp, 35 predicted proteins | sample AntAcemetage1502_FD_179825 | JGI IMG/M metagenome (GOLD analysis project Ga0222701, IMG submission 179825) | Saline water microbial communities from Ace Lake, Antarctica - #1502 | ecosystem: Environmental > Aquatic > Non-marine Saline and Alkaline > Saline | place: Antarctica: Ace Lake... | reverse complement strand
GACGGGGGCGGCATTTCAGAGCCGAGCGGTCAGAGACCACGGACCCCGTGAGCCACACCCCCGTCGAAGCCACTCTACATCAACGGAGGTGCTCCCGTCTCCGTACGAAATCCAATGGTAGACCCCGACTCCATTACAGGATCTGATCCCGAGCCCCACTACGAGATCTATCGTCGGAACCGCAGGTATATGGCAATCACCAACAGCAGTACTAGGCACAGGAGCAATAGGTTGATGCCAGCGAACAGCAAGCTGTAGTTCATCTATTCTTCACCCGGTCCTTCTAGAGCGAGAAGTTGATCGTCATGTAGAAGTGGTATGTCATAACGTGGATCTTCCCGATCGGCGTCCAGATGTAGTGCTTGATCCATCCTCCTCCTTCGATTGCTGCGCTTAGGCCGCTAGGGTAGATGAAACTGTCGCTCCACTCTCCACCTGTCTCTGAATACAGCTCGCTTCCTGTGAACGTCGCCCGATCATCACAGGAGACAATCTGTCAGGAGAAGAACGGCCCGGACTGAAGGAGAAACAAGTCCGCGTACAAGTGGAATATAATCGGCCACTGGCTGCTGTCGTACTCGTGGAGTTGGAGGACGAATGCCCGCAAGCTGCCATCCCCTGCAGGAGCATCCAGCTCAGGCAAGTCCGAAGGCTTGACATTGACTACCACATGTCGCGAATCGACCCTTGCGAGCAGTTCTCTCAGCTGTGCAGGCGACTCCACCACGAGTGGAGTTATCCCCGGCGGAGCCTGATCGATGGTCTCAAGACCAAACTTCTTGATGACTCCTTGCCACATGCTAGAAGTGGAGTCAAACTCCTTCGACGGTGAGGCGGCTACAGAGCTCACCAGAATTCCCGTGACCAGCACTGCCATCAACATGCATTTTCTCAGCATCGCATTCTCCTCATATCAGAGATGTGAGGAAAGTATACGCTACGAAGAAATCAGATGCCAACACACGGGAATCCAAATCGGGGTACACACAGCTCATTCCTTCCGCTTGAGCCCCTGTCTTCCGGGCCCTGGGCGGGAATCGAGGGACACATACCCTATTTCCCTGAGGGAGGACACTTGAGGCAGTTGATTCACGAGCTCCCGTATGCTTGAGGTCATACCTTGATTCTTAGGATTTCGCGGAAGAATGGTGGTCAGGAATCCATTCCTGAACACGCCCCACGCTGTGACTCCCTGGCTACTTCTGCTTGCGCCTCAGTCTCCCGAAGAGGGTGTCCAAGTTGAAGATCTGGTTCAGGACGACGGCGATGATCGTCGCCGTCGGCAGCGGATCGGTGAACAGGGTCTGAACGAAGTGAGGCGCCCGGGCATACAGGCTGGGCAAGAACGCCGTACTCAACCCGAAGAAGAAGGCGATGCCAACAACAAAGGTCTTCCGCGAATCCCACGGCTCGCTGAACATCTGTCTCAGGCCCGTACTCACCATGAAGCTCCCCGCGAAGATCAGCGAGGCCCCCATCACCGGCTTGGGCATCATCGACAGGATGCTGATGAGCCTGGGGAAGAAGGCCAGGATCACGAAGATGACTCCCGCGCCGACACTGATCCACCGGCTCAGAACCTTGGTCGCTCCGGCCAATCCGACGTTGCTCGATGACGTGTCGACCGCCATTCCCCCCAGCAAGCCGGCCAGCACCGTCGAGAATCCGTCCGCAAGAAGCCCCTTCCGGATCGGGGCGAAGTCCGTCTCCTCCAACGTCGGTTCGGAGATGCTCTGCGCGGCAAGAAGGTTCCCGAACGACTTCAGCGAGCCGCTGATGGCGATGATGATGAACGGGACGACCATCTTGGGATCGAACGTGATGCCTCGAAACGCCGCCCCCATCGCAGGCAGAGCGAGTATTGGAGTGTCCTTCACCGCGACAAGATCATGCCAGAATTCGGGAATGAGGATCGCAGCCAAGATCCATCCCGCCAGGATTCCGATCAGCAGGCAGTACATCTTCGCGAAGCGCCTGCCCCACAGATTCGCGAGGACCATCACCATCAGGGAGAACACGCCGACGAGCATATCGGGGGTTCGGATCGCGTCTTCACGAAACGCGAGCCCGAAGAACGATGTGATCGACGGTGCGAGAATGCTCACTCCAACCATCGCCACGACGAGGCCGACGATGAAGGTGGGGAAGACCTTCCGCAGTCTCTCGATGATCGGAGCGATAGCCATTTCCACCAAGCCGGCAACGATGATCATCCCCCGCATGAGCGGCAGTCCCCCGACCCAAGCAGCCGATAAGGAGAGGCTGAAGTAGGAAGGACCGCAGACATTCGGGTACAGGTACCCGGACCCGATAAGGGGCAATCCGACGGATTGAATCACGGACCCCAAGCCGGCTGCGAGCATGGAGAACGCGATCAAGCTCGCTGTGAATTCGGGGGACCCGCTCACTTGACTTGCGAAGAGAATCGGGATCACAAGGGAAGTCACCATCAACAGGACATGCTGGATCGACGACACCAACAGGTGCGTGGCAGGCGGGACTTGATTCACCGAGTACCCGTGATCTTCGCTCGCTCTTGCCATGAGAAACTCCGATTCTAGTACGGCGGTTCAGGCAGGTCGGTGATCGCTGCCACGTAGATCTCTTCGCCCTCCAAGGTTGCCTCGCGAATGTACAGGCATTTTCGTATCAGCCTTCTCTGATACGGGCCCTTTGCCATAAACATCTCCCACACTCTGTCCGAAGACTCGAGTTCTTCCAGAGCCTGCACGAACGGCTTCTGCCCGACTTCGTCGGCGCACTCCAGAAGGTTCGTCTGAGAGAAGGTGCTGTTGATGGCGGGAGAGATCAGCATCTCGCCATCCCGGCGGAATACGAACACCCGGACATCGCGGTAGTTGTATTCCGAGACCGGGTCCGCGATGTCGACAAGCGCTTCCGGCCCGACCCGGTCGATCAGCTCGACGGCGTCATCGACGACGATTCGGATGAACTCCTGCTCCTCGTGAGGGAAGTTGATCCCGCCACCGACGATCAGCTCCTCGTCGTCCGGCGTTGCGACCTTGAAGTGGCAAGACGATTTCGGGACCGGGTAGAACCTGCCGGGCTCCCACCATGAGTAATGCACCCAGGCGTGGGGGTTGTTCGCGTCCTCCAGCGCCTCGACGATCAACGGGAAGATTCGCTTGCCGTTCTTGTCGGTCACGTCCCAAACGTTCCTTCCCTCCATCTCCTCCATCCCGGCGTGATAGAGGTTCGTACCGGTCACATCGTAGATGTACAGGTAGTAGTCCGGGGTATCGAACCGTGCGCGGTGGCTCCGGAAATACGCCAAGCTACTCAGGCCCTCTTCGCTCAGGATGCGTGCCGCGTCGTAGACGAATTTGACCAGGTTCTTCGTATCACGGTACTGGTACATCGTGAGGTCCAGAGCCTCGTACCTGCTCTGGCAGCCGGAGAGGGCAACCACCAGGATCATCAGAAGAGCAAGCGCAACACCGAGGACGAGCCGGCGCCTGCGTGAGCGCCGGCCGGGTTCGAGGTGACTTCGGACACTCGTCAGAGCTTGCTCACCCATGCGATCGGCCTCGTCCGTGCATTTGATGCCAGTATCTGACCACATCTCGGCGACAGACGCAACAGCAACCAGGCAAGACCGGCAGCAGGGAGAGCCCCGGTCAGGCCTTCCTCTTCGTGACCCATCGCGCTGGGTTCTTGTTGTCTCACCGCCCGTCCGGCCAATGCCAAACGCGATCAGTATTGCATCTGGTAGTACCAAACGCTAAACTGATCGCACATGTACTTGAGAAACGAGTGGATCCAGCGCATCGAGGAGGCGTTTCGAGATCGGTCCATCGTCTGGTTGAAGGGAGTACGCCGGGTCGGAAAGACCGTTCTCAGCCGCTCCTTGCCTGACGTGGAATATCACGATTGCGAGTTCCCACGAACGCGCCGGCTGTTCGAGGATCCGGAGGGGTTCCTTCGTGAAGCGCGCGGAAAGCGCGTCGTACTCGATGAGATCCATCGCCTGGCGAACCCGTCGGAGATCTTGAAGGCCGCCGCCGATCACTATCCGGACGTTCAGATCGTCGCGACAGGCTCCTCCACGCTAGGTGCCTCTTCGAAGTTTCGGGACACGTTGACCGGACGGAAGCGCACAGTATGGCTCACACCGATGACGCTGGGGGACCTGAGTGCGTTCGAACGAGGCGGCCTGACGCATCGTCTTCAGCGAGGCGGCCTGCCACCGTTCTTCCTCGCCGATTCGCTGCCTGAGACTGACTATCAGGAGTGGCTCGATTCGTACTGGGCCAAGGACATCCAGGAACTGTTCCGGCTGGAGCGAAGGGCATCCTTCCAGCGGTTGTTCGAACTCCTCGCGGCACAAAGCGGAGAGATCTTCGAGGCGACCCGTTTCGCGGAGCCGTGCGAGATCAATCGCCAGACGGTCTCCAACTACCTCGGCGTCCTCGAGGCTACCCTCGCCGCCCACGTCGTGCGGCCGTTCAGTAGCCGCCGTTCGACGGAGCTGGTCTCGGCACCGAAGGTGTACGCGTTCGACACCGGTTTCGTCTGCTACGCACGTGGGTGGCTCGATCTTCGCCCGGACGATCTAGGCCCCCTGTGGGAGCACTTCGTGCTGAACGAGATCCAGGCGAGCCTGCAGACCCAGCAGATCCACTACTGGAGGGATAAGAACAAGCACGAGATCGACTTCGTCATCCGAAGACGAGGCAGCACGCCCGATGCCATCGAGTGCAAGTGGTCCGCGGGTGGGTTCGACCCAAGGAATCTCCTCGCATTCAGGCGGCAATACCCCGGCGGCAGAAACTGGGTTGTCGCCACAGATGTCGATCAGGACTACGCTCGGCAGGTGAACGGAGTCGAAGTCCGGTACGTGGCCCTGCAGACACTCATCGGCCAACTTGAGGGTCAGGAGGAAGCCGACTAGAACGCCTCCGCCGTGAGATGGCTCAGGCGGAACACCGTCACGCCTTGCCGTAGAGGGATCACCAGCGCGCGGGGTCTTGCCGGAAGAACTCTGACAGGACGGCGTAGAGGTCGGGCTCCTCTTCCGCCAGCTCCTTCGGGATGAGAAAGAATACCTCGGTCGCGACGGCGAAGAACTCGGCCGGATCCTCGGTACCGTAGGGATCGAGAAGCGTCTCTTCGCCTGCCTCATCGGCCTCGACCAGCCGCTCATAGGCGTCGGACATCACGTCGGCCCAGCGGCTGCGCAGGTCCCGATCGGCAAGGATGGGGGCGCCGTTCGTGTCGCCGGTTTCGGCGTCGAGCTGGTGGGCGAACTCGTGCAGGACGACGTTCTGCACGGCGCTTTCGAGATCGCACTCGACGTCTTCCCATGAGAGAACGAGCGTCCCCAACTGCCACGATTCGCCGATTCGCGCTTCATCGACCTCTTCGATCAGGCCGTCTTCGGTCTCGACCTCTTCCTGCACGGCGTACTCGGCGGGATAGAGCAGGACGCTCGTCAGCTTCGGGAAGAAATCGGTCGGACGATGGAGGAGCAGGACAGCCGCCTGCGCGGCGATGATGAGCTTCATCCGGTCGCTGACCTCTAAGCCGTCCGCCCCCTCGAACCGCTTCTCGGCTAGCAGAACCTGGATGTGGCCGTGAAGCTCTTGGCGGTCCTCCAGCGGGAGCCGGCGATAGAGCAGGACGCTTTCCTCGAGGATCGAGCGCCAGGTACTGGGAAACGCCTCCTCGCGCACCGCCCGACGTCGTCGTTCCTTTCCCCCGAACATCCGATCTCCTTTGATCTATGGACAGGATCCGCGGAGCAATTCGGTCAGAGACGTGACGCGGCCGAGTAGCCGATTTCCGGGACCAGGCCCCGGGGAAGCCGGGTCACACTCTTCCTTCTAACGTCGGTCCTCCGCAGGCTCAGGCGCCAGGTCGTGTGGTCACGAACCGCTTGCCGTCTTTCGCGCAGAGAAGCTGCGCCACTTCGCGGCCGGCCATCGCGGCGCCCGGTAGGCCGCCGGGGGGCACGGTCCACATGCTGCCGAGGTAGAAATTGTCGAGCCCGGGAATGGTCTTGCGGACGTACCCGTACTTCTTCTGAAACTCAGGCGACAGCATCCAGGTCATGAAGGTACCCTTCCAGTTGCCGGTGTAACGTTCGAAGGTCAGCGGCGTGGCCACGTCGGTCACTTCGATGGCGTCCTTGAATCCGGGGTAGCGGGCGTCGATCGCCTCGGCGCACCCGGCGGCGATGGTCTCCTTCTCCGCCGCGTAGGCGTCGCGGTCCTCGCGCAGCCGGTTCCAGTGGTCCCAGTCTGCGGTCAGGATGGAGGTCACCACCGAGCAGCCGTCCGGGGCGAGCGACGGGTCGAAGCCGTAGCTCTTGACGTTCACCCACTCGACGTCGGCTCCGGCAAGCTGCAGCGGATGCTCGAGCGTGAAGGATTCTCCGAGGCACTCGTCCAGCTCGTGGAACACCCGTTTGACTCCGAAGCTGACCTGAACGCACGAGGGATAGAGCTTCCCCGACTCGAGCAGCAGGCGATGGGTCTCGTGCTGCCTTGCCCCGTCCAACAGCGCGTGCAGCGTGGCTCGCAGATTGGCTGCTGAGACGACGTAGTCGGCGTCGATGCGCGTCCCGTCCTCGAGTTCTATGCCGACCGGCCTTGCCGTCCTCCTCCAGGATGCGGGTGGCCCGAGCTCCGTAGCGGATCTCCCCGCCCAGTGATGTGTAGCGCTCCTCGATCGATCGAGCGAAGTCCAACGATCCGCCGGCGGGGAAGCCTGCGGCCTGCTTCGCCATCGGGACCAGCGTCATGATCAGTCCGATCAGCGGGGTATCGCTGCCGATCGCCTCCGACAGTCCCGCTGCGAGGAGCGGATCACTGAAACGCCGTGCGTACTCCCCCATTGTCGTCTCGCTGAGCGTCTTCAGTGCGCCCAGGTGACGACGCATGCGGAAGGCGAGCTTGAGGCCGTCGAGCGCCGACATCAGCTCTCGCGGCTTTCCGACGGGCATGTCGAACGGGATGAACTTGCGGATCCACCCGCAGAGTTGCTCGATCGGTTCGGCGTCGGCCGGTGACAGCGCCTTCATGTGCTGTTCGAGCCGATCCGGATCGGCATACAGAGAGAAGACTCGCCCGTCGGCTCCGACCGTTCGCCAGAAGACATCGTGGTCGTACATCGTCTTCCCTTGGACCGCGCCCAGCTCTTCCCACAGCGCGTAGATCGAGTCTCCCGGCGCCGAGCCGGTGAGCCAGTGGATGCACCCGTCGAAGGTGTAGCCCTGGCGGGTCCACGCGGTGCACAGCCCGTCGGGAAGGTTGTGCGATTCGAAGATCTGGGTCCGGTACCCGTTCATTCGGCCGTAGCATCCTGCGGAAAGGCTGGCGATCCCGGCCCCGATGATCGCAATCGTCTTCTCACTCATGACGTGCTCCTTTGACGCGCGAACCGCGCTCTCGGCCATGCTACTCGATTCGGTTCGGTCAGGAGCAGTCCCGGGTCTGACGTCAGGGATCTGGGTTCGGTCTTCTACTTCGGTGTTCCGGGGCTTCTCGCCAGCCATCCCAGCACACCGGCGGATTCGAGGCGGATGCGCTTCGGATCACCGGGGGAGGAGTCGATGAGTGGTGGGGCCGTGGGCTTGGAGGGTGGCGTGCAGAGACGCGTTCGCCTCTACTCTCGATTGGCTGTGCGTCTTCGACGACTAGCACGTCGTGAACGCCACGCGCAGTCTCGCGTCGACCCTTCACGTCGACTCCTTCGTTCAGTGGATGATGCCGCCCTTCTTCGTGCTGGCGGGGGCGTCGATTTCGTACGATTGTCTCCATGGAACGCAAGGAGCTAGAGAGGCTTCGGAGGCAGGATCTGCAAGCAGCGGCACAGATGTGTGCGCACGCTTTCCAGGAAGAGCCGCACACCGTGTACTTCTTCCCGGATGAGGAGCGCAGGCCGCGTGACTCGGTCGAGTTGCTGCGGATGCGGATTCGCTATGGTCTCCGGTACGGCGAGGTCCATGTGACGTCGCCTGACCTGGAAGGGATCGCGGTTTGGCTTTCCTCAGAGCGTGCGGCGATGACGATGTGGGGACAGATCTGCTCGGGCGGGATGCGGCTCTATCGCGCCGTGGGGAAGGATGCTGTGGCGCGGATGACGCACGTCGCCGAGCACAACGAGCGGCTTCGTCGACAGCACGTGTCCGGCCGCTACTGGTTTCTCAGCATCCTCGCAGTCGATCCCGAGCATCAGCGCCGCGGGCACGCATCGAGGCTGCTGCGTGCGATGCTCGATCGGCTCGACCGCGAGCGGATCTCCTGCTACGCGGAGACGACCCAATCGGACGTGCTGCCCTTCTACGGGCGCCACGGCTTCGAGATCGGTGCCGAGTCCACCGTCCCCGGAACGGATCTCAACGTCTGGCCGCTGGTCCGTCCCCCATCGGAAGTGGGCGGGGCCTAGGAACGCTCGAGCCGACACCTCCCGTCACAGCTCGCCGGCTGGGGAGGGGCGATTCGTCCCCCAGCAGAGAAGCTTCAATGTCCATTGAATCGGAAGAGCGGCTCGTGGTAGGGTGCGCTGTGCGGAGGAGACGGAGGGAGGCTGAGGCGAATGGACCGCGCACGTACGGATCGCGAATCGAGACGCGCCATGGTGAGTCCTCGGACTTCGGCGTGGATGCTCGTCGCGATCCTCGTCATGCTATCCGCCACCCTGACGCTTGCCGAAGACGCGAGCAGCGGAGACGCAACGCCGGCCGCTCTTTCTCCTTCGATCGCAGTCTCCCCAGGCTGGGAAGTGTCCCTCGGAACGGAGATCGTGCTCGATGCGTCAACGTCCGACCACGGGATTCCCGAGGAGCTGGTCGACGAGGTTCGCTACATCTGGGATCTCGGCGACGGAACCATCCAGGTTGGTGAACGGGTTACACACCGGTATGGCGCACTCGGAACGTTCCGGATCGTCCTGACGATGGAAGTATTCGAGCAAAGCGGCATCTTCCATCGAAGAACGGCGACTGCCGACACAACCGTGGCGTTGGCGGAATTCCCGAGGTTCGTGACCGTGATCGATCTTGAGACGGGATACGCGCAGCCCGGCGAGTTCGCGGTTCTCTTCCAGATCGAGGACCAGTACCTGCTGATCGGACAGCAAGGCAGCCCCACGCGCCTCCCTACCGAGCAACCGAGAGTTCCTTTCCGCCTACCGCCGGAGCTGGAGGGGCTCGTCTTCTCGGGCGGACTCATCACGGTCGGCGATCTCCGCCTGTGGAACGGAACGGTCGCCATGGAACTGGCACAGGACGGCTGGCTCGCCTCCGCCGGATTTGGCATGAGTTCGAGCGATACGTCCGTCTCTCTGACCCACCTGTATCCGGTGATCGCGAATGAGGGATACGAGCTGGTCGGCGTGATCGAGCGGGCGAACCTTGTCTCGCTGGGATTGTGCTACGAGGCCGTGTCCAATCTGTATCTTCTCGCGTCTCTCGGATCGCTGTACGTGGAGGGGATCTACGAAGGGAGTTCCCGGTTGACGCTCGACGACGAACTCCTGCCGGCGCCGTTCGCAGGCAGGATGGTCACACTCGGCTTCGGCCTCGGGCTTCGCATCGGTCCGGTGATGCTGTCTCTGCAAGCCCTACTGACGCTATGAGTGGGGAGAGGAGGGTCGCTGTGCAAAAGACGTTCCTGCTGGCGATCCTGGTCGCGGCGTTGCTGTCCCTCGCTCTTCTTCTCTCCTCCTGCTACCTCTTCGTCGGAGGTCCTGCCGATCTGGTGCCCCTGCCTGATGTTGTCAGAGTCTTGGATCTTCCACAGATCCTCAGCTGTACCGCGACGCCGATTCGCACGATCTGTGAGGATCTCTATGAGCGTGTCTGCGGCTGGTACTTCTGGACAGAGCCCGGGGTGCAGACGCCCGCCACGGGATGGATCTATGCCTGCCCTGACGTTTGGCGCGGGACGGAATGTCGGTACGACATCACGATTCGTCTGACGGTGTCAGATCCGGCCGATGACTTAGATCCGAGCAAGTCGCCGCGCCTGCGCGTGTTCGACTCGGAACCCGCGCCCGGCGGTTCCACGTTCCGCACCTGCCTGCTCGACGTTCCCCGAGCAGACATCGTGATCGAGTCGACGGACGTCCACGGGAGCGGCTCGACGAAGACGGTCTCGGTTCGACTGAGAGACGTAAGAGCCCGCTTCACAGGCGGCTGCGGCACCTTCTCTGCAACACTACGGTTCGCCGTCGTTTTCGAGGCGGACGGCGGGGAGCTGTCGAGCGCGAACACGTGCGAAGCTATCGTGGAGTGTCGTCGCCCCTGAACCGCGCGTCATGATCCCCGTCGGAGACCGTGCGATAGCTCGTCGTTTTCGCCCGTCATCCCTCCAGAGTCCGCCGGTACAATGACCCATCGATCGCAACCACGTCACGCGAAGGAGCGCGAGAGCCATGGCCGAAGAGAAGGCGAAGCCCGAGGAGAAGAAGGACGAAGAACGGAAGGACACCAAGGAGAAGAAGCGCAAACTCCTCGGCATCGAACCGGTCGAAACGCATCACGAGCTGGCGTTGAAGGGGCGGAAGCTCAAGTACGTCGCCCGGGCCGGCGTCATCCCGCTGAAGGATGAGTTCGACGAGACCGAAGCGGAAATCTACTTCACCGCGTACGAGCTCGAGGGAAGCGACGATCGCTCCGATCGCCCTCTCACGTTCGCCTTCAACGGCGGGCCGGGCTCTGCATCGGTCTGGCTTCACATGGGCGCGCTCGGCCCCAAGCGAGTTCGGATGGAAGAGCAAGGGTGGATGCCGCCGCCCCCCTACCGGTACGAGGACAACCAGCACACGTGGCTCGACCGGACGGACTTGGTGTTCATCGATCCCGTCGGGACGGGATTCAGCCGCGCAACCACGGAGGAGCTCGACAAGAAGTACTGCGGCTTCAAGGGGGACATCGAATCGGTAGGCGAGTTCATCCGTCTCTATCTCACGCGCTACAAGCGATGGACCTCGCCTCTCTTCCTGGCCGGCGAGAGCTACGGCACAACGCGCGCTGCCGGCCTGGCGGGTCATCTCGTCGACAAGGGGATCACGTTCAACGGGATCGTCCTGATCTCGACCGTGCTCGACTTCGGCGCGATCCGTTTCGCGCGAGCGAACGACCTTCCCTTCCAACTGTTCGTCCCAACCTACGCGGCGACCGCCTGGTATCACGGCCGGCTCGACGAAAGTCTGCAAAATCTGGAACTGCGCGATCTGATGACGGAGGTCAAGGCCTGGTCGGAGGGTGATCTCACCGCGGCACTGATGAAGGGTGATCGGCTGACCGAAGAGGAGCGAGGTGCCGTGGCCGAGAAGCTGGCGCATTACACCGGTCTGAGTCACGACTACGTTCTCGGAACCGACCTGCGCGTCGAGATCTTCCGCTTCTGCAAAGAACTGCTGCGCCTCGAGAAGCGAAGCGTCGGACGGCTGGACTCCCGCTTCAAGGGCGTCGAGGCGCTGGCGGTGACGGAACGGCCGGAGTTCGATCCGTCGATGTTGGCGATCACGCCCCCGTACACGTCCGCCTTCAACCACTACGTCCGCTCGGAACTGGGCATCGAGACGGATCTGACCTACGAAACTCTGAGCTTCAAGGTGAATCAGGAGTGGGAATGGGAGAAGGGCTCCATGCCTGCCACCGGTGAAGCCCTGCGTAGCGCGATCGCGAAGAACCCATTCATGAAGGTCTTCGTCGGACAGGGCTACTACGATTTGGCGACGCCGCATTTCGCGACGGAGTACATGCTCAGTCACATGAACGTCGATCCGGAGCACCGCGGCAACGTCGAGATGACGAACTACGAGGCGGGGCACATGTTCTATCTCGACGTCGACTGCTTGGCCGCATTCAAGGAGGACGTCGACCGGTTTATCCAAATGTCGGCTGGGTAGCCCGTTCAAGCAAGGGGCCGCCCGTCGGCTCGATGGAGGTTGGTCTTCATGATGGCGGCGTGGCGGCCGCCGGGAGTTCGTTCGAGGCCGTAGACCGGGCCCGTCGGACCGGGCGAGCGTGCCGCGACCGATCGGATCGCTTCGACGTCTTCGGTGCTCAGCACGAAGTCGGTCAGTTCTGCGCTCTCCGCGAGGTGACGTTCGCTTCGCGTGCCGACGATGACGCCAGCCACGGCCGGCGCTTCCAGCACGTAGCGCGACGCGACCATCGCGATGCTCACGCTGTGCCGTTCTGCGACCGTCGCGAGGACGTCGAGCAGCGCCTGATACGCGGACCAGCCTCCGAACTCCTCGAGGATCAGCGCGTACTTCGTTAACGAGCGGTTTTCGTGCGGCGTCCGCAATGCAGGCGTGCCGCGGTACCGCTCGGAGAGGAGGCCGCCCGCGACCGTCCCGTAGCAGAGAAGAGAGACGTCCCTTTCGAGACAAGCAGATGACAGCTCGCCCTCGGGCCGATGATCGAGCGCCGAGTACTGTACCTGGTTTGCCACGATCGGAACCCCCGCGTCCAGGATCCCGCCCATGTGCGTTGCGTCGAAATTCGTGAGGCCGATGTGGCGGATCTTCCCGGCTTGCCGTTGCCTCTCCAGCCACTCGGCGGCCTCCACGTATCCGGGAATCTGGTAGTCCCACCAATGAAGCTGGACCAGATCGAGAGCCCCGACGCCCAGCTGCTCCAAGGACCGATCGATGATGGCCACGATGTCGCACTCGCGAAGATTCGGCAAGTCATCGAGATCCGGAACACACTTGGTGTGCACCTGCACGGGCGGCAGTTCGCCCGCTCGGATCGCATCGGCGTGCCCCCGCAGGAATCGACCGATCAGTGCCTCGACGCCGGTGTAGATGTCCGCACAGTCGAACGTCGTGATTCCGGCCTCGACGTACGCGCGCATGGCTCGCATCGCCCCGTTCGGATCGACGGCGCCGTGGCCGCCGGCGAGTTGCCACGACCCCTTGATGACGCGTGAGATGCTGTAGCCGGGTGCAAGCTCGATCCGTTCCATCGGGACCTCCGTCCGTGAGAGACTACACGACGATGTGCGCATTCGCCGGGGGAGATTGCTGCAGCGGGAGCCCGCGCGGGCACGGCCCCAACCGACTGCGATTCCACAAATCGCGCGTACAATCGCCTCATGCGCAAGAAGGAACGGGAGATCACCGATCGGTGCGAGATCGACGCGATTCTCGCGAAGGCCAAGATCGTCCGGATCGCGTTCGCCGTCGGCGAGGAACCGTACATCATCCCGCTCTCGCACGGGTACGACGCGGAGACGGGTGCCCTCTACTTCCACACCGCAAGCGAAGGCCGAAAGATCGACTGCATCGCGGCGAATCCGCGCGTCTGCTTCGAGGTCGAGGGCTCCGTGGCCATGAAGGAAGGCGACGAGCACGGATGCACATGGAGCCTGCGCTACGAGAGCGTCATCGGCTACGGGGGGGTTCGTGAGATCGTCGATGAAGACGAGCGCGAGATGGCGCTTCGCTGCATCATGCGTCAGCAATCCGGCCGAGACGCAGACTGGACCTTCGCGCCCAAGGTGGTCGCTCTGACACGTGTCTGGTCTCTCCGGATCGAGTCGGTCGCTGGCAAGCGGGCGGGGTAGCCGAGCGCTCGCTCTCTGCATCGAGCACGACAACGACAAGCATCTCTACATCGAGGGCAAATCAAAGATGGTGCAAGAGATCACTCGCCTGGCGATGGCGGATAGGCCGCCTGCAGGCGGTTGACGCGTAGCCACTCGTACATCAGCACACCCCCCGCGACGGCCACGTTCAGGCTCTCGGCGCCTCCGAGGAGCGGGAGGCCGACGTAGTCAGAGAGCCCATCACGCAGCTCGGGCTCCAGGCCGCGGGCCTCGTTGCCCAGGACCAACGCAACCGAACCGACGAGAGCCTCACTCTCCCAGGCAGTCTCTCCTTCACGAGCATCCGCCCCAATCGGTCGATGACCCAGTCTCGCGAGCCACCGCCAGAGCGCTTTCACGTCACCTAGCCTGGCGAACGGCACCGAGAACAGCGAGCCCATCGTCCCTCGAACCGTCTTCGGGTCGAACGGATCGACAGACGGTTCGAGGAGAACGACAGCCCTTGCGCCGACCGCGTCAGCGGTGCGGATCAACGTGCCCAAGTTGCCGGGATCCTGCAGCCGCTCAAGGACGAGGATCAGACTCGGGGACGATGCGGGAAGATCGTCGATCTCGTCGAGCGACCACTCGAGATCGCTCAGACCGAACGTCCCCACCAGTCCCTGAGAATCCTCCCGCTCGGACAGTGTTGTGAGAACGTGTGGCGCGACGTGAATCGCGTCGGCTCCGGCCTCCGTCAATGCCTCCAGAAGACGCGGGGCCGTCTCCCCGACGAAGAGATCCTCGGAGTAGAACAGCTCGTGCGGTTTGACCTTTACGCCGGTCGCAGCATCGCCCATCCGCTCCAAGGCCATCCCCAAGAGCTGAAGACCCTCAACCAGGAATCGGTCCTGCCGGTGCCTGTGCTTCCGCTGCGTCAGCTTGCGCGCCTCGACAATCCGCGTGTTGCGGAGCGACGTGATCGGTGCCTTCGATTTCTCCATTGCCTTGATCTCCCGGAAGGAGTGTACTGGAGCCGGCTACTTCGGGCTCACCGCGTCGACCAGGGCTTTGGCGAACGCTCCGCTGCCCTGGACGAGCTTCCTCTGAAGCGAGGAATCGACGGATAGCCATCGGAAGCCGTAGCGGAAACCCCTGTCGCCTCCATTTCCCGTAACCGTGTGTTCGAACGTGTCCTGCAGGCCGGCGGGCGCCTCGACGAGGAAGAAGCGCTGTTCCTCTACCTCGTACCACGTAACGCCAAGCTCGCGAACGACGCAGACGTCCGTGATCCCGGCTTCCTCCCGAAGCTCGCGGACGGCGGCTTCCACGAACGTTTCCCCCGCCTCGACGGCGCCCTTCGGAACTTCAAGTCCGAGCTCATCGAGGCTGTCGAAGACGAGGAGCTGCGGCTCCGAGCCATCCGTGCGAACGAGATAGACAAACGACTTCCTCTCTGCCACGGCCCTACACCGTCTCCGAGAGCGCCTTCTTGACCAGGCTCTTCAGCGATCGCTTGAGGCCCGGCGGGTTGATCGTCTCAAAGACGACCATCTCACAGCCGTTGAAACGAGCGAAGCGTGCGAGGGATTTGGCGAAGACCGGCAGAAGCCCGTCGAACTGGGCGAAGTCCGGCTCGAATCGGAGGGTCCGAACGATGAGCGTCTTGGACTTGCGGTCGGCCTTGGGATCGAGCCGTCCGACAAGCGCGTCACCGAGCAGAATCGGAAAGACGAAGTAGCCATGCACCCGCTTCGGGGCCGGGACGTAGCACTCGAGCGTGTAGTCGAAGTCAAACAACCACTTCGTTCGCTCCCGCTGAATGATCAGGTTGTCAAACGGACACAGGAGAACACAGCGAGCGTCGCGGGCCTGCACTGACTCCTGCTTCAGAGCCTCTGGAAGCGCGAACAGGTCCTGATTGCCGAGATCGTCGACAGTGACGCAGACGACGTCACCCTCTTCGACGAGCGCTCCGAGTGTCGCGGAGAGTCGTGCCTGGTCCCCACCGTGGATGTGTTCGCGGATCTCGCGCTCGCGAGCTATCCCGTAAGCGCTCAGTGCTCGGTGGATGAGGAACCGTGCGACGTCCGCTTCGTCGGGTAGCGTCGTGTCGACGCTTCTCGGAAGGACGCGCTCGGTCAGGTCGTAGACGCGCTGGAAGTTCCGCCGCTCGGCGATCATCAACTTGCCTTGTGCGAGGAGCATCTCGAGCGCCATCTTCGACGGCTTCCAGTCCCACCACGTGCCGCCTTTTCGCCCTTCGGGAGCTTTGAAGTCCTTGGAAGCGAGCGGTCCCTCCTTCCGGATTCGCTCCAACACACGTTCAGCGATGTCCCCGTTCTGCGCCATCCAGGCTTTTCCCCGTTCACCCGTTGGGGAGCGCCTCATCCTGGGGAGGTAGTAGCGGTAGTCGGCCATCGGGAGGTACGAGGCAGCGTGCCCCCAGTACTCGAAGACGCGGCGATCGACGGCGAGGAGATCGTGAAGCATTGCGGGTACGTAGCCCGCCGCTCGAGCGCGCAGCGTCTGATGATGGGCGCGCTCGACCACGGCAATGGTGTCGATCTGCACGTAGCCAAGCCGTTCGATCGTCCGCGCAACGCCCTCCTTGCCGGGAGGAAGATCCGGTCGGCCGTCCAGCAGCTGTGCACGGACCGCCAATCGTCGTGCCTGGCGAAGTGAGAGACTCTCTTCTGGCATGTCTCTTCCTGTCTTCGAAATGACACCGACGGAGAGACCGTCGACGTTCGGGGGCCCGAGTATACCGACTCCGCGTCGTGTCACGGTGCGTCCAGCCTGGCGTCTGTCGCCCCGGAGGGATAGGATCGGGAGCCATGAGTTTCGAGAACCCAACGACCTTTGAGAAGATCGGCCTTCGCATCGAGTGGGGTCTGTACGGCCCGCTGGTCGCCTCGTACTTGAAGGAACTCGGACTGCAGGGCGGCGAAACGCTGCTCGAAGTCGGTTGCGGAGGCGGCGCGGTGACGCGTCGACTCGCTCATCTCCTGCCGAATGGACGCGTCGTCGGCGTCGATCCGTCCACCTACTGGGTCGAGCATGCGCGGGGGCGGCTTCGCCGCCTGCGCAACGTCGCGCTCCATGTGGGGGATGTGCTGACGGCGGACATCGAGCCCGGGACGTTCGATGCCGCTTTCTTCCACTATGTGCTTCACGACATCGCAACAGCCGATCGACCGTCCACGCTCGCGAGAATCGAAGAGCTCCTTAAGCCGGACGGCCGTCTCTTCGTGCGGGAGCCAATGAAGGAGAAGCACGGAATGAAGCCGGACGAGATCCGCGCGTTGGCAGTATCCGTCGGCCTACGGGAAGAACAGGCGCGCGAGAAGAGGGCCTTCCTCCTCGGGACACACTTCCAGGGGATCTTCCGGAAGGCCTAGCGTCTGGCCGTTTGCCGGCTATCGGCGGATCAGGCGCCCGAGGAGCGGGACATCGATCTCGATCGCCTGCTCTGGACACATCTCCTGACAGCAGTAGCAGCGGATGCAGCGCTCGTAGTCGTGGTGGGGAGGGCACGTGTGCGCTTCGTCGCCAAACTGCACGGCTTTCGGCGTGACCGGACAGACCGCGACGCAGGTTCCGCAGCGCGTGCACCGCTCCGGTCGAATCACGGGACGAGGCACGACCAGACGTCGGGCAAGTCGGCTGACATGGCCGGCGGCGTCGGTCGTCGATCGAGGGTCTCGGTTGACCTCGAAATCCTCAACGACGAAGTCCTCGATCGGATCGCCAAGGAGCTGAATCTCGGTTGTCCGACCGAGTCCGAACGCCTCGCCGTACACAAGCGGGAGGACGAGCGCGACGTCGAGGCCGATCATCCGGCAGATGGTCGTGTCCACGGCGACCGGGTTGTCCGAGAGCAAGAGAACGTTCATCGGACGCGGTCGGCCGCTCTGCGGACCGTTCCCTTCCATGGCGACGACTCCGTCCGTCACGAACAGCCTCGGTCGGAGGAACCGATTGAGGTCGACGAGCATCCGCGAGAAGAGGTCAACGTTGGGGAGACGGGCGTGGAACTCGGGCTTGAGTGGTCCAACGATGCAGCCGAACTGGTTCTTGATTGCGCCGGTCATCCGCGTCAGTCCGTGTGTCTTGAGCTTCGGGAGGGAAACAATCCCATCCGCGTCGAGGACACCCTTCGCGAGCGTGAACTGCTTGATCAGCCGGCCATCGGGGAACGAGATCTGTTCGGACGTCGCGAAGTCGGCGAGGCACACGCCGACTTCTTCGGCGACCTGCGCCAGCCCGGCACGGCGCGCCGCCAGGATGGTCGAACCGAATCCCGGCGAGTCGCCGTAACTCAGGACCGCACCGGCCTCCTTGAACGACTCAGCGACGGCCCGAAATACGCTCGGATGCGTCGTCACCGCTCGCTCGGGAGCACGCGGGACGAGGAGATTCGGCTTGAGGAGGATCCGCTCGCCGCGGCGCGCGAAGCGCGCCGGACCCCCGAGCAGATCGAGCCCTCGACGTACGGCGGATCTCACCCCATCTGCACTGTAGCCGTTACAGCGGACGATGGCCACCGCGCCCGGCTGTGCATCACCACACTCGCTCATCGTGCCTCCATTCCCTCAGTATCCGTCAGCAGGTTCGGCACTCTTCGTTCTCGTCAGGGCACCCGGAACCGTCGTTGTCCTCTACCTCGATCGTCGCGTGTCGGATGCCGAAGCCGCGAAGATCGTCCTTGATTGCTCGCCGTATCGCAGCGACATCTTCGTAAGAATCCGCCTTGTCGACCACGACGTGGGCCGTCAAGACGTGGTGTTCTCCGTCCTGGGTCCAGATGTGTGTGTGATGCACGTCACACACACCCGGGGTCCTTCGGATGACGTTCTCGACATCCTCGATGTCGACGTCGGTCGGCACGCCCTGAAGGAGGATCGTCAGCGTCTCTTTGAGGCGCTTGCCGACGTTCCAGAGCACGTAGACGGTGATCGCGACCGAAAGGATCGGATCGAGGATCGGCACATCGCGGAACCACATCACAACGCTGGCAATGAGAACGGCAACCCAGCCCAAGACGTCTTCAACAAAGTGCCACGTGACGATCCGCTCCCCGACCGATCGACCGCCGCGCATTCGCAGTGCCGCGATTCCGTTGACCAGTACACCGATGATGGCGAGCGCGAACATCCCGGGCGCGTTTGTCGCCTGTGGAGAGAGGATCCTCGGTATGGCCTCGAACAGGACGACCACGCCGCCGGCAAACAACACGATCGACATCACGAGCGCGCCAAGGAGCGAGAAGCGTCGATAGCCAAACGTGAACACCTCGTCGCCGGTCCGCTTCGAGATTCGAGCGAAATGCCACGTCAGGCCGAGGGCAATGCTGTCCCCGAGGTCATGGAGCGCGTCAGAGAGAACAGCCATGCTGTTCGTCCACAGCCCCCCGGCAATCTCGAATAGCGTGAACGCAAGATTCAGGAAGAACGCCGTGCTGATTCGACGTTCCGATGATGATCCATGGCCGTGTTCGTGATGCGCGTGACCCATTGTCCACCTCTCAGGACCGAATATTGGAGTGTTTCGTCCGCATTCGCAAATTGTGGCGCTGCCCCAAGACGGTGCCACGGGATTCTCGCACGCGATGGCCGAAAGCGGATCGGTTTGCTAGGATGGGGGCGCGATGACTCCAAGAGAGATCACCACCTCAGGCGAGCCGAAGATCGGCCTGGCCCTCGGCTCCGGCGGGGCACGCGGAGCCGCGCATACCGGCGTTCTGAAGGTGCTAAAGCGAGAGGGGATCTCCGTCTCGGCGATTTCCGGTTCGAGCATCGGCTCGCTCATCGGCGCCGCCCACGCCGTCGGCATCCCGGTCGAAGAGGTCGAACGGGAGTGGCTGGCGACCGACCTTCCGAGGATCTTCCGCGGATTCCTTCCGACGTTTCCCCGCGCCGGCCTCAGCTCAGGCAGCGAGCTCCGCAAGATGCTGGCCGACCTGCTCGGAGACGTCCAGGTCGAGGATCTCCCGATCCCCTACGCCGCCGTCGCTTGCGACATCGACACGGGCGAGCCGTTCGTCTTCCGAGATGGGTCGCTCCTCGACGCCGTCCGAGCGTCGACCGCGATCCCCGGGATCTTCCATCCGGTTCGATGGAGGACGCGTCTCCTCGTCGACGGCGGCTTGGTCGATCCAGTCCCTGTCGACGTGTGCCGCTCTCTTGGCGCCGACATCGTCATCGCCGTCGACATCACGCCGAGACCCATCCCGACGACACCCAAGGGGAGAAGGGTTTGGGCTCGGATCGGCGAGCAGCTTCACGAGGGTCTAACTCAGCAAACGTGGCTTCCCCACAGCCTAATTGAGCTTCTTGATTCGGTCTTCCGCGAGCGCCCCGAAAGCGCTCGGCCGCTGCCCGGCGTGTACAGCATCCTGAATCAGTCGATCTCGATTCTTCTCCAGGAAATGCTGCGACAGAAGCTGACCCTGCACCCGCCCGACGTCCTGATCCGCCCGGACCTCTCGATCTCTTTCCTGAGCTACCTACAGGCGGCGGAGGGAATCCGGGCCGGCGAGGAGGCCGCCGAGAAGGCACTCCCGGAGATTCGGCGCCTGCAGGCGAGAGCGAGCGAGGAGGCACCGGGTGAGTGAGGGTTGCTGTGGACTACCGGTTTCGACATCATGACGCTGCGAGGTGAGGCATGAGACGGTGCGGACTCTTTCTGAGCATTCCCGTGATGATCTTGATCGCAATCCCGTTTACTGGACACGCGCAGGATCAACCGGACGTGGTCGTCTTCTATCGAGAAGGCTGCCACGACTGCGAGCGGATGGATCGGATCCTCGAAGAGCTTCACGCCAAGTATCCGTCGCTCTCGATCCGATACATCGAAGAGGGCGGCTCCGAAGGCGACACCCTGTGGGCCCTCGCGGCCGACTACGGGATCTTTCCGACGAAGTTCCCGGTAATCTTCATTGGCGACGAAGCGATCACGGGGATCGGACTGGACAAGGAGCTGCGGCTACGCGCGGCCGTCGAGACGTGCATGCGGACAGGCTGCGAGTCCCCGCTCGTTCGCATCACCGGCCCAGTGATTCCTTGGCGCGCCTACATCGTCGCCGGCCTGATCGCCGTGGTCTTGTTGCTCGTCTTCATGGACTACGCGATCTAGCCACGCGGTGGCGGACGGCGATCCGCCCGTGTGGCTTGTCATTCGAAAGGACTTGCCATGCTCGCCGTCAGCGCTTCTCGCATCGCCGTGGCACACGCGTCACGCTCGATCTTCTCCGACCTTACCTGTGAGGTTCACGATGATCGGGTCGCCGGATTCATCGGGCCGAACGGTTGCGGGAAGACGACGCTGCTGCGTGTCTTTGCCGGAGAGATCTCTCCGGCGGAAGGGACCGTCTCACGACGCTCGGACCTCTCGATCGGCTATCTGACGCAAGACGTGACCCTCGATCCCGACCAGACGATCTTCGCGGCAGCGCGCGCGGAATCGATCGAACTCATCGAGATCGAACGTGCGCTCTCGGACGTCGAGGAGCGGCTCGGCGATCCGTCCGTGTACGAGGACGAAGCCAAGCTCCAGCTTGCACTCGCGGAACAGGAGGAGCTTCTCGAGCAGTTCGACCGCCTTGGTGGACCCGGGCTCGAGACGCGAATTCGCGCAACCCTCCACGCCCTCGGATTCCGGGAAAGCGATCTCCGGCAGACGATCGGCACGCTCTCCGGAGGTCAACAGAAACTCGTCGGTCTCGCCGCCCAAGCCGTGCGCTGTCCCGATCTGCTGCTGCTCGATGAGCCCGACAATCACCTCGACTTCGCCGGGAAACGCCATCTCGAGCGCTTCCTGCGCGAGTACGACGGAGGCGTCGTCCTCGTCTCGCACGATCGGTATCTCCTTGATCTCGCCGTCGACGAGATCCTCGAGTTGGAGGGCGGTGTCCTCCGTCGCTTCACGGGCAACTACTCCGAGTACGCGATCGAGAAAGAGGAGCTACGCGCGCAAGAAGAACACCGCTACGCCGATCAGCAGAAGGAGATCCGGCGACTCGAGCAGTCGGCGAAACGCCTGATGACTTGGGGCGTTGCGTTTGACAACGTCAAGTTCATCAAGCGCGCACAGGCGATCGAGAAGCGGATCGAACGGATGGACAAGGTTGACCGTCCGCACGTCGAGCGACGGATGGACCTGAGGCTGTCCGGTTGGCGGGGCAGCACGAAGGTCCTTGAGATCAAAGGGTTGGAGAAGACCTATCCCGGTCCGAGTGAGAAGCCCCATCGGGTTCTTGGCGGACTCGATCTGCTCGTCCAGCATGGCGAGAGCATCGGCGTCGTCGGCCCGAACGGAGCCGGCAAGTCGGTCCTGTTCCGCCTGATCCTCGGCGAGGAGCCCCCAACGGACGGATCGATCGTCGTCGGCCCGAGCATCCGCATCGGCTACTACGCTCAGCAACACGAGACGCTCGACCCAAGGCGTTCGCCGATTGACACGCTCCGACATGCCGCGGGGATTCCCGAGAGCAGGGCCATGCAGACACTGATGCGATTCGCGTTCACCTACGATCAGGCTCGCCGACCGACCGGCGACCTCTCAGGCGGGGAGCGCAGTCGACTTCAGCTTGCTCTCATCGTGCACAGCGGAGCCAACTTCCTTCTTCTCGATGAGCCAACGAATAACCTTGACATCGCATCCGCCGAGATCCTCGAGGACACGCTCGAATCGTTCGAAGGTTCCGTCCTGGTGATCTCGCATGATCGGTACTTCCTCGACCGCGTCGTCGATCGGATCGTCGAGTTGACAAGTGGCTCACTGACGAGCTACGTCGGCGGATACAGCGAGTTCGCGTCACGTCGTGGCCTCTTGGGGGCTCCTTCGCAGGGAGAGGTCGCGTGAGGATCGCCCTGATCTCCGATACACACGTGCCTCAAGCGCTTCCCGGCCTGCCGGCGGATCTGATCGAGAAGCTTCGCGGCGTCGATCGTATCCTCCACGCCGGCGATCTCGCGAACCTCGAAGTTCTCGATCTTCTGGGCGAGATCGCCCCAACGACGGCCGTCGCCGGGAACATGGATCCGCCGGAGGTGAAGAGCCAGCTTCGAGACCGCGAGGTCTTTGAGATCGCCGGACGCACCATCGGCCTCGCCCACGGCCATCAACCGCACCGACTGCAGGATCGCTACATCCGCTTCGACTACGGCGCGCCCGAGTTCGACCCCTTCTACCAGACGATGGCCGCCCAGCTTCCGGATGCCGAGATCATCGTCTTCGGCCACTTCCATAGACCTGTGATCAAGCAGTGGAGGGACATCCTCTTCGTCAACCCCGGTTCGATCGCGCCGCCGCATGCCAGTCCGACCTTTGCCATCCTCGAACTGGCCGACGACGTCGAAGTGCACATCGTCATGGTGGACAGCGATCGCTAGTTCCACCAATGCGTGTGCCACAGCCATGACACCCTGTGCGGCAACCCGGGAGAAGGCGGACAGCAACGGCAGCCAACTCCTCCGAGGCGAGTGGGCCTCATCGTATAATCCGATCGGCCGACAAGGAGGCGTCATGGCCAAGGGTGCAATTTGCCACATCGAGTTTCACACCACAGACCTACAGGCGACGAGGGCGTTCTACGAGGAGATCTTCGGCTGGACGGTCCAGGTCCTACCCGGATTCGAAACGTACGGGATGTTCCGCACACCGGACGGATTCGGCGGCGGCTTTGACGCCGGCCCGAACGCCGATCCGCCGTCCGACAAGGGCCCGGTCGTCCACATCGAGGTCGACGACATCGACGCCACGTTGAAGCTGATCGAGGAGCGCGGTGGGAAGATGCTCGCGCCGAAGACGAAAATTTCCGACGAGTTTGGGTACTACGCGACATTCCTCGACAACGTGGGAAACCGCGTTGCTCTGTGGAGCAAGGCGTAATCCGAGAACCCGTGGCGCGCGCCAGCGGTTTGAGCCGCGAGATCGCGGGGAGGCTTGCGTGATCGAGCAGGCCGAGCTGCGTCGTCAGGAATACGTGGGGCGGATCAACCGCGTCATCGACTACGTCCGCGAGGACATCGCAGGCGACCTCCGCCTCGACACGCTTGCGCGGGTGGCGAACTTCTCTCCCTACCATTTTCACCGCGTTTTCAAGTCGGTTGTCGGGGAGACGCTCAATGACTTCGTTCGACGGCTTCGCGCGCAGAAAGCGGCGTCACAACTGATCCACAACCCGGCGCTGACGATCACCCAGATCGCGGTCGGCTGTGGCTACTCGTCTTCGTCAGCGTTCGCACGCGAGTTCCGGCAGCGATTCGGCGTCTCGGCATCCCAGTTTCGAGCCGGCGGACACGATTCTCTTGTTCGCTTTCGACGGGAACTGGAGGAGTCCGGCGTCGAGTTCGTCAATCCCGCCGAGATCCGGGACATCCGAAGCGACATGGTCTTTCGCGTCGGTGTTCGAGAAGAGCCAGCGCGTCACGTCGCCTACATGCGCCACGTAGGTCGATACAGCGAGATCGGGAAGGCGTTCCAGCGGCTGATGCGCTGGGCCGGACCCAGACGGCTTCTGCGCTTCCCCGAGACGGAGGTGTTGGCGATCTACCATGACAACCCCGATGTCACGCCAGCTTCGCAGCTTCGCGCGGACGCCTGTGTCACCGTCCCGGTGGGCACAAAGGTCAAGGGCGACATTGGCTCGATGAATCTTCCCGGCGGCACGTATGCCGTCGCGTACGTCGAGATCGACCCCAGCGAGTACGGCGACGCGTGGGACAAGCTCGTCGGCGAGTGGATGCCCGAGAACGAACACGAGCCGGACACCGAGCGGCTCTGCTACGAGCTCTACTTGAACGACCCCGACCAACACCCTGAGAAGAAGCACATCGTCGACATCTGCGAACCAGTGCGAAAGACGTAGCATTCGAGGAGCCGATGAGCTCCGAGCGGGTCGCGCATCGCGGCCCGTTTCTCCTGCGAGCAAACGCCTCCGGTCGCGTTTCCTCGCAGAGAGGCACATGCGGGAATACGGTGGGATTTGCCGTTCTCTTGCGCGTTCGACCCGGATCGGCCACCATGCCTGCGGGAGGTCTCAAATGCAGTACCGCACCTTCGGCAAGCTTGATTGGAAGCCGTCCGCTCTCGGATTCGGCGCGATGCGTCTACCGACGATCGACGACGATCCGGCCCAGATCGACGAAGAACTGACAACGCGCATGATTCGTATAGCCATCGACGGTGGAGTGAACTACGTCGACACAGCGTGGCCGTACCATCGCGAGCAATCGGAGCCGGTCGTCGGACGGGCTCTTCAAGACGGCTATCGCGAGAAGGTTAAGCTCGCGACCAAGATGCCGGTCTGGTTGACCGAGAAGCGCGAGGATTTCGACCATTACTTGAACGAACAACTGAAGCGCCTTCAGACCGACCGGATCGACTTCTACCTTCTGCATGGGCTGAACAAGGACCGTTGGCCGGTGCTGCGTGATCTAGACGTGTTCGACTGGGCGGAACAGGCGAAGGCAAGCGGTCGCATCGGCCATCTGGGATTCTCGTTCCACGACGACCTGGCGACGTTCAAGGAGATCGTGGACGCCGGCGACTGGACCTTCTGCCAGATCATGTACAACTACATGGACATCGAATTCCAGGCCGGGCGAGAGGGACTGCACTACGCGGCGGGGAAGGGTCTCGCCGTCGTCATCATGGAACCGCTTCGAGGCGGGCAGCTCACGCGGAGGCCGCCCGGAACGATCGCCGAGTTATGGGCGAGCGCTCCTGTAGCGCGATCCCAGCCCGATTGGGCGTTGCAGTGGCTGTGGAACCAGCCGGAGGTCTCCTTGTGCCTCTCCGGGATGTCGGCAATGGAGCACGTGGAAGAGAACCTTGCGAGCGCCGACCGTGCTCGGGTCGGATCGCTTACCCCAGAGGAGATCGCTTTCGTCGATAGAGTTCGAGATGCGTATCGCGCGCTGTCGCCAATTCCGTGCACCAACTGCAAGTACTGCATGCCCTGCCCGAGCGGCGTCGCAATCCCCAGGATCTTCACGACCTACAACGACCTCAAGATGTACGGGGACGAACACCGGGCGCGAATGGGCTACAACCGATTCATGAAGCCGGAAGAGCGCGCCGATCAGTGCGTTGAGTGCGGCGCCTGCGAGTCCGTCTGTCCGCAACAGATCGAGATCATCGACTGGCTGAAGAAGGCGCACGCCGCCCTCATCGAGCCGGACGCCTCCTGAACGTGATGGTCGATCGTATCGAGGAGAGCGATCCCAATCAGGAGCAAGAGCAGGAGCGAGAGCGACTTCGAAACGCGACGCCGAAGGAAGAAGAGGGTCTCACCGTCGAGGACGCTCTTCTAGCGAGTCTCGAGCCGCTGATCAAGGATCACCTTCTTCTCGAGGTCGTCCGGCCGATCAAGAGCGGGAAGGAGGCCGCCGTCTATCTGTGCCGCGCCGACCCGTCTCTCGGCCAGGATCTTGTGGCCGCCAAGATCTTCCGTCCCTACGAACGCCGAAGCTTCCGACGCGACGGTGTCTACCAGCAGGGCAGAGAGCGAGGGGCGCGCCCCGACGCACGCGAGATGCGGGCTCACAGTCGGAAGACGCCGGGTGGACGTGTGCGGAAGTTCGACGCGTGGATCTCGCACGAGATGAAGACGCTCGAGGTCCTCCACAACGCCGGAGGCGACGTCCCCGAGCCGTACGCCCATCACGGACCGGTCATCTTGATGGAGTACATCGGGGACAAAGACCATCCGGCGCCGATCCTGGTCAATCAGCCGATCGAACCGGCCGACGCGGCGCGTCTCTACGCCGTGATCCTGCGAAACGTCGAGCTGTTCCTCAAACACCATCGAGTACACGCTGACCTCTCGGCGTTCAACATCCTTCTCTGGGAAGAGCACGCGACGATCATCGACTTTCCCCAGGCGGTCGACCCTCGATACAACGAAGACGCATTTGATCTCCTCCTCCGCGATCTCGTCAACACAAACGACTACTTCGCCGATCGAGACGTCGAGGTCGTCGACCCAATTACGCACGCCCTCACGATCTGGCGAAAGCACGTCGATCGGAATCGCTAGCGGGCACTTTCGCACGGGGTCTCTGGAGGACGTCGCAGACCTAGTGGCTCATGGAGAGAGGTAGCTGGGCAATCGGGCGCCTCAGGAGTGTAATCCACGAGAGAATCACGCGACGTGCCTGGTCTTCTAAGGGAGCCGGACGACCTGCCAGTAGTACGGCCGCTCGATTACCCACTCCCTCCCCGGCTCGACACCCAGCGAGGGAATCTCTTCCTTCGACACGAACTCCATCTCGTAGGCTTCCGGGGTCGGCCGTCCGAGTCGCTCCCAGCAATAGAGGAGGTCCTCCAAGCGGTCACACAGGCGTTCGGCGCACGTCTTGCCGCCTTCGCGATGGTGCGCCGCGAGCCCGTCGCTGGCGATCACCGCGGTTGCGCGCCCCTCGGGATCGGCCAGGCCGTAGCCCTCGTTCGTACGCCACAGCTCGCGTGACGAGAGCGTCAAGTAGAAGTAGAAAGCACGATGCGTCTCGTCGTCCAGTGGATCCACGCCAGCCTCGCCCGTCGGAAGCGAGATGGGCAGCTCTCGTCGCCAGGCCGAGCCGTTCGGCAACCCTCCAATAAGGTAGCTCTGCCAGGGGTTGGCCCAGGCCATGCTCCCCTGAATCGGCATGAATGCGCTGTGTCCGATGGCTCGGCCGATCGGGCGTATCGGATGCTCATCTCCCGCCACAACCTGGACCAGCGGGTGCAGATGTCCGTGCTGGAGAGGGATGAGCATGAGTCCGTCCGGGGAAAGCTGATCCAGCCAGTGAGGAGAGAGGTCGGAGCAGCCAACCGTCGCCTCGATCCTGGCAAACGGCGCTCCCTCGGGAAACCCGAAGACGGCGTCGGCGTTCAGCACGTGGACTCCCCCGTAGCCTTCCTGGGAGAGAACGTCGAGTGCCCGCTTGGCGACATCTGGCTGAAGTTCGACCGTGTACACGGCTTCAGGGTCACCGATCACCTCACTCAGCAGGGCGGCGTTGTAGCCTGTGCCCGTACCGATCTCCAGCACGCGCATTCCCGGCGCAATCTCAAGAAACTCCAGCATCCGTGAAACCAGCGAAGGCTGAGAGGAAGAGGCCGTCGGAAGGTATCCGTTGACCCGCGTAACGAGCGAGCAATCGGAGTAGATCTTGGCGAGACTTTCTTCGTCGGGGTCCTCTCGATCGAACTCGACGCGGCGCCAAACCGCCTGGAGGCGCGTAGCCTCCAGGCGGTACCAGTGTTCGAGGAAGCGATGACGGCGAACACGCCGGAAGGCCCGTTCGATGGGCTCCGACAGGAGCGCACCCGACGCGACAAGATCCTCTACGAGGGCTGCATGGATGCGTTGGGCGTCGCCCCGCATCGCCACCTCCTACACTTGATTCATCGAGGCCGTCGTGCAGGTCTCCAGGTGCACTTTGATGTTGCCCGAGAACTTGAACCAGAGTCCCTGATTGATCTCAGGCTCCCACCACGTCTCGACGTCGCGAACGAAGCGCGCGTGCTCGTCAATCGCCTCGGCCTCGTCCCAGTTGATGCTTCGAACCAGATAGGGAACGTTGTATTCCGTGTCCCGTATGCAATCCGTGGGAGGAAGAACCATGATCGCAAACAGCGGAAGCTTCCCGACGTCTTCCCACGTCAGGTCCGTTCGAAGCCGTCTCGCGTTTTCGACGGAGACCGAGTCGGACGCAAGCAGAACTACGACCAGATGTTCCTCGGAGCCGTTGAGAACGCCGGAGAAGAACGCGGCTTTCTCGTAGTCAAACGCGTCTCCCTCGGGAAGGAGTGCCTCAAGCGGCCTGAACGCCGCGCGAACCTGCGAGATGAAGACCGACCGGTCGAAGAACGTGCTCCCTTCAGCCACGGCCCCAAGAAGAAGGGCCCCCAACAATACGACGGCTACCAGCAAGGACAACCGCTTCATACTGATCACCTCGACACCTATCATATAGATGTGTCATCGATAGGCAACTGAAACCTCACGCTAGGATTTCACGTCTCTCGTAGTGACAGCAGACGTGCCCATAGAACGAGATGGACACGGGACTACGCGGTGCTTGCAGGGCGGTGAGTTCGCTTGGCGGGGGAGCTTCTAGCGGTTCCAGTAGCCGAATTCGGGCTCGAAGCATACGCCATCGATCTCCTCGACGACGTTGCGGAGGTGCGTTTGCGCATCATGGATCGCCTGGTTGTAGATGCATGGCCCGATCTTTTTGAGAATGAATCGGAGAAGGAGAGTTGCCTTGAGATCCCCGATCTCCGTCTCGAGCTGCTCCTCGAAGTATCGCTTGATCGAGGCGAGCAGGCGGCGCTCGACCTCTCTCTCCAACTCGATCGTCACATCGCCCTCCTGCTCAGCCTTCCCCGCTCTCGAAATGTCTCGACATCGCCGGCACGCCTGATGGTAGCCAAGATCCAGCCTGCTACCAAAACGGGAGACCAGATACCGCTGTGCGTTGTTGTGCCTCACCCTGAGTGGACGCGTGCTGGCTGGCGCCGGCACCACCGTTCCGTAGCACGTCGTCCGGGTCTTGGTCCGCCGGAGTTCGCCGATTGACCTGGCGGATCCCGACGTAAGCTGGGAAAATGCACGCGCAGGCATGCGGCACCGCCCGAACCAGGGCGAGCCATCGAACGCCGTGCACGGACTACGAAAGGAAGGTCCCATGCTCTTTCGCAGCCAAGGAGACTCGCCGAACCGGCCTCTTGGACGCTGGCCTTTGGTCCTGTCGGTCGTTCTCCTGCTCTCTGCTCCCATCCTCGCCGCGGATGAGAGCCCCCCCGACCTCTCGGGGACATGGGCGATGGTTCAGTTCATGCCCGAGGTCGCCAATCTACCGTTCCTCGGCGAGACGCTCATCACCGCAGTTGTCGGCGTTCTTGTGCGTGTCGAGCAAGACGGCAACGACGTCACGATGCACGACACGTACTGCAGAACAGAGGTCCTGAGTGACGAGACGCTCCTGGCAAGCGAAATCACCGGTTCGGTGATCTCGTCTCTTCAGCCGGATGCGCGGACGGCTCGGCTAGAACGTTCCGAGGGGGAATGGCAGCTTCTCCAAGACTGGCACGTCGAAGTCCGGGGCGCGATCCTTGAGAACCCCCACACCGACCCGCTTCCTGTAGGCCCCTATGACCCTCGCGTCGTCGACATGGACGGAGACGGAGTCCCGGGATTCACTGTTCCTGTGGTCGCTCTCGGACTCATCGCAGGGGACACGCACGTCATTCAGCGCCTTCGCTATCGCATCATCAGCCATTCCATCGAATCGAATCGCGTTGAGGGAGCGATCGAATGGACGAGCGAGCAGACCGTCATTGGCGCTACCGACCTCATGTTGATGATGCCGTTCGAGCAATGGCACGATCCGGATCCTACGCAACATCGCTTCATCATGCAGCGACTCGACGACGACGCGCCATGCGATGAAGTCAACGAGATCCTCGAACAGCTTCTACCAACCCCGGACAGCCTGCCGATTCCAGACGACTCGCCGGCCCCAGACAACCCCGACGGCGGGTAATCTAATCGATTAGAGCGCAAGCACCAACAGGATCGTCTCGAGCGCCAGCCTGACCCCACCGCCAATCGCCAGCCCGATACTGATCGGTCGGATCAGCGGGACCCGCATGCCGACAGCGATTTCAAACGACATCCGGGCGACCTCAGCTTCCATCGGCGCCGTGTTGATGTCCCCCTCGGCTTCGGTGAGAACCCTCTCCATCCACAGGAGGCGCCTTCCGCCGAACAGGAGAGACGCCTCCCCGATTACGCACGTCACGCCGATCAATCCCGTCAAGGACCTCGACATCTCACCCTCCTTCGTCGCTCGAGCGGCTGGAGGATACCGCCCCCTTTGCAGCCTCCGCTCGGAGCAAGTACCGTTGCATAAGCCTGTCGGTGATCGAAAGGGGACATAGCCATGGCTTTGCTCGAAGGGAGAACCGGCCTGGTCTTCGGCGTTACCAACGAACGCAGTATCGCGTGGCACATCGCGAGAAACGCCGTCGCTCACGGCGCCGTTTGCGCATTCGCACACCTGCCCGGAGACAAGATGGCGGCGCGCGTGAAGAAGGCCCTGGACGATCTCGGCACGGACACGCCGTGGATGCATCCGTGCGACGCCTCGAAGGACGAGGATCTCGATACGCTCTTCTCTGCGGTGAAGTCCGAGTTTGGATCGCTCGACTTCATCGTTCACTCGATCGCCTACGCCGACCGCGCATTCCTGAAGTTCGGCACCTTCGCATCGACGCCGCGCGCCGTCTTCCAGCAAGCGCTCGACATCTCTGCATACACGCTGATCGCCATCGCTGGCCGTGCTCGCGGACTGATGCCGAACGGCGGCTCGATCCTGGCGCTCTCCTACTACGGTGCGGAGAAGGCAACGCCAGGCTACAACGTGATGGGCGTCGCCAAGTCGGCGCTCGAATCAGCCACTCGCTACTTGGCCGCCGAGCTCGGCGAAGCCGGTATTCGCGTCAACGCCCTCTCCGCCGGCCCTTGCCGGACACTGGCGGCCATGGCCGTCGGCGGGATCGACAAGATGCTCGAAAGAGTGGAGAGCACAGCACCGCTCCGCCGAAACATCGAGACCGACGAGGTCGGCAAAGCGGCCGTCTACCTTCTCTCCGACCTGTCTTCCGCCGTAACAGGTGAAACACACCACGTGGATGCGGGATACCATGCCGTCGCCGCGTGACATTACGTCGCAGACCATGAAAGGAATACGACCCATCGGCGACACGGACGCAAGGGCGATCCGCCGTCCGCAGGACGGCGCCGTAACAGGCGAGACACACCACGTCGATGCCGGCTACAACGCAGTAGCCATATGAGCACCTCCAAGACAACGAAGGCAACAGCTTCCAGAGACAGCCAAGAGAGAAACGCGATCCCGCACCGCCGCTCGTCGCTTGATCAGCGTGCAACCAAGGAGAAGACCGCGTGATTTTCGTGCGTGCCCTGAGCGCAAGCGAACTCGGCAAGATCCGCGACATCGATCGCACGGAGGAGATCCGCGTCGGATACCGACAGGAGGGAACGGGCCTCATCGAAATGTCGGTCCGATGGAATGATTCCGGATGGGTCGAGGGGGACGGCGAGCACAGCTTCGGTCAGATGATCCGAGGCGCCGAGGAGCTGCTTGCGCTTGATGGTACGGCGATCGGCGCCTTCGACGGCGATCTCCTCGTCGGAATCGCCATCTACCGGCCGCGGCTCACCGAGACGATGGGACAACTCGGGCTGCTTCACGTCAGTGACGGGCATCGCAGGCAGGGCATCGCGTCACGCCTCTACAAGGAGGTTGTCCGTCTCGCTCGAGACGACGGCGCAACGGCCCTCTACGTCTCCGCCACGCCGAGCGGCTCCGCCGTCGGCTTCTATCTTGATCAAGGCTTCCAGCCAACCGACAGCCCGCATCCAGAGCTCCTCGCCGAGGAGCCCGACGACATCCACATGATGTTGGAGCTGTAGCTCATCACCGTCTCCGCCGCAGTCGGAGAAGCCATCTACGTGATCGCGAGACTCCGGCCTTCGCACTCAAGAGGCGGCTTCGTGCGATCAAACTTCTCCTAGCAGCCCGTTGATTTATGCGGGACGCGCGGCTGGAGCGGAGTAAGGCATCCGTTGACAAGAAAGGCCGCCAATGTCGATAGGCCGACGCAAGGTGAGTCAACGGTCGATGAGGGTAGCGCAAAACGAGACCTCAACAGGACTTGGCTCTGCGGGCTGTCCTTTGGAGGCACCTCACAACCAGTGAGCTACTTCCGTCGCCTTCACTCGCAATCCACGCCCCCAGCCGGAGACACTTCTTGAAGTGGAATAGATCAACGGGCTGCTAGTACTCGATGTAGAGTGTCAGTACCTCGGATACAAGAATCCTGTTGCCAGACAGAACAGCATAGGCTTGGATGTCGACGGCACGGTAGTTGCTGTCCCCTCCAGCAAGGAATCTCACCGAGTACTCGCAGCCATTAGTCTCCAAGCAGGCATCAGCCGGCTCCTGTCTGCTATTCACGCTGAGACCTAGCGTGACACCTGCGAACGCCATCCGCGGGAGATCCCGATTCCCGGTCCAATCCCAGCGGAGCGCGCACTGACTACCCACAGGCGCTCGTAAATAGAGCGTCACCGTCTCGCTAATGTGCGCCGTCCACTCATTCGAAGAATCAGCGGGATCTGGAGTCCAAGAGAGGGTGATCTCTTCAACCGCCGGCGCGGGTTCGGCCTGCGGAATAGGAACAAGGGAGACATTGATTGTCCGAGCGCCGCCCCGACACGTGACGCTTTTAGAACGACTCATGTATTCCTCACGCTTCTCGAATGAAAGGTAGTGCTTGCCGGACGGGACGTTGCTGAAGGCGAAACGTCCTTCTGCATCGGTCGTCTGCTTCTCGCCCGCGAGGCCCACCGTCACCCCCGGGAGGGGTGCGCGCGTCTCCGAATCGATGACCTGGCCGGAGATCGAACAGGTCAGTTGCTTGAGCACGACCTCCTGGTGAACCGACGTCTCGTTTCCCTCGCGATCAATGGCCCAGGCTCGGACTTCGTGGGTTCCTACACCGAACTCCCCGACCGAGATCGTACGGCTCCCGCTGCAGTCGGATGAGAGAACGCGCTCGACGCCGCCGACAACCAAAGCCACCCGGCATTGACTCACGCCCGATGAGGCATCGGTAATCTCCCATCCAATGACCGCTCCGCCATTGACTCGTTCTACAACCAAGTCAATCACGGGCGGAGCCTGGTCACAGCAGAAGACAGCGTACTGCTTCGTGAGCAGCACAACCGGGAATTCGCACCGTGCTGTCACGGCGCCGACGGCATCCGACAGCTCGGCCACAACAGACTCGGCTTTGTCGATTCGAAGACGGCCGGTATCGAGTTCCACATTCGCGCGCACGGCGAAGGTGATTACGTTCTCGCCGATGGTGAACGTCACCGTCCCCTTCTCGTCTGATGTCACGAGAAGCTGGATCGCGTTCATGTCACCATCGAGCCGGGCCTGGACGCATTTCGCCCAATCCGCCGACGCCGCGGTGGAGAAGAGGACAATGCATAACAGCAGAATCCCCAGCACAGGAATGGAGAGTCCTCTGAATCTTGCCGGTGCCGCCTTGCGTCCTTCGTACATCAGAATCACCTCACATCGAACGTGAACTCGTATGGCTCGCTTGCCCGCCTCGTAGCGTCGACCAGGATCAGTCGCAGCGTGACGGTCTGTGCTTGTGTCACGCGGACGGTAAACCGGAACGCGCCGTCGGTTTCGCCTTCGACCTCGGGATCGAAGCTCAAACTGGGACCGAGCACGATCGTCGACGCATCGCCTTCGATGACCTCAAACCGTGCCTCGACGATGTCGCCTTCGGGATCCTCGAACCTAACGAGGCCGTTCTGGTTCTCATTCATGCCAATCGATCCGGGGAACGTCATTCGGTCGATTACAGGCGAGGTCGGCGGATAGGCCTCGAAGGAAAATTCGAATGGCTCGCTTTCCAGTCCCGCTACGTCAATCAGCGTCAGCTGAAGTCGGTAGGAGCCAGCCTTCGGCGGAACGATCTCGAATGAGAACTCCCCCTCGGACACTCCAACTACGTGATCCGCGTACGGGGGCTGGGTGAGATCGAGGGTGAAGTCGTTCAGTGATCCTTCTGTTACTGTGTAGTGAGCTGAGACGAGGTCTGCCTCTTCATCCGCGAAGGTAACACTCACGGGCACGGGAACTCCGTTGATCACGGCTTCAGGGCACGCGATCCGTATGATCGAAGGTGGTGACGGTGCGTGGACACGCACCGCGAACAAGACGGGGTTGCTTGCGAAGCCTTGTGCGTCCACAATTTCCGCTTGTATCTGATATATCCCGGGCGTCGCTAAGACAAACCCCAAGGCGACAGCCCCCTCCGAGCGATCCTGAATCTGACTCTGATATGCTGACTGGTCAAGATCAAGGGAGGTACTCTCGGAGGGACTGTCACGAACTGTGATGCGCACCTCCACAAGATCCTCGTTCGGATCATCGAATCCAACCCTTACCTCTATCGGATCTCCCACTTGCACTTCATCCGTATGTGAGATATAGAAGGCGGTTGGAGCAGTCAGAACCAAGCACTCCATGTTCCACACCACGAGTTCATCGTCAACGAGACAGAGGAATTGCGAGGCGTCTGGACTGAACGCGAAAGGAGGAGAGCAATTGAATGCTGAGAGCAAAGAGGGGATCTCACCATATGTGGCAAGATCGTACAACCTGACCGAATGTACGAACTTCTTCGCTCCTGAATCGTAGTCACGCCAATCGACAGCAAGGATCTGGCCACTTGGGTCAAGCTCCACTGTGCTCGCATAGCTGTCGCTTCCCCGAATAATCTCGGGCCCCTTGATCGACAGGAGCTCTTTTCCATTTGCCAGATCCCAGATTTCCACACTACCGCATGCGGTTGCGAGTCGATGACCGGTACTACTGAGCGCCATGTCGTTGATGGCCGTCGGGAACAACACTGGTAGAGTCAGTACCTTCCTCGCTGCAAGCCCGTCCATCTCCCACTTGACGACTTCGTGAATCCTTTGATCATCGTGGCCAATCAAGACAGTCAAATCGTCATTCGCAACCACGACTCGCCAGATCTCCGAAATCTCCAGGGAAGGCAGCTCGGACCCCGATTCCGCGTCCAAGATGC
>Ga0222701_1000117_pt1 | contig 35549 bp, 43 predicted proteins | sample AntAcemetage1502_FD_179825 | JGI IMG/M metagenome (GOLD analysis project Ga0222701, IMG submission 179825) | Saline water microbial communities from Ace Lake, Antarctica - #1502 | ecosystem: Environmental > Aquatic > Non-marine Saline and Alkaline > Saline | place: Antarctica: Ace Lake... | reverse complement strand
AATCCAGATGCAATTGCACCGATATAAACACAAAGTATCCCAAGAATGGAAATTTCGGGCCGCAACAAACGAATAAAACCCCATAATTTCTCAAACAGTCTTACCATCATAATTCAAAAACATTATTCTCCTATTTTATACTAAACATAAAATGTTTGTCTTCCTAATAAACATTGTTATTATTTATTTTGTGGCAAATAGGCACATCTCAACTTGTGTAAACAGAGAAAATACGGCAATATTTCTTACGAATTTCATCTCTATATGGTACGCTTTACAAAACGAAAAGCACCGTGATGCAAATACTTATAATTAAAAAAATTATCTTTTCCACACATGATAATTACAAAACAGAAAAAAATCGGCGATATACTCAATTCTATTGGAGAAGGGCCTGTTTTTATAGCAGGATGTAATGAATGTGCAACCATATGTCACACAGGCGGGGAAAAAGAAGTACTGGAAATGAAGGATACTTTAAATGAAAAGGGCATAGAAGTTACAGGTTGGACAGTTTTAGAGCCAGCATGCCATCTTCTGAACGACAAACGTATTCTCAGAAAGTATGAAAATGAAGTAAATAAGGTAAAAAAGATTCTCGTTCTTGCCTGTGGTAACGGTGTACAAACCCTTTCAGAAATATTTGAAGAAATTGATATTGTATCAGGTACAGATACTTTATTTCTAGGTGAAATAAAACATACCAACGAATTTGAAAAACGATGCGATATGTGTGGCGATTGTGTGACTGATCTTTTTGGAGGATTGTGTCCTGTTTCACGTTGCCCTAAGGGCATGCTGAATGGACCATGTGGTGGATCAACAGACGGAAAATGTGAAGTCGATCGGGATATGCCCTGCGTATGGAATATGATCTACAATCGTTTGAAAAATAAGGGAGAACTCAATCAATTAAAAGAAATTAGAGGTCCCAAAGACTGGTCAAAAGCTACTGAGTGGAAGAGGGGGACATAGCATGTCTTGTAGAGGTAATCTAAAACAGATTCTGTCTGATGGAAAGTTTGCCATTACTGCTGAAGTAGGACCACCCAAAGGATCTGATCCGAGTAAAATAATACAAAAGGGCGAGATATTAAGAGGACATGTTGATGCGTTTAATGTTACAGATAACCAGACGGCTGTTGTAAGAATGTCCAGTATGGCGGCTTGTTGTATTCTTCAAAAGATGGACTTAGAACCAGTCATGCAAATAACCTGTAGAGATAGGAATAGAATAGCCCTTCAGAGCGACGTACTAGGTGCATCAGCCGTCGGAATTAAAAACATACTCTGTCTCACTGGCGATCATCAATCATTTGGCAATCATCCAGAAGCTAAAGGAGTCTATGATATTGATTCCATTCAACTCGTTCAAATGATAAAAAACATGAGAGATAGTGGGATTTTTCAAAGTGGGGATAAAATATTATATAAAAATCCAGACGTTTTTATTGGTGCTGCTGCGAATCCTTTTGCAGACCCATTTGAATTTAGGGTTGACCGTCTTGAAAAAAAGATTAAAGCTGGTGCAAATTTCATCCAAACTCAAAGTGTTTTTAATGTAAATAAATTTAATATATGGATGGATGAAGTGCGATCTAGAGGGATTGACAAAAAGGTCCACATTCTTGCAGGAGTTACTCCTCTCAAATCTTTAAAAATGACCAATCGGATGAGGTTTCATGTCCCCGGTGTAGACATACCAGATGAAATTGCTAAAAAGATGGAAAATGCTGAAGATCCTAAAGAAGAGGGATTTGATATAGCCCTAGAACTTATTAATGAAATCAAAAAGATTAAAGGGATTCATGGGCTACACATCACTGCATTATTTTGGGAAGATATTATTCCTTCTATTGTCAGAGAGGCCGATCTTTTGCCACGCCCATAGTTAAAATAACACTTACCAGAATCTTGTTATCTTCATTTTTACGACATAGCTTAAGCTCCCAGCATTTTTACTCGTATTTTCTTTTACTTTATACTACTACATATAATTTTATAATAAGATTTATATGCTTTTATTTAATATCCCCTCCTATGAATGGGGGAGGTCAGTTTTTAAATCTCTCTTCACCACCTTCAATCTTCCCCATTCTCTCCACTTAATTACAAAAAATAGATGAATGATACTTTTTTAATGCAGCATGCATGATACAAAATATGTTATAAAGGAATCTATATGAAGAAAAAAATACAGAATGAGGCATCTGAAGTGAATGAATTGGACTGCCAATACTATACAATATGGACGTGGCTAAGCATGTTCGAGCCATATAGTAGTTCATGAAAACACACTGAGAAAAGTTTCGCAAAAATTAGAAAACATGCATTAAAACACACCTACCGTTCATTAGAAGTACAATGGTATGTGCTATAATATTGCATAGCATTCACCTAGCATATTCTTTTTAGGACCACGTTTTAATAGATTCTTTAAAAATACTTGCCGCCTCTTTGATTACATCATTATCCACCGGTGAAAATGATGCTCTAGCGATTGCCAATGGCACTCTTCTGATATAATCTGCCATTCTAAGATCCCTTCTTAAAGTTGTAGCATAGTAATTTTCCACAATCTCATTTATATCGTGGATATATTTTTTCACCACACCATCTGCAGCAGTGATTTCCGGCTCGTAAGTCCTAGCTAACTTCATCCATTGATCATAATAGTCATGTTTTTCTCTTATCTCTCCACTCCCGTAGAACTTCTTTTGGAAAAGATCTATTCTATCATCTTTACCGATATTTTGTACTCTAACAATAAGTGCACACCTACTTGTAAGGAGAGGGGATAGGCCAATGTCTGCAAGGGCATCTTTTCCAAAAATCTTTGATTTAGGGTTTGCAAATGATATCATAATAAATTCGCTTTTAATATTCTGGTGGACTTTTGCAGAATGAACACTACACTTTCCATTTGACAACAGTTCATAACAATATTCAATATTATCTTTAGGTATTTTATCAAATTCATCAACCAAAACTAATTTATTGTGCGAGTGAGGCAGTGCTCCCAAATCTCCGGTTCCCAAGTTACATACTAGTCCAGATCGTGTTGTATTCGCTCCAACATTAGTTATGTCAGAGAATTGACTACTTATTATTTCCTTTGCCATCGTTTTGCTGCTACCCGGCTCACCGATAACCAAAGAATGAACTGGCTCTTTAAATGTAGAAAACATGCTCGCTGAAATGACTTTTTTCATCACATCATTGCCATGTATCTCTTGAAAGACGTTCTTCCAAAAACCATTAAAACCCCTTTTCTTTGCAAATTCTCTAAGTTCTTCCTCTGGAAGGAAAATGCCGTTTTTCTCACGTTCTTCAATTTTTTTAACTTCAATTATCTCTGTAAGAGCTCTTGCCTTGCTGACGACTTTTTCAAAAGATTGTGACTTACTTGAAAGTTTTAACACATTCCCTTCAGTTTTTAACGCAGCATTACCCCATTTTGCCGAGTACACATCCAGCACATTTAAAACTGATTTAATGACTGCTCTATCAGTTCTTCTAACAGTAATGGAAATGTTGTCCTCATCTATTATCTCGATATCAAGTATATTTTCATTTGCTAAAATATTTCTTGCTCTTTGAATGAGCATATTGCCTTTACTATTACCCATTCCTAGAGAAGTAACCGACATTATAGCAATCTGCTCCAATTTTGTAATTCCCATATTTTCTAGTTTTTTTCTATCAGACGGTATAACACCAAGTATACTTAGATCATCTTCCATACTTTCACTTAGCCAGGGGCTATTCCATCCTATGATTAAAACTTTGTGATACTTAAATAGTGTACACATTACAAATATTATTGAGTAGAATTAAAGTATTGTAAACACTTGTTAGCAAAGAAAACATTTAAATAGATTTTTTTGTTTAGATGTATGAATTGAGATGGATAAAGTAGAAGAATTTTTAGAAGCAAGAGTAAATGAAAAAAGCAGAATGGCGTATAAGTGCCATCTGAATAACTTCTTTTCAGTAATAAAGAAAAATCCGAACAAATACAATACCGTTGACATCAGACGATTGGAGGGTGGAGCAAGAATAGATTTAATGGATCAATATGAAAAAGATATATGGAAATTTGTTGATGCGATAAAAGAAAGACCGCCTTTTTCCCAGCAAACCATGCTATCTGCTGTTAAGAAATTTTTTCGTTTCCTTAGAATTGATTTTCCAGAAGATTTATGGGATGAAATTAGAAAGAAAAATGGAATAGCATCAGCTAGAGCAATAACAGAAAAAAGAACTCCAACGAGAGACGAATTACGTTATATATTAGATCAAGCACCAGATATTCTACATAAGGCATTGTTTCTTCTAATGGCCAATACAGGAATGAGAATTGGCGAAGCGATCCAGTTAACGTTTGATGATGTTGATATTAAAAATCGAATTATTAGGATAAGAGACAGCACAGCAAAAAAAAGATATTATAGAACAACTTTTTTTACGGAAGAAGCGAAAGATTATTTGGAGAGATGGTTGAAAAAACGAGACGATTTCATTAATATTAAAAGAGCAAAATCAAAATATGTTAGAGAGCAAATGGAGAAGAACAAAGATTTCCAAGATGATAGGATATTTCCAATAGCAAAATCAACTGCATTGAATAAATGGGTAACCCTATTAGAAAGAGCAGGTTCACCTTTTAATGATAAATTTAAAGATAGTAGGTTGAAATATGACCGATACAAGTACAATGACCATTGCCTTAGAAGATTCTTTAAAACAAATTTAAGGACAGCAGGTATGCAAAAAGATTTCCTTGATTATATGATCGCGCATCAAAACATCAATGATGAGAGATATACTGACGACAACATTTTTTGGAGGAAGGTGAAGGAAATATACGATAGATATTCCAATGCGTTAGCCGTCTTTTCTGATGCAGGTAAAATCAAACATGACTGGGGGCAAAAGATGACATTACAAGATACACTAATCAACCAACAAAGAAATGAACTTGAAGCATTAAGATTGGAATTAAAACAAATGGGCGAAATGATGAATAGCGGATGGTACACTAAACAAAAAGATGAATATAAATATCATACTGGAGCGAGTCCAAATGAAACACAACTGCTATCTGAGTACAGAAAAGAATTACAGATATTAAGAGAAATAAAAGAAACAGGCGGCATAGAGCAATGGGGGTTACAGCAGAGAGCTAAGACAGTGAAAAGAAAAAACCCAGATTGGTCTTATCACAGATGTATGGAATATGCAAAAACTCACTTGGCAATTCCCAAGGTGTAAAGTCAATCAAGATCGGCAATATTATCTAGGGGTAAAGCCAAAAGCAACATATGTGTTAAAGTGATGAGGTATCGTCTTTTTAACCGACGTTTTGCTACATCCTGCTGTAGATCATAGCCTATCATACTTTTTTCAGCCAAACCACAAGGCTGCAACCACTGCAGAAGTTTGCGCCAGGATTGCTTTTAATACCGCACACGGAGCATTTAATTTCTCTGGATACTAACACTCATTTCTTCTTCAACAAGCTCCATGGAGTGTTAGAATTGCCTTATCCATGTAACTACATCTAGAACATACGTAGTTGCCTCTTTGCTACTCTGTATCCAACCAATGTGCTGGCATAATTGAGTTTCTGCAAGTTTCGGGACAAGACCTGTTGCTCTTGGATGTCTAAAATGATGCGGATTGATAGGTTTGGCGATAGGAGTCGAGCCGGGATCCGTTGTTTATACTACAAAGCCCAGAATATTATTTTGAATTGAAAATATTTTATCTCCGAGAGATTGATTATTAAATTTTATAATAAATATAAAAATGCTAGGTATGAAAATGCTTAATATTGTTTCATATTCCTCCTTTTTTATTTTTCTCAATTTGAATTTGTCATTATTTTCATTCGCTATGATATTTCACGTTCTCGGAATGTTATCGATATCATCTAAAAGAAGTAATTAAATACATATATAGAGGGGGGGTCCTTGCATATGGGCAGATAGATAATTATTGCCGATAAATGATTGATATGTTTCTACGTTTTCTCCTTACAAAAAGTACAGATGGTATAACCACGGTCGACACTGCCATCCATGATATTAACGACATATCCACACCGGTTGAATTGTATCTAAGTAGATTGAAGCAGCAGTTTATCGGCAGTTTTTTCTCCTAGAAAAGACTAATCTTCTGCATGTAGCAGAATACCATTCAAACATGTCCAAGTAGTGTTTCTATCTCCCCTTTTTTATGACACTAATCCACAGAAGATTTTACCATCACTTCGATAATGAGATATCACATCTCCCCCCTCATTTGGGCTTTACTGACCTTGGAGCTGCTGGCAGCCTTTCAACATACTTTAAAATGGATAATTTCAAGACTCTGCAACCATACAGTCAAACAATTAAAATGTATCATGGTATCTTCTAACACTGTATCGTTAAATCATATTGTAACGTGTTTCTCTTCACCGCCCCTCTCCCCCACAACATGAGTGTTGCAGCTCCCCTCCAGGGGGAGAAATGCCTGACAGCATTTTAATCTTAACCCTAAACATTTTTTTCGATATGGTTGAAACAATTCTACGGTTCTCCATTAAATTAACGACATATTCGCACTGGTTGCATCATATTGAAGTTGGCCATAGCAGTGGTTTAACAACAGTTTTTTCTCCTAGAAAAGACTAATCTTCCACATGTACCAGAATCCCATTAAAACATGTCCAAATAGTGTTTCTATCTCCCCCTTTTATGAGACTAATCCATCTAGGAATTGGATTCATCAGATGATATAATTGCATCTTCATCTATGCACATGGTCCTTACTAGGGTTTTTCTATCTAAAGAAAACCAATGCCCCTGGTCCAACATTTTCAGCCCTTCCCTTCTCCCAACGTATATGCTGTATCATTATCTGTTGCACCATCATTATCACGCACTATAAGAGTCAACTTTGGAGTAATTTTAATGCTAATACTTATATAGAAAAACATATTTATTATTACAACTATAAAATCTGATTTAATTGATGGGGGGGGAAAGATATGACAAAAAAGAAAAAAAATAGTAAAAAATGGAAAAGGATCAAAGTTATTGGGTGTCCTAATTCAGATTCTTAAAAAATGCCTAAAATGGAGAAATGGAGAAAGATCAAGCAATAGATGTATCTATATTGTTACCTTACAAAAGGTTAGAAGTAGGGGGAGAGTATACTTGGTGATCGCTTTTTAGTAGTTTTTTCTTCTTTTTGAAGAAGCGCTCCCAGAAGTTTTTATGGTTTTCTTATTTTAAATTCGCTATCTTGAATCCCATATCTTGGTAAGATATGTACAATAAATTTTATAAGTAATAAATAATAAATTATATATTGGTTGTTAAATGATGTTAGTAAAAAGATCGCTAGAAATCATGCCAATAGCAATATTAGGGTCAATAGTAGGTGCTACCATAACTGTACAGGTAAATCCAAGTATAAATATGGGGGATGATAAATAATGATTGCAGCAGATATAATATTATTTGGTTTTGTAGCTGGATTGTTTGTTGCGCTAATGATAGATTTTTATAAGTGGTTTTTTAAAAGATGGGAGAACGGATGGAAGTAATGAAATGGTAGAAGACCTGAGAAAATATGATAGAAATACGCTTGAGGAGATTATATGAGTAACGGAGAAAGATCCCAGTTTAGTAATCTCGTATGGTTGCATTGTGATTTACAATTGCGGGGGAAGGTTATCGTGAGACATGGAAAACGGAATGAGGTAGCAGTAGGCGAAAAATGGGTTTTCTGTCCATTGCAACATTTTCCTCGTGACCGAATATCCATAAAGGCTTGTGAGAAATGTTCGCATTTTAAAGGGTATTCAAAAATAAAAGAAAATCTAGGACAAGTAACAAATCAATACATGGGGAAGAAATTAAAATGGAAACCAGCAGAAGGGAAATCAGAGAAACGAAAGAAAATTATATTAACAGGAGAAGACGTTGAGGCGGCAATTAAAAAAACAGTTGAAGAGCAAAGGAAATGGAAAGAAGAAGAAAAGAAGATTAACGGATCATTTATTGACCGAGTAAGATAGATATATCTTTCAATGTTTGGAGCAGAAGTTGCCCAAATAAACATGTAAGTATGCAATCGTGGGCAGAAGTATTCTTGTAGGATTTACTGATCTCTATAGACGTATGTTAGGTTGGCAATTTCTACTTTATCATAAGATAAGAAAGTGGCAGGAATGGTATTATACCATCCTATTGTTTTTTTGGAATAATTTTACTTAATTCTTCGCCTTTCCCGATGTCCCAGATAATTCTGATAGCTAAAAGGCAAGCAGCTGGTGCAATAAATGCACCTAAATATCCTACGATATTTTCAAAGAATGTCCCTACTAAGTTAATGTTTCCAAAGAACGTTGACAGTGACCCTACTCCAACCAGCAAAACTGCTGCTATCAAAAAGTTTGGTATGTCTGCTTTGTTAATTGTTCCCATTGCGAAGAATGACAGAACACCTACTATAAATCCTAGAATAGCGAGAAGTGCTGCTGCGTATCCTCCAGTGTCCATATACCAGTTCGCGCCAACAATCAGACCGACAATCACTGATATCGCGACTCCTATTAGAAATATCCAGCTTCCTAACCTTTTCATGATGTCTTTCACTTTGCATCCCTCTTTTTTATGCCAGAATAAAAAATCATTATTTAAATTTTCACTCTCGAATTTCAAAACAGTTTTCGAATTAATTTTTGATAGAAGTTCTGAAAAAAATTGTTTATATACAAAAAGCGGGAATGTGCTTGTTATGTTTCAAGGATGCATTTCTGACACATCTCTCCAACGAGACGTTGCTTTAGCTTTTCTCAGAAATGTGCTTGGGCATAGGAGGTGAAAAGGAAAATGGTATCACAGAGCCCAGATGTATCAAGTCTTGCAGAGGTATTAGATAGAATACTTGACAAGGGTATTGTGGTCGATCTATGGGCAAGGATATCCCTAGTTGGAATTGAGATATTGACAATTGAAGCTAGGGTGGTTGTCGCATCTGTTGACACATTCTTGCACTATGCAGAAGAGATCACAAAGGTAGAACAAGCCGCAATTGGTGCACCTGCAACAGCTTAAACTTCTTCTTCCCCCCCTATTTTTTGGGCTGGATAGTTAGTTTAAGGTAGGTGCAACATTATGGATGAAAAACTAGGGGGGGAAAATTCCCCCCCTCCCTTTAAAGTGGAGGTAGAATAAAAAATGGTAGAGACAGTAAAGGAGTTTGTCGAAACATATATGCGAACGAAATTAGATGAGATGGCAGAGGAATTAGGTTTAGATTCAACTGAATATGATACTAAAAGAGATGTTGCAGAGGCCATAGTTGCATCGAGAGAAAAAATGGAAGAGGTAGCTGTTGAAGCACCATCAGAGACACCTGAGGCAGAAGTTGAGGAGGAAGCAAAACCACCTGAAGAAAAAGTTGAGAAGAAGGCACCCAGACCACCTACTGAAGCAGAAGTGGGGAAAACAGATGTTATGGCAAAAATCGGTACTATTAATGAATTTGGTGAGATTATGGCAGAAAATGTTAGGACATTATCAGAGAATGTTAAGGCACAGGCAGCTGAGAATGAGGAAGCTGTTGAAAATATAGATGCAGGTGTCAAAGAGATACAAAAAGGCATATCAGAGAAAGAAGGAGTAATAAATACAGCGGTTGAGATGATACATGACAAAATAAAGAAACAAACAGTTGAGAACGAAGAAGCAGTTAAAAACATGGATGCAGGTGTCAAAGAGATACAAAAAGGCATATCAGAGAAAGAAGGAGTAATAAATACAGCGGTTGAGATGATACATGACAAAATAAAGAAACAAACAGTTGAGAACGAAGAAGCAGTTAAAAACATGGATGCAGGTGTCAAAGAGATACAAAAAGGCATATCAGAGAAAGAAGGAGTAATAAATACAGTGGTTGAGATGATACATGCAGGTATCAAGGACCAAGCTACTGAGAATAAGAAATACATAAACGACTTCTACTATGGCTAGATCAAAGTCATAGTAGATTTATTCTTTTAGTTTTATGTCAACTATTAAAGAAATTAGGGCAGGTATACAAGAAAAAAGCGTGGAAAGAAGTGAAGCAGTTAAGAAGATTTGGGCAGAGATAGAGAGAAAACGGAAAGAGAAAAAACGTATAAATAACTAGAATTTAAATCATCTAAGAAGTGATACATTCTCTCTAGCCTAGCGGCTGGAATTTCTGATAGATTCAGCGGTTTTTGTTCTTGATTCTCCATTAAGGACGAAATTTTAGCCCCAATTAGGTAGTATAATATTTTAGTTTTTGTGTCGAAATTCGAAACGAAAATTTAATTATATATGATAATTATCATTCGGTACATGACGTAAGGGGGAGTTGCTAGCCTTTTTATGGGCTGGCATCTCCGTCAACATAGACCAACATGGACTTAGAAAATATACAGTATGGAGGTATAGTAAATGAGTTATGTAAGTACGCATCAAAGAAAAGTAAGAGGTGAGCCAATTACAGAGACATTTGACGAAAAGATCAAAGAGCGAGAAGAGCTGAAAAAGGAATTTGGCGATCTCTCCCCTGAGATAATAGATGAAACCCTCAGCAAGGAATATGTAACTGCAGATGGACGAATAGTTAGAGGAAAACAACTATTAGGAAAGAAATGGCATAAAGATAAATCTGAAAAAGCGAGGGAGAAATTCATAGGAGCGCATCAAGAACTTGTTAGAGAAGCGATTGAAGCAACTTATTTTGTGCCTGAAGTTAATAATTTTGTTGAGACTATGGCTGTGGAAGAGATTGAGGATAGAGTAAGACTCTGGCTCAAAGTTGGGTACCCGGTGCACATAATAGGACCTACTGGTTGCGGAAAAACCACACTAGCAATGAAGGTGGCAAAAGACCTTGAAAGACCAACGGTATGGATAAACGGAGATGAGTCTGTAACAACAACAGACCTGATCGGAGGCTATTCCCAGGTGGAGGCTGAGAGCTTAAGAGATAGATACATACACAATGTTTTCAAGAGCAAGGATATACTTAAAGCGGACTGGGTTGATAATCCACTGACGCTTGCATGCAAGTATGGCTATACGCTTGTTTATAACGAGTTCTCAAGGACAAAACCTGAGGCAAATAATATTTTGCTATCTGTTTTGGAGGAAGGCATACTAGAGTTGCCGACAAAGTTTGGTGAGGAAAGATATGTGCACGTGCATCCAGACTTTAATCTCATAGTTACAAGCAACTCAGTCGAGTATGCAGGCGTCCACAGACCGCAGGATGCACTGCTAGACAGGATGGTAGGTGTATACATGGACTTCTATGATTTCGATACAGAGGTAGAGGTTGTTAAAGCACATACTGGTATATCAACAGAGGAAGCAAAAAAGATAGTAAGTGCAGTCAGGTCTTTAAGGGAAAAACTACCAGAGGCTGAGAATCCTGGAACAAGAGCATGCATCATGATTGGCCAGGCATTGCAGGCATTAGACGGTTACAGCAAGAATGATTTTGAACAGCGTTGCATCGACATATTGGCAACGAAAACAAAAGGACCATCTGATCTTTCTGAAAAACAAAAACTTGTAAAAAACACATTCAAAGAACTAGAACCATAAGGGGGGGTGTAAGTATGGAAAAGGTGAAAGCAAAAATTGAGGAAGCAAAACTGTACAAGATAAGCGAATTGTTTAGGAAAAGACCAAGGGGAATCAGCATTGGCGTTACAGATGCAATAGTTATCAGTGCAAAGCCTGAAAAAGGAGAAATAGTGAAGGAAACACTGTATGCGCGCTTAAAGGCAGATGGAACATTTACCACATCTGTGCTTGGAGGTGCAAGGCTGAGGAATGATAGGCTTGCAAGTTTCCTAAAGCAGTATAAAATAGCCCAGGATATAAAGGAATACAACGTGAAGGAAAATATTGACAAGTGGAAGGGAAAAGAGATAGAGATAGTCCCCTATAAAGAAGGGGGTTACATCTACATCCCATAAAAGAAGGAGATAAAAAATGGCAACAAAAGAGATTATAGATCTGGGAAAGCAGTCGCTCTCCATACTGGAGAAGGCCTTGAACAGAAAAACTGAGAGCGTTATAAGCATAAGCAAGGAAGGAAAGGAATGGGAAGTCCTGGTAGATGTATTGGAGAGAAGGGCAGTACCAGACACGCAGGACATCCTTGGAACATACGAAATGCGCTTGGATGAAAAAGGTGAGTTATTGGGCTATAAGCAGGTAATGACAAAAAGAAGGGCAGATTTGGTAGAGAAAGAGCAGGAGTGAAAAATGTGAAGAACATAGGTGCAAGAATAGATGCATTAAAACCACTCAGGGAAGCAAAAATGAGGGGGAGAATTGAGAAATTAAAACTAAAATGGAAGAGAAGGATTCCTTGCAAAGTTTCAAAAAAGAAATAAAACTTGTTATTTCATAGGTGGTAAAATGGTGAAAAAGAAAAGTGAAGAAAAAAAGAAAGGTACAGCAAGAGGAAAGGGGACAAGGTATTCATGCTTGTACTCTACAACACGGAAAAAGGCAGGCACAACGTATTCACCAAAATATTAAGCAGGTGAAATAAATGGCAAAGCAAAGGGAGAAGGTAAAACAGAAGATAGGAAACAATAAGAAAAAGCAGAGGAAACACGTTGCAGCATATCAGAAAAAACTTAGAGAAGAGATAAAACCGAAGATGAAGGAAAAGAAGAGGTTGCTCACAATAAAAACAGAGAAGATGGGGAAGGAGGTAAAAGAGAAGGGCAGAGATCAGATAGCAAAAGCAAGAGAAGTTCAGAGAAAAAAGGTGGATCTGTTCAGAACAAAGGTCGGCGAGACAAAAGAAAAAATAAGAGTGGAGCAAAAAAAACAAAGAGAAATAAGCAAGCTTCAAAAAGAAAAGCAGGAGATGATGCTTAAGCCCATTATAGAAAAAAACAGGCAAAAAGTGGAAAGGACAAAAACACTTTGCAGGGAAAAGGAAAAAGGCAAAGGAAGGATGCTGTTTGCATATTCAACAATGCCATCGAAAAAATTTGCAGACTCAACAACATATTCGCCAAAGCACTCAACTGTGCCAGCCCCAGAATTTAAAACTAAAATAGATTATTCGCCAAAGCACTCAACTGTGCCCGATTCAAGATTTTCAGATTCTTTGACATATTCGCCAAAGCACTCAACTGTTTCAAAACCTGAGTTTGCAGAAGCGACAACATATTCGCCAAGGCATACAACAGTGCCCAAGCCAGAGTTCGCAGAGAAAACAACCTACTCACCAAAATACTCAACAGTACTCCTCGAGAGGGAAATGGAGGAAAGGGGAAAGGATAAAGAAAAGAAGAGGAGGTAAAATGAGGCTAGAATATATGGAGCGACTATCCAGGCAGCAGGAAAGACTAAAAGTGCAGAGAAAGAGGATAGAAATGCAGCGAGGGACAACAAGAGCGATCAAAAGGATAAGAGGAGAAGAAGATAAAACGGCAGAAGGAACAGTCACGCAGAGAAGAAGAGGTTGGAGAGCAGCTGAGCCTCAAAAGGAAACAGCAGATAGATCAATCCTGGAGCCACAAAAAATGTCAAGATTCTCTGCAAAATGGGACAGAAGAGCGATGAAATGGGATAAAAGAGCAGGAAAACATCATTGGTAAAAAAATTAACAGCAAAAAGCCGGGAACATTTGGATAATTATTGTTTGATTTCAATTTTCAAAATAGATAAACACAGGTGATCTAAAAATTGGTTGTATTAAGACCAGGTAGCAGTCAGGATGGTTTAAAACAGATTCTCGACAGAATGCTAGATAAAGGTATAGCTATAGACTTAAACGCAAGAGCTTGCTTAAGTGACTTCGAACTTTTAGGCATAAATGCAACCGTAATATTGAGTTCATTTAGAACAGCTGCAAAGATAGGCATGGACTTCCCAGAGGGAACAAACCTTAACACTCCTGCATGGAAGGATTTATTATCAAAACAGCCGTGCCCACTCTGCGGTAAGGAATGGAGAACAAAGGACCTAAAAGAAGAGGGCTGCCCATGGTGCGGATGGAACTACAGACCAAAATAGGAGGATGACAGAAAAACATTCGATGTAGAAAGAAAATACAGGTACAGCAAATCAGAACATTTAGGAGGAAAATAGGATGATGGATAATATATTAGCACCTGAAAAAGAGGGAGATACTGGTCTTGCAGGCGCAATTGATAGAATACTGGACAAAGGGCTTGTCATCAACGCAGATGTTACAGTTTCTGTTTCTGGTGTCGAGTTGCTTGGCATAAAGATAAGGGCTGCACTTGCTAGTTTTGAGACTGCAGCAAAATATGGTCTTGAGTTTCCATCTGGAACAAACATAAACACAGCTGCATGGAAAGAGGCACAGGTAGAAAAAGAAACCTGCCCCCAATGCGGTAAAAAGGTATCAGTGGAAGAACTGTTAAATAAAAGCTGCCCATGGTGCGGATGGACTTCTGCAAAGGCATCTATAAAACAAAAACCCCTAGTATAATGGAGGAAAAAAATGAGGGTTGGTGAATCCTTGGAAAGGCTGTCAGAATTCCTGCCCAAGGACAAAAAGCTCGATATCTTTAATCTTGTTTTAGCTTCTTATAAAAATGATGGAAATCTAGCTAAAAACCTCGGATGTAATCCCAAGATGTTTCATATATGGTTAAAAAAGGGACCAAGTAGCAGGTATATGCCTAAAATACTGGGACTGGCGCTTCAACAATGCCCAGATACAAAAGACATACTAAAAGAAACAGTAGGCGAGATTACTTCTCTCTACAACTCGCTTGATACAAAAGATACGGAAAACAAGCTAAAACTGTTTATGGACGCATTGGATGAGAAAAGCAGACAGATAATATGGCACCTCTTGAGAAACGGACATGCTAACATTAGGGAGCTTGCGGAGATAATCGATGCAGATCTAGACAATGAGATCCTCGTTAGGATAAGGAAGGTTATAAACCAAAAATCCAAAAAGATTCTCGGCAAGGAGATAATGAAGTTTGAAAACAAAAAAATCGATCCTTTAACTGGGAAAGAAATACTATTCTCTTGGTGGCCAATAGAAGAGGTTTTCTCCACAGAAAGAACAAATGAAATGATAGACGTGTTTGATGAAAAAAACATGACCAGAGTGATAGCAGAGTTACCGGGTGTAAAAGAAGAAGATATAAGAATCAAGCTGGAAGATAGCATGCTCACCGTCTCAACTAATGGCCATAAGAAAGATATCCCGCTTTATTTACCAATTAAAAAAATTGTGGGGAAAACCTACCGAAATAGTATTTTAGAAGTGAGGCTTGAGAAAAATGGTAAAAAAGAAAAATAAAAAAGAAGAATACGAGGAAAGAATAAGAAAGATTGAAGCTAAAATAAAGGAGCTTGAAAAAGAAGAAAAGGAGCCTAGCATTGTAGAAGATGTTGTTGGTCAATTCATACCGGGCTTAGGCGGAATTATTAAGACCCTAGAAAAAACCTCGCCTGAATTCAGGAAAAGGATAGCGGAAACAGATGCTGAAATAAAGCATAGATTGGAAACAGGCTGGACTAGCAAGCCTAAGATAGAGTATAGAAGTTTTGCAAAACCAATTACGAGAGCAAGAGAAGAATTTAAACCTGAAAGAATTGAAAAGAAGCCTAAAGAAGTAAAACCAGAAATCTCTGAAAGAGAACCTATTGTTGATGTTTTTGAAACTGAGAAATATATTTCAGTAATAGCAGAACTTCCTGGTATTGAGAAGAAAGATATAGAGGTAAAGGTAACTGATGACATCCTTGAGATTTCGGCTGGTAAATACAGTAAAAAGCTCAAACTGCCTTGTGCAGTAAAAAATGTAATTATTGAGAAGACCTACAAGCACGGCATACTAGAATTGAAGTTGGAGAAATAAGGATAATGGTAGTTGACATAGATGAGGGCAACCTTAAGCAAGGCCTGCTTGGCTTAGTGGTAGCACTTGTTGAGATCATACAAGAAGCATTAGAGCATCAGGCGTTCAGAAGAATGGAATCCGGGAGGTTGAATGAAAAAGAGACTGAGAGGCTTGGTAATGCTTTGATGGAACTTGATGAGGCACTTGAGCATATAAAAAAGGAAAATGATATTGAGGATGCGGTAAAATCTGTCAGGGATGGTCTTGACAGGGTTGCAGATGAGGTTATAGGCAAAATGATAAATCCCGAGAGATGGGAGGATGAAATAATTAAGGCAGATAAAGACTCGACAGGGTGAAAAAAATGGCAGATGAGAAAGACACAGCAGGGAAAGTAATGCATGAAGAAGAAACATCTGTGAAAATAACTGATGAGGGAAGATACCTTTACTGTGTTGCCAGCAGCAATTCTAATGAAAATTTTGCGGACATAGGAATAGACGACAGCAATGTTTACACCATACTATATAATGACATTGCTGCTGTTGTTCATAAATGTCCTGCAAAACCTTATGAATCAAAAGATGAAAAAATTGTAGGGGAATGGATATTATCGCATCAGTACGTTACTGATGAGGCAACAAAAAAATTTGGTACTGTTATGCCCTTTTCTTTTGATACAATAATCATAGGCAGTGATGAAGAAGTGAAAGAATGGTTAAAAGAGGGATATTCTGCGCTTAAAGATAAGCTGGAAAAAGTTAAAGACAAGGCAGAGTACACGGTACAGATATTCTCTGACAGGACAGCTATCATGGAAAAAATTAGTGAAAACAATCCTGATATCAAAAAGTTGAAAGAAGATATTAAAACAAAATCCAAGGGCATGGCATACCTGCTTAACAAAAAACTGGAGGCAAAGGTAAAAGACGTATTTATAGACACGCTAAACAGATATGCTAAGGATTTTCATTCTCATATCAAAAACTATGTTGAGGATATAAAGGTTGAGTCAACAAAAAAACCTGTGCCAGATAAATGGAAGGGCAAGCAGATGATCATAGACCTTTCCTGCCTTGCGCATAAAGGTAAAGTTGATGAACTTGGGAAAATATTGGATGAAATTAACAAGAAAAAAGAGTTCTCAGTAAGATTCACAGGCCCATGGGCGCCGTTCTCATTTGTAGGAAAAGAAACAGGAGGTCGAAAATGAAAAACGGCCTCTACATATATGGGATAATAAACTCGAATGATAACAGAAATTTTGGACCACTTAGGATAAACGGCAGTCGTGAAATACATACCCTTGATTATCAGGACACTGCAGCTGTGATCAGCAATGCACCAATCATAGTATGCGAACCTACTAGAGAAAATGCCTTGGAGCATGAAAAAGTTATCAGAGAAGTTATGAAAGAATGTACGGTTATTCCTATGGGCTTTGGAACTATCGTTGGAAGTGAAAACGATGCTAAAGAAGTTTTGAAAAAAGGTTATCAAGAATTCAAGAATCTATTGAAGAAGATCGAGGGTAAAATACAAATCGACGTAAAAGTACTTTGGAATAAAAATAATATCTACATGGGTCTTTTAAACGAAAACAAAAAAATCCAAAGACTGACAACAAAAAGACCACTATCAAAAAATAAGAAAATAGAACTCGGCAAGCTAATTAAATCTGCATTAGATGAAAAAAGAAAAGCATACATTAAGGAAACCCAAAATGCCTTGTCTAATTTTTCAAAGGATCTATGTGAAAACAAACTTACAGATGAGCAAATGATAATGAATGCCTCGTTTCTAGTGGATAAAAACAGGGAAAATGAATTTTATGAAAGAGCAGATGAATTGGAGAGAAAGTATAAGAAAAAAGTTGAGATCATAGCAGTTGGTCCTCTACCTCCTTACAACTTCACCAGAATGAAAATGATGAAGTTAGATTTCATAGCAATAGACAACGCAAGAAAGACGCTGGGATTAGATATGAAAGCAAGTATGAGGGAAATCGAGCAAGCACACCGCAACTTAGCATACAAATACCATCCTGATAGAAACCCTGCTAAAGAAGCAGAGATGCAGTTCAAAGAAATAGAAAAAGCATATACTCTGCTCACCCACTACTGTAAACATCATCCATCTAAAGTTTACTCTTTTAGAAAAAAAGACCTTGAACACGCGATTATGATCATAGAAAGTTCAGAGAGGTGAAAGTATCAGTAATATCATAGGAATAGATCTGGGGACGAGCAATTCCGCAGCAGCCGTGATGATAAACAACAGAGCAACTATTATCCCAAGCAAAGAAGGGCTTGCTGCACATGGTAAAATGTTTCCTTCTGTTGTCACGATTATGAAAGAGGGCGTATTGATTGGAGGAGAGGCGAAGAAACATGCATTTGCTCACCATGATAGGACAATAACTGCTATCAAGAGAAAAATGGGTTCTGATTACGAAATAAAAATAGATAATAAGCAGTATATACCACAACAAATTTCTGCGATGATACTCAGAAAGATAAAAAATGATGCAGAAACCCATCTTGGGCAGAAGATAAAAAAAGCAGTGATCACCTGCCCCGCCTATTTTAATGATAATCAAAGGACTGCAACAAGAGACGCAGGTACGATCGCTGGGCTTGATGTAGTAAGAATAATCAATGAACCAACAGCAGCGGCATTGGCTTATGGTCTGGACAGATCTAAAGAGGATTTGAATATTGCAGTGCTGGATTTAGGTGGCGGAACATTTGACGTTACTGTTTTAGAGATGTACGATTCTGTCTTCAAAGTCTTATCTACCGGTGGAGACACTGAACTAGGCGGCATGGACATGGACAAAAAAATCGTTGATTACTTACTTCAGGAATTGGAGAAAAAAAACATTGAGTTTAAGGATAAAATAACAATGTATCAACTATGGTATCTTGCAGAGAAAGCAAAGATAAAGTTGTCATCATCTCTCTCAACAAATATAAATCTGCCATTTACCAACAATGGCACTACTTTGACCCGTGCTAAGCTAGAGAGCGTGATCAATGATGTGGTTCAAAGAATGGATAGACCCATGGAGCAGGCATTAGATGATGCAAAACTAGATGTAAAAGATATTGACAGAGTAATCTTAGTAGGTGGACCAACAAAAATGCCGATTATCAGGAAAAAAATTAGAAATTTTTTCGGCAAAGATGCTGAAGAAGGCATTGATCCTATGAAATGTGTTGCAATAGGTGCCGCAATTCAGGCAAGTGTCCTTTCAGGCGAAATCAAGAATCTAGTGCTCCTGGATATAACACCGCTTTCATTAGGTATAGAAACTTCCGGTGCAATGTTTACGAGATTAATCAAAAGAAATACTACTATACCAACAGAGGAAAGCAGGATGTTTACAACTGCACAGGATTTTCAAACTACAGTACCAATACATGTACTTCAAGGTGAAAGGCCAATGGCGTCTGATAACATAACACTGGGTGTATTCAATTTGACTGGAATCAAATCAGCGCCAAGACATGAGCCTATGATCGATGTAGCGTTTAATATAGACGCTAACGGCATATTGAATGTTTCTGCAGAGGATCTAGAAACTGATAAGAAACAGAAAATAGTGATCACTGGACCAACTAAGCTCCCAGAAAAAGAGATAAACAGAATGATCAAAGAGGCAAAGACATTTGCAGAGGAGGATGAAAAGAAAGAGGGAAAAGTGAGAATTTGTAACAGGGCAAACGCATTGATCTATGAAGTGGAAAAAACGATGAAAGAAGAAAAATGGGTTTTTGAGAATGAAAAAAAGACTGTTGAGAAAGTGGTTGAGAAACTAAAGGAAACAATGAGAGATGACAGGCCAGGAAAAACCAAAGAACAGGTAGAGAATCTAACTAAACTAGTAGATAAAATAGCAGGGAATGCAAGAGCTAGGAAGCAGGCAAACACATTGATACTGACGGCAAAAGAAATGATAGGAGACGTGGGGATTCCCGAGGATGAAAAAGAGAATGTGGAAAAAACAGTTGAAAAACTAAAAGAAACAATGGGAAGCAGTAATGGCGAGAATATCGGAAAAGAGATAGGTGAGTTGATCGAGGCGTTAACCCTTTTAGAAGTAGATTACAAATAACGTAGAATATAAAATAAAAAAGGAGGAATATAAATGGTAAGAAAAAGCGGAATGATGAAACCTATAAAATGTCCTGCGTGCGGTGAACCCGTAAAAAACCCAGATATAAACTATTGTTTGAAATGTGGGGAGATGCTCTGGAGCAGGGGTTTTACACGAAGGACTAGATTAATTAGGTAAGCGCTAAAAAGAGGTTATCTAAAAATGGAGCCAATGAAGGATGTGGAATGCACACTTGTAGATATTATAGATCGAATACTAGACAAGGGACTCATACTTCATGCAGATGTCGTTATCCACATTGCAGGCATACCATTACTTGGTGTGAATTTAAGAGCAGCTCTTGCAGGTATGGAAACAATGTTGGACTATGGTATGATGGAAGCATGGGATGAGAACACAAGAGAATACTATGCAAAAGAGTATGCTAATAGGAAAGAAGTACCATTGGTGCCTGGAGAAAAGATTATTCTTAAAACGTATGGCTCACACTATTATAATGAGGGCATATACAATACATGGAGACCAGGCTTTTTTTATCTTACAAATAAAAGATTGTTTTTGTTTAGAAGGGAGCCTGCAGAAATATTGTTTGGAACAAAAATTGATAAAATAAAGGGTTTGACTATAAATAAAGAAAATAGGTTAGGAAAAGAGAGGCAGACACTCTGCTTGTTATTAGAAGGAGAGAATATTGCAAAACTTCATGCAGAAAATGTAGAAGAGTTAAAGAACGAGATTGAAAAACAGGTGGAAATACTCGGTGTTCATCTCAAAGATTTTAAGGATGTTTTAATGGAGGAAAGACCTCCATTTTTAACAAATGAGAGCATCCTCCAAGCGGAGAAGGCTTGGTACCTGTTCCCGGCTTCTGGAATCATGGGTGAAACATGGAGACCGGGCAAAATGTATGTCACAAACAAGAGGGTGTGCTGGAGGTACGATTCTGATGATAAGCCCATGTTTGATATGCTGATTGAAAGCATGACAGATGTATCTGTAAAAATGAAGAATGTTAGTAACGTGCTACAAAATGAATGGGCACTTACGTTATCATACAAAAACGGAGTTACAACGTTCTTAGGAAAAGAGGAAAAACTAAAGAAAACAAAAACGGCGATTGAGAGTAAAATACCATTACCCGTCAAGCACTGATTTTATTTTTTCACCAACGTCTCCACTCAGTTTTTTCGCTTCTATCACAGGTAGTTTGGCTACTGATGGGTCCCTGCTAAAGGCTTCCTTTGAAGGATCTAGTAGCCTCCATTTTCTTGTACTTGTATTATATTCTATAAATGGTGCTGTCTCACTAGGTGCATCTCTAGCGATCGCTATATAAAGGCTGTCACCTATGTGTGCCAGCCCGAAATATATGCTCTTGTATCTATGTACAATTGTTGGCGTAGGTGATGCACATATCGCTAACAATGAGCCAAAGGTGGTTTCCTCTATTATCATACTATTGTCTCCATACAATTCCTATTTATCTTTTTCCTTACACATGCCATTCCTCCTCCCTCCTCTTTATATATTCTGCAAACTCCCCCATGTTTTTTTCATGTTCTTTTAGGGTTTCAGGAGTCATAGTTGGCCTTACCAGTCTGACAGCTTTGTCAAAGTGGCACATCTTGATATTCTTTCCCTTCATAGCCTTCTTCAATTCATCTCTGCTCATTCCTTTTTTAACTATCTCCCTCATTGCAAGTATCGCTGCCTCCGTGCATATTGCCTCGATATCCGCGCCTACATAATTTTCCGTTTTTTCTGCAAGCGCATCAACATCAACATCTTTTGCCAGCGGCATACCTTCCAAGTGGATATTGAATATTTTTTTTCTTGTCATCTTATCTGGCACTCTAACATATATTAGTCTGTCAATCCTCCCAGGTCTAAGCAGTGCCCTATCTAGCATATCTGGTCTGTTGGTCGCGGAAATCACACTAACATCTTTTAACTCCTCCAATCCATCAAGCTCGGTAAGTAGTTGGCTTACCACTCTCTCTGTCACATGAGAGTCAAAGCTCTGTCCTCTGGTTGGAGCAATACTATCTATCTCATCGAAAAATATTATGCATGGCGATGCTTGTTTTGCCTTTCTGAACATCTCCCTAACTCCACGTTCGCTTTCACCAACAAATTTGCTTAGTAACTCAGGCCCTTTAATGGAGATAAAATTCGCTTCACTTTCATTTGCTACCGCTTTTGCAAGCATAGTTTTACCAGTTCCAGGAGGACCAAAAAGCAGGATGCCTTTCGGTGGTTTAGAGTGAAAAGCATCAAACATCTCAGGATACTTTACCGGCCATTCAACTACCTCGATAAGCTCCTGTTTCGCATCCTCAAGACCGCCTATGTCTTCCCACTTGACCTTTGGCGTCTCAATGAAAACCTCTCGCATTGCAGAAGGTGAAACAATTTTCAACGCTTCATAAAAATCCTGGGCATTGATCTCTAAAGCCTCAAGGATCTCCGGTGGTATCTCCTCTTCTATATTTATCTTCGGTAGAATTTCACGTAGGGCATGCATTGCAGCCTCTTTACATAAAGCTGCGATATCTGCACCTGCGAAACCATGTGTGATGTCTGCTAAATAATCAAGATCCGCATCATCGGCAAGTGGCATACCTCGTGTATGTATTTGTAAAACCTCGAGTCTCCCATTTCTATCAGGTATACCGATCTCTATCTCGCGATCAAATCTTCCACCCCGCCTCAGAGCAGGATCTAGGAGATTCGGCTGGTTCGTCGCCCCTATAACAATAACTTTACCCCTTGTTTTTAATCCATCCATCAATGCCAGCAGCTGTGCAACCACCCTGCGCTCAACCATGCGCTCACCCGTCATCTCAGATCTCTTGGGCGCTATCGAGTCTAGCTCGTCTATAAGTATTATCGCAGGTGCATTTGCCTCTGCCTCCTCAAATATCTCTCTAAGCCTTGCCTCAGATTCACCATAATACTTGCCGATAACCTCAGGGCCAGATACAACAAAGAAGTTCGCATCAGTCTCGTTTGCCACTGCTTTTGAGATCAATGTCTTGCCAGTACCTGGGGGACCATGCAACAGTACTCCTTTTGGAGGCTCAACCCCTACTTTTCTAAAAAGCTCTGGATGTTTTAACGGCAACTCAATCATCTCTCTAACTAAGCCTAGCTCCCTTTTCAACCCGCCTATGTCCTCATAGGTCACCTGGATTCTCTCCTCTTTTACTGGTTTCTCCCTTAGAATAATCCTTGTTTGCGGGGTTATAATAATTGGTCCTGAAGGATGCGTAGCTGTTACCATAAAGGCAAGAGGCGTCCCAAGAATATCTGTTCTTATCCTCTGCCCTTTTACGATGGGCTGACCACCCAATATCTTCCTAAGATATTCTTCCCCCCTAACAATTCTTATAGGCTGTGTTGACGCTATTGTAACGCTTTTCGCATCCTTCACCTCAATCTTTTTTATCTTCACTCTTTCATCTATACCAACGCTTGCGTTGCTTCGAATGTTTCCATCAATCCTAATAACTCCTTCAGGATCTTCAGGATAACCAGGCCATGCGATTGTGTAGGTCTTTTCTTTTCCTTTAATCTCTATAACATCCCCGCTCACCATCCCAAATTTTTTCATAACATTTGGGTTGACTCTAGCAATACCTCTACTTGCATCACGAGGTTTCGCACCAATTACTCTTAAAGTTTCCTCCATCTTTACTGCCTCTCTCAGCTTAGATTTTCTCTAATTGATAATATAAATTTATTTATAAATGCTTGGACCGGGTTTGCAAAAATTAAGATTTTAATCGTAGAATTTCTTTGCATATTTCCCCTTTATTCCTTCCATTTCTCTAATGGCTTTCTCCAAAGCTTCTTTTTTCTCCACTGCTCTTTCTTGAAGAGTTTTGATAGCTTCTTTTATTTCTTCCTCTGGTCTCTCTCTGAGTCCTTTGATATCCCTTGCTACTTCCTGTGTTTCTCTAAGCGCATTCTCCAGATCAGTCTTTTTATCTAGTATCTCTATTTGCATCTCTTTAAGTATCTGCAACCTTTCTTTTTCTTTTAATCCCTCAACATTAGTTGGCATTGACGATGGTTCTATGTTTTTTGTTCTTTCCTGCAATTCTTTGAACAATGATCCCATTTCCTCTCTTTTCTTCATCATCTCTACCTCTAGTTTTTCTATATATTCTACCATTTTTTTATCTCCTTTTATTACTATATTTGTTTCCTATCCAACGATGGAGGGATAAAGATTTGATTTCGCCCTTTATACAAAATCGTCTTTACTTCTTTTCCTTTCCATTCATTCATTCTCTCCACTATGTTGTAATCTTCTATTTTTTCAGTTATTTTATAGTGCTTTAGGAAACCAGCAAATCTATTTCTACTCATCCTGCTTATGCTGCTTGCCGCATTAGGCTCTAATGTCCCATCGAATCTCAAGAGAACTGGAAATATCTCGGCAATCTCCTTACCCTCTGAAGATTTTGCAGTTACAAATAATATATTTGTGTTGCCATAAAGCTTAGGTCTTTTCACCCATAGATCTCTCATCTCATAACAGTTGTCAAAGTTTTTAACAAAGTAACGGGTATCAGTATAAATTTTTACATCCTCGATGACAGCACCTGTTTTCTCAATCTCAACTTTTTTCTGCCCAGTCCTTCCAAGCTCTGCTCTTTCAATTTCTTTCTGCTTTAAAACCCTCTCCGTTTGTGATTCCAGCCCTCTTCGTTCTCCTTCCCCTTGGCTGCCTTTGAAAGTCCCATGATGAAGTCTTTCTTCCTTTTGCGCCGTGATTCTTTCGCTCTGCTTTTTCTCTCTCTCCTTTTGCTCAAATTCGATAGGTCCTTCTACAGCTTTTTTCTCAGGTTTAGCAGGTAGAGCTACTTCTTTTGGTATATCTTCTATAAATTCTTGTTCTTTGATCTCTCCTTTTTCAATCACAGCAGGTTCTCGTTCCTTCTCAAGCTCCCTCCACCATAAAATTCTTTTCATTCGCGTTGTAAATGGCTCTTTGGTGTAGCTGGCTTTTCTCATCTCTTTTGTTCTTTTTCGCTCTGCAATCCTCTTTCTCTGTGCTTCAAGCCTCTTCATCCGTTTGATAAATCCGTCTATTTCATGGATCACACGCTTCTCTTTTTTCTCTGACCCTGTCCCCTTCTTTCCCAATAAATGTTGTTTGACTACTTTGCGGATGTCTTTTGATTTTATTGTCACCCAGTTCCCAGATTTATCAACCATATCTTTATTTCCTCCTCCTGCTGTTAAATCCATTAGTACAGATTTTATGTCTTTGCCTACCTCATCTGTTAAAACGTTTCTTTCCTCCTTATTTAATGGTTTTTTTGTATAGAAAAACCTATTCCCCCCACAATCGGGGCATCTCTTCAAAAGCTGAGAAGATCCCTCCTCAAATAATCGCCCGCATTTAAGACATTGATGAGGCATCTCTATTTAGCTCCTTTACCAGGAGCCGTCATTGTCTGGATCATAATCGTTGTCCTTACGTATTGTTTTTAACAAATGAGCAGCCCCCAATCACAGTCACACGAGGCTTTTTTATCATACCCAAGTCTCTAGAACCTCTTCCCCCCATGCCTGAGTCAATACTTCTCTGCCACCATTGTCTTGGTCTCTCAGGCAGACCCTCAATTCCAGGCTCAATATATTCTTCTCCTAACACGTTTGCAATCACCTTCTTTGCTACCTCGAGGTATTTACATCGTAATGTAACAATGCTCATCCCCTTCTCATCCCTGCCTCTATCTAATATCTAGCATAACCTTTCCAGGTAGATTCTTTTTGACCTCTCCTGCTATCTCTGCATACAGATGCGCATCTAATGTTTCAACTATTTGTGGTCTCGGTTTCATATTTTTTCACCTTATATTCTTCTTATTCAGCCGTCATCTCATTTTTTCTTTTATTTCATCTTCTCTTCTTCTTTAATGCAGCATAATCTTTTGCCCTATCCTTCACGGCAGAGTACTTCGTACCAGGGCTTCTTGCTGTTGAGTACAAGCACGAATATGTTGTGCCACTTCCCCCCGCGGGGCAGTACCCAATACTTTATACTTCCTTACCTTTATTTCTTTCTTCTCAGCTTTCGAAACCCGTTTCCCCCCCTTCTACCATTTAACATACCTCCTTTCTCAAACTATTTTTTCTTCTTTTTCTTACCTAATTTTATCTCGAGTGTTCCGTGTTTGAACGAAACATCCTTGATTTTATCCACCTTGCTGTCCTTAGGTATTAAAATTTCTTTTTCAATCTTGCCCTCAGGTGTTTCTGCTGTGATCTTTAGGACATCATCAACAATCTCGTACTTCAAATCCTCCTCTTTTATATTTGGCAGCGAGGCTACAACCAAAACATGATCTTTCTTATCAAAAACATCGATCAAAGCCTCCTTTACCTCAACCTCCTCTGGCTCTATCGTTTTTGGTCTTTCTATACTGGTAGGCCTAGAAGGCTCTCTATAATCTCTCACGCTAGGTCTAACACCTATGCCTACCCTACGCGGGGCCTCTCTTCTGATAGTATCAACCTTGTACTGATATTCGACTTTGTAACCCTTACTCCCTGTCCTTTTAGTTCCCTCAAGAGTCTCGCCTTTTTCTGCAAGCTCTTCGACCTTGTTCAGGAAGTCTCCTAAACCACCGAGCAGCTCTCCTATTCCTAATCCCCCAAACAATCTCTGTATTTTCCCTTTTTCCTCATCTTTATCTACCATATTACATATCACCTCCATACATAACCTCAGCAAAACTTATGAGACCATCCATGCCTCTAACTTCATATGGCAACAACGGAATCTCACTTATTGCATAATCAGGAAATTTCTCATGGATTTCTTTAACATATTTCTGTTCTCTTTCTCTCCTTGAAGCACAGAAACTACATTTTGTAGGTGGCGTAACTCTGTTAATCATTATTGTATGCGTGGATACTTCAATCTCGCGGAGACGTTTAAGCATCCTATTCGTCTCACTTATACCCATCTCCTCAGGTATTGTGACAACGATAAACTCAGTTCTAGTTTCATCTTTGAGAAGTGCCATTATATCTTTCATGCTCTTTTTCTTAACGAGCATAAGTCTCATTGTCTTAAGCAGAGTAAGCACCTTTCGATATTTTCTTAGAATCGCAATTATATCGCCATACCAGTCCATCATTAGCTCTGGGAGTTCTAGTAAGTGTAGCAAATGACCCGAGGGAGCAGTGTCTAGGATGAAAATATCATATTTTTTTTCATCTATGAAATCCGTAATTTTGGACAGAGCCATAAGCTCATCTAGACCTGGAGGTGATATCTCCATCATTGTGTCAAAGATTTTTTTATCAAAGGGCATCTCCGCCTGAACTCCGCCACCGCTCATAAAACCTGAAAAAGCTTCATCTATCTCATCAGCATACTCCTTTTTAAATTCTTCAAGCGCTGCCTCGGCATCTAATGCCACTGCATATAGGTTATTTTTGATTTGTATGGGCTCCGTAGTTATGGGAAGACCAAAGCTCCTGCCAAGTGCTTGAGCAGGGTCCGTTGAGAATATAAGAATCTTTTTGTCCGGGAATGTTTTGGCCAGATGCAGAGCTGTTGCTGCAGATACTGTTGTCTTTCCTAGACCGCCTTTTCCTCCGAAAAGAAGTAACTTATGCATCCCTGTTAAGTGTTCCATTTTTTGATTATTTTTTAATAATTTTCTTGAATTTATTTTTTTTAGTTTGACTTTTTTTGGCTGATATTCATATGAGTTTCCAGAAAGAATCTCAGCAACCTCAGTTAAACTATTTAACCCTCTGACGTCCATTGGGAATAAAGGAATTTGTATAACATTGTAATCTGAAAAGAAATTATTGACTTGTTCAATATATTTTGCTTGATCTTTTTTTCTAGATGCACAAAAATCACAACCATCATTTTGATTAACCATGTTAAGCACAATATTTTTCACACTAATCCTATTTTCATTAATGATTTCAATAAGAAGCTTTGTCTCTTCAACCCCCATTGATTCTGGTATTGTGATAGGAACAAATTCTGTGCTTACATGATCTGTGAGTAGTGATTTTATCTCTTTAATATCTCTCATTTGATCGTCTAGATACTTATCCATATCATCTTTTGGAAATTTTCTTCTAGTAAATGTAGCTTTGATATATCTATACTTTGCTTGCATTATGCTCAAAATCTTGTTGAAATCACTCATGTGTTTCGGCAGTGTGAGAAACCTAGTCATATGCCCAGTTGCAGCGGTATCTATTATGATTAAATCGTACTCCTTGGCTCTTATAAGGTCTACGAGCTTAAACATAGCCATGACTTCATCCATACCTGGTAAAGTTCTGTCAAGCAAACTTGATAAATCTTCTAACTCTAAAAAAGTGCCTCTATCTATTATTGTCATGATTTTTGACCAATATTTTTTCTTATAATCCTGAAAAAGCTCCTCCGAATCGATTTCTAGAGCGTAAAGATTACTATTGACTTTAGTGATCTTTTTGCCCACTTCACATTCAAAGCTGGCTGATAGGGAGTGCGCAGGGTTTATAGACATTATCAGGGTTTTTCTACCATGCTTTGATGTTTGTAATGCTGCTGCTGCAGCGCAGGTTGTCTTGCCTACACCACCTTTTCCACCGAAAAATATGAGCTTTAGCTTTTTATCCCCAAGAAAACTCGGCAACTGATTCGGAAAATCTTCCGCCATGTTAATTTTACCTCTTCCCAATATACCACCATGTCATTTTGCCTCACCCCAGTATATCTACTCTTTGATTGAGATTCATGTTATTTACACGGTTAGCTATTTTCAGTTGGTGATTCAATTCGTCATTTACTTTTTCGTACTCTTCTTTTGTTATTTCACCAAACTCGTAAAGTAATCTATTCTCTTTTATCTGGTCGCCGATCTTCTCAGGATTGTACTGCCCCTGAAGAGCACAATCTCTCAATTGTTCAACCACCCAGATCATGTCAAATGGTGGTATTGAAATACCTAGCATCCGTAAGAATACATCATCAACAAAGAATGGCATATTTTTTCACCTCCATCTCATATATCTCCCTTTCCCCGTTTTCTTAACCGGTTTGGTGTGGTCAAATTCATCTGTAATCTCAGATTTTCTTCTTTCAAACTCTTCTCTTGTTATTTTACCAGCTGCATAGAGTTCTTCATCTTTCTTCAGTGCCTCTTCAAGCCTCCCAGTAAACTCCAGATCACGTATTAAACGAGATTTGATTTTTTCATAATCTTCATTAGTTATCTCACCTTTCCCGTAAAGTGCTTCGTTCTCTTTCATCGCAGCCTTAATTTTCTCAGAACTACGCATGTCTAGATAAACCATATCTTGTATTTTCTTAAGTGCCTGTGTAGAAAGATCACTAATTGGCTCCATGAAAGGTTTATATCCAGGATAGGTCAGAAACCCCATTTATGTCACCTCTCTTCTCCCAACCTTTACACCCTCTGGACCAATTCTAACGGTCACAAAAGAGTACGGCGGCCATGGGCCACTATATTTAATCTTTAAATCCCCATATTCTTCACTTAATTTCCCAACCTCTTCAGAAAACTCTTCTATATTTTCTTTATCAACTAAAAAGGATGCATTCAAAGTCAGCCTATCACTAAATAATCTACCTTTGACTGAATTTTCTGCTTTCCTATTAAGCAATGCGAAAATTTCTTCACCATTCTTCCTAAAACTCTCTCTTTTCTGCTCATCCAACGACTCTGCTACTTGTTTAGGCAAAATTACCTTGACCCCAAGCTCAACCCTATCGTCAACCAGTTTCAAACACTCCCTCAGTTTCTTATACGCCGTTCTCATTACTGTCCTCAATATTTTCTGGTTTTTGAACACCTGGCCAAAGGCAGCAGGGACAACTGAGTAATCTTTCGACACAGCTCTTATGACATCATCATGAGTTCTAATGTAATCCTCTGCCAAGATGTAATCCTTTACAGATGCATCAGACACAACCGCTGCTACATCCTTGTAGTTGATGGCATAAACATTGCCATTGTTTTCTATGCCTACATTCCCAAAACTTATTTTCTCGTCAGCAAATGGCACTATGCCATATACATATTTTCCTTCCTCAGGCCTTTTCTCTTTTACCCCATTTAGGGTCTCTGTTTTAACTTGCTCTGCTAACCCTTTGATTCTTGGTAACAGCTTAAACGCCCTATCATACTCGGCAGCATCAAATGCATTCCTAGCATCTGCAAAAGCCTTCTCCATCTCCTCCATCATCTCTGGCACATATGTTAATGAACCCGCGGCTTTTACATCCTCAATTAAAACTTCTACATCAGCTAGACCTTTCTCCGTACGTTTCCTCTTTTCCTCCAACTCTCTTTTCGCTTGTTCTTTCTTTTCTTTTAACTCCTTCTTTCTTTTTTCCTCTAGCTTCTTCTGCATTACCTCTTCCTCTTTTACCCCCTTTAGGGTCTCTGTTTTAACTTGCTCTGCTAACCCTTTGATTCTTGGTAACAGCTTAAACGCCCTATCATACTCGGCAGCATCAAATGCATTCCTAGCATCTGCAAAAGCCTTCTCCATCTCCTCCATCATCTCTGGCACATATCTTAACGCATCCGCGGCTTTTACATCCTCAATTAAAACTTCTACATCAGCTAGACCTTTCTCCGTACGTTTCCTCTTTTCCTCTAACTTTTCCCTTCCTTCTTCTTTTCTCTTTTCAACTTCTAAAAACTCCCCATATGCAGCATTTATTTCTCCTAATTGCCTAAGATGCTCTTCAAGAATACACAAATACCTGTCTTCGTACCCTCTAAGCAAAAATGGTCTATAACCAGCGACACCCCCTCTGCCAACAATTTTTATGCTCCACAGGGGCTCCACGCCAGCTTCATATATTGATTTGTATGCCTCATTTATTTTCCTTAGCTGCTCAAAGTCCCCTGTTCGTATGTATAAATACCGTCCTTTATGCCTTCTAATTGGAAACGACTGGTTTTCCCCCCGCTCTCCCACAGCTTCTATTTTGTCAAGAGGTCTCACCATCCTATTTCTCACCATATTCTCAACACCCCTTATCTAACAAAAATTTACTCTAACCCAGCAGACTGTAGGAATTTATTTAAAAACTCGCTTATCTTAGCATGCTCATTAAGTATGCTTCTTATTTTAGGCGCCGCGCCTTTTATAGGCGTATAGGTTTTTGTCTTGACCTCGTACTCACACTTTAACAACCTTTTTTCCTCTAGTGAATGAAGCAGTGGATAGATCGTCCCAGGACTTAGTAACACATCAAACTCTTTATGTATCGTTTTTATTATTTCTGTACCACACATTGGTTTATCAAGGATTAACGCCAGAACAATGGCTTCTAAACTGTCTTTCACATACTTCTCTACAGACTCATCAGGTATGTTTAATTCACCGAGTGATTCTGAAGATAAAATGGTTATATCAGAAGTTGTGAGCATAAGTTTATCATGATACTTTATCAGACCCTGAATTATTTCTGGGGTGAGTTTGGAAACATCATAGGTGCATAACGTAGAATGATTTTTACCTATGTCAACTAAACGTCTTTCTATTTCGAGATTATCCTTAGGGCTAATCGAGCTAGCATCTAATATTATTCTTAATTTCTTGCTAGTTTTAATTTTATCTATTTCCTCTGGCTTGATAATAGATAGCTTAACACCCACTCCCTTTAATCCCTGCCTCACAGACTCAGGGTCGTTAGTAGTGACATATAATGCTTCCTCATCCTCCCCCGTAGCATCTAAAAATGATAAATGGATAGCATATTTATTCACATTAGGCGTATATAGGTGCAAAGTATGCCTTAGGCCAGCGGCTGAGAGAACTGCGTCTATATTTGCTGGTAGGCATACCTTGTTCATGATGATTGAATAGGATACACTTTATATATAGATTTTGTGTCGAAAATCGATACGGAGATTGATATAGGTAGTACATTATCTGTATTTGACTACTATCGGCTTTTAGCTGCTTTTTGAATTTGATGAATACTTCTTTAGCAGATACTTGATAAACTCTTCTTCCTCATCAGAATGTGGCTTCAACATCTCTTATCTCACCGACAGCTAACATTTCCATTGAGATTTAGTATTCTCTACTGTTCCTTCTCCAGAACCGTATCTATCCTCTTCTTCAACTCTTCAGCATCTACAGGTTTTTCGATATAATCATCACCTAAACGGGCAATACTATTCTCAGTAAGTTTGTCTTCCCAGGCAGTAAGAAAAAACACAGGAATTTCTTCCCACATAGGGTTTTCTTTTAGTCTATTTAAAAGCTCTCTACCATTCATCCCTAACATCTTTGTTTCAGACAATATTAAATTAGGTACTACTCCGTTATTTAAAAGTTCAATGCATTGCTCGCCACTACTAGCACCAATAACTTCATATTCATCATCAAAGGATTCAAGGCCCTGTTTAATAGTAAATATCTGGTCCGGTATATCATCCACTACCATTATTTTCTTCAAATTTACCTCACTTCTACCAATTTTTTAGAAGGCATAAGTAACGTAAAAAACATCGTTGTACCTTTTCCTTCACCTTCGCTTTCATCCCATTTCATCATTCTTCTGTCCCATTTTGCAAACCATCTTAATTCTCTTGCTCTTCGCCGTAGCATAAACTTGTCTTTCTCAACAATTACTACAGGTTTTTCCACCGGTTTGCCCATCACTGGTATTTCAACTACTCTCCTTTTTCTTTTTTTAAGTATTCGATTCACTAGCATCTGGATACAAAGCGCATCGTGCTCTAAAAGCGGGGAATCAGAAATCAAGGTGACATCATAGTTTTTATCTAAAATGCATTCGATTAGCGGCTCAACTTTCATGTCCCCTTTTTTGATAGGAATATGGTGGAGTTCATTCTCAGCCTCATATGATACTCCAGTGACATGCACTAAATAATGACCCATTTTCAAAGGAGCAACTTTTTCAAAGATATTCTCGAAATCCTCTCTTGTTTTAAGACAGCCATTGTCCCTTGCATGAATATGCCCAAGGTTTTTTATTACAGGTACCGTGCCTCTAACCTGCTGGCATACTTCTATGACCTCATCAATGCTACCAAACACCTTTTGTCTGCCCATTGTCTCCAAGCCTAGTTTTGTTTCATTTTTTTCTTTTTTGAACCAATCTCGTAGCTTGCGGATGTTTTTTATTATTCTTTTCAAGTTCTCAGCTTTAGAATACTTGCCATAAAAACCAGGGTGAATAACAACAATTTTTGCACCCATCAAGTTTGCAAGTCTTACAGTATACAGAATTCTCTCGAAACTTGTTTTTACTTCTTCTTCGCTTACGAGGTTAGTATAGTATGGTGCATGAACATCAAGTTCTATGTCATGTTCCTCTGCAAATTTTTTCATATCTTTCGCCTCATCCATAGCATTTAAACCTCGAATAAACTGTACTTCCATGGCATTTAATCCAAGTACTCCTTTTGTATGTTTGAGACCTTCCTTACTAGTACGATGTTTACATGAATGAGGGATACCAGCCTGACCTATACGTATCGTGATGACTCGCCACCAGAGTATTCTTAATTGTATTATCCTAGTGAGTATGTTTAATAATAATTTTCTCTCTCGAAACTCGAAAGTATCAAGATAGGAATTTCATGAGGAGTGGGTATCCTCCTATTCTAAATAATAGAGTATATGGGAAGGGAATGAATACTCAATCAAATATAAAAAATATATGCAGAATTATAAAATGTCAAGAATGATTGATGAAGGTGAAATCTACACTCAGGAAGAGTTAGAAGAACTTGGTCTGGTTGATACTCATCAGAAATTTGCTGGGTTGCTGATATAAGAGAAAAGACGAGAGATATTTTCTTGAACCTGTTGGTGAAAACAAGTTTAAAATACGTCAGAAGTATTAATTTTTAAGACAATGATTGCTCACCTTCTATTTTTCTTTTACCTTTGACATTGCAGCTATTGACTTATATTGAGAAGAAATTGGTTGTAGAGTTAGAAGAGTTAAATTGGTTAGATATTTACATTATGTAAAGTCAAGGTTATTTTGTGAATATAAATTAAGAAAAATATATTAGTTGATGCGGATATTCATTAATTTGATAATACGGGAGAGAACATCACCGAGCAGGAGCAGGCTGAGGAAAAGATTAAGTTTAGGTTAGAACTTTAAAAAACAATTTCGTTTATTTCATCTCTGTTTGTCGGCATTTCGGACATTGATGAGTCTATTAATGCCATGCTTGAAGATATTGGTAAATTAAGTGGTGCTAGCCGAGCGTATCTTTTTCTATTTAACGAAGATGGAGATACTATGGATAACGCGCATGAATGGTGCGCTGAAGGGGTGAGCCCTCAGATAGATAATATGAAGAATTGCCCTATGGATATGGCTCCTTGACGGATGAAAAAACTTCGTAATAATGAGACTATTCATATAGTCACGGTACATAATAATCGAACATTTTTACTTTAACAGATGGGGAATTCAAAGCTTTTAGCAGTTCTGTTTTGAATTCCAATTTTGTTCCCCAGATAGCTATTGCTAGCCATTTCTTTGTCTTCTTCCATGTCTGCTCGATTGGGCCCAACTCAGGGCTGTATGGTGGAAGTTGGAATACTTTCAAACAGTCTTTATTTTCCTCGTAGAATTTTTGTACATGTTCCTTTTAGAAATGGTATTTTGATCCATCGATAACAATGACGATCTTTCCATATTTTCTGAGAATGTCGTTCAAAAATGTCAAATAGGTTTCATGATTACATTTTTCTTCGGTCGATCGTGTAAAGAGTTCATCTTTTGAAAGTGCGCCAAAAACTGAAATTCTTTCTTTTGTATGCATTGTTTCTACTATTGCCTTAATTCCTTTTAGAAACCAACCTCTGGCCCGATAAGGTTTCACTTTGAAATGTGCTTCGTCCAGAACGAATATCTTGAATCCCAGTTTAGTGTAATGTCGTACTTCATTTTTAATTTTTTTTTATTCCCCCTTGATCTTTCTCCACTTTGATCATTTAATGGACATCTGAATTAGGAATATTTAGCCTCCTAGGAAAGTCAGCGTTCAAGATGAAAATGGGGATACCATTTGTTGTTTTCTTCTGAGCGAATTTATTCTCTAAAGTTACAGAAAAATTGGTCAAGAGGCTTGAAATGGATTCAATCAAACGAATATTCAGATTATTGAGGAGTCTGATTCAGCTATCTAACAATTTTGGAGAAAGATTAAGTCCCCTCCCCTAGTATTTCACTTATTTTTTCAACATGATGTGCGATTTTCATGCCCTTTTCATTAAGGCTGAAAATACGTACATTGCTTCCCATAATGTTTCTTTCAGTTATGATGCCCAAATCCTTCAAAGCAGTAACGGCACGGGAAACCGAGGATGAGGGAATCCTCAAGTTTATTATGAAATCAGACAGGTTTCCCTTCTTTTTTTCCTTCAGATGGGCTATTACTTGTAATCCGCCTCGTTGGTTTTCAAGAATTTTAAGACTTTCGGATAATTTCACCATTTTTTCCACTAGATAGG
>Ga0222701_1000115_pt1 | contig 35605 bp, 29 predicted proteins | sample AntAcemetage1502_FD_179825 | JGI IMG/M metagenome (GOLD analysis project Ga0222701, IMG submission 179825) | Saline water microbial communities from Ace Lake, Antarctica - #1502 | ecosystem: Environmental > Aquatic > Non-marine Saline and Alkaline > Saline | place: Antarctica: Ace Lake... | reverse complement strand
GTCAGTGAAATGAGAAAAGAATATCTAAACAGGTAAAGGAAGGTGATGAATATCCATTAATCAATGATGGCAATCGACATAGTGCAGTAACATCAGCAAGTACAATATAAAATCAGGTCAACTACTGGCCTAGATGTCATTTTGACATTTTAACACAATAAATATTTATACTAACATTGACAAATAGTAACATGGATATATTAAGGAAGTAGTGAAAATAATGTATGACAGAGAAACAAAGTACATAGATAACATCAAGAGCAATACACCAATTAAAAACGATATGGATTTCGTATCATGGAAAGCAGAGTTGAATAGAGGGTTAGCATCATTTTGGGAATCAATAACTGAGGAAACTCAAGGATAAAAGGAAAATAAGCTTTGTAGGAAAAGCAATATTTCATAATTTTTTAGAGCAGGATCGTCTTTTTACCTCTAAATTTTAAGTACTAGAATTGTATTATGCCCTATCAAATTTTAAGGGCTCGTAGCTTAGTCTGGTGGAGCGACTGGCTCATAACCAGTTGGTCGCAGGTTCAAATCCTGCCGGGCCCATCACTTGCAATAAGTAAGAGATTTCAAAGTATCGCCCTTGAAAAAATGAAATCTGTATGCGTTACACAAAACGATCATTGTCTAATTAAGCATCTTCGTTTTTCTCCAGATCACGTGTTGAATCCATAAATGCTTGTATGCCCATGTATACACCTGCACCGAACATCTCTTTTGAAAGATCTTTCTTTGATAGTTCTTTAAGATCCCTCTTTTTCTTAGACCACATATCCTGAAAGACATCTTCCACCATCGCATCTGCAAAATTTTCAGCAATAGTGTCTGTAAGCTCATCCATTGGAGCATCTACATGAATGTTTTTTAATTCTTCATCTCTGACATTTTTGATGCTCTTAGAATTTTGGAAACACGTATAACACATGTGTCTCTTAGATGTTTTAAGCATTTCTTCCGGGCATTCCATATCTTTGCCACAGAAGTCACAGGTGACCTTGATGATTTTACTATTTTTGTAATCTTTCGTTTTCATTTTTATACCCTCACAAACACACATACTTTAAACTACTATTTTTTAATAAAGGTAACTACAGAGATAAAAAAAGAGCAAATGATCAATAAAATTAAAACAATCAAAATCTGTAATATTTTACCTAGTTTCTTAGACCAATTTGCCGCAGCATTTCTTATATTTTTTGCCTAATCCGCATGGACATGGATTATTGCGCCCGACTTTCCTCGAACTGTATGAATTTTCGGTATTGGCAGCATTCTTTTTTGAACAATTTTCAAGATTGATTATTGGTACTGGATTGTCCTTAGTCCCTAATTCTTTATCTTTTTTATCTTCTGGAATTGCATCGTAATCAACTATACCCGAAACTGCAAATTTTAATGAGTTTATGTTTGGATTATGGATGAACACGGCACTTTTCATTGCTTTATTAAAAGTATCGTTATCTAAAACTACTACAGAGCAATTTGGACAGAAGTATCCTCCTTTATTTCCTGTGATATATGGATCTATCTCTTTTTTAATCTTCACAAAAACTAAGTACGTTTGATATTCATTTTTAAGAACTGTCTTGCATTTAGGACAGATTTCGCTGTTGTCCCCCAAACTCTCCGACCAGTACATTTCATAGGATGTACATCTCTTATTTGACGTTGTCTCTAACATGGTTTCACGCTCTTTATTATGCTCCTCCATAAAAGATACATCCCACAAGCATCATGTTTAGGTTCCTTTACATCCGCCATAGCATGAGTTCCAGGTTTATAGTAAGTGCATAAAATTTTCGAATGACATATTCCATTCACTGTATAGGATGTACTCTATGAGCTAGAGAAAAAATGGGGAGGATTTCTACTGAAATATAATGTCGATGAAGTAGAATGATCCTGTCAGAAAGAAAAGAAGAATTCAAAGTGGAATTATCAAAGGCTTCATCTTTTCCTTCAATTAATGAAAAAACGTTCGATTACTATGTGGTTTAACTATATATCTATGTCTTTTCATTTCTTTGATGTATATTTTTACCTTATCATTTATACGATCAGCAAGATCAGATAACGTTTCCGGTATAAAAGAAGTTTTTGCAAGACAAAAATTTGGGTGAACGATAGCGAGCTTTGTGTGCTGTGTTATCTGCTGTTAAATTATGAATTTTTTCACATTTGCATGTCAGTCATAAGATAATCGAGTTTTCTCACTCGTTAATACTGGTTGAATAATTTCTTTCCATTTTGGGGAGTCCCACGTCCCCAATTTTGTATGCACATTATAATATTTCTGAGGGATTGGATGCGTCCCATAAACTACCTCCACCCCATATTTTGACTTGATGAAGTCATGAAAATATGTTATGTAAGGGCAGGGCGGATATCCAACAATCAATCCAGTGGCAAGGTGAATGACTTGCGCTCCATTCTTTACCATTTCCTCAGGGGCATATTCAATATTTCCACCAGGACAACCGCCACAAGTAGTATATCCAACCAATTCCAATTCCTCATTCTCTCTATAAATACTAAAGGCTCCTTCTCTATTCTGGAAAGATCTTAGACATTTCCCACCAGCGCACATACGGTAACGATCACAGATGATAATTCCAATTTTAATTTTATTTTCCATCATCATTCCTCCAATTTAATTGAATTGCACATAACTACTATCAAGCGAAGTTTTTATGTTCATTCAACAATCTAGCATTATGAAACTTGATATTAAAAATCTTTCATAGCAAGAGCGATATCGGCTAATAGGTGAGCTTATCGAAGAAATAAAACTAAGAAAGTATTCCTATCAAGCAGGGAAACTCTATATATCTGTCACTAAACGATTTCTTAAATCCGGCAAACCTCCCAAGAGAATTCATACTTTCTAACTCAAACAAAAGCAGGTCAACCATTAGGTCAATTTATTTTGCATTAAAATTCTTCTATGAAAATGTTCTTGATGAAAAGGAATATAATCTTAGGGAAGGCAATGTTGTATCTTTACCTGCCGATATGAGGGACATGTTATCGAAAAGAGGTGTGGTAAAATAGATAAAACAGCAGTAGTCCCAAATGCAAAAATATACCTGAGAACTTACAGTTTTGGAAAAACAATAATTTGAAATGATTTAAATAAACATCTCATTTGCCTGTACCATACAATGCCAGAACAGGGTGCAAAAAAAGACACATTCCAAAAAAATACTTCTTCATAATAATTGGAATGCCTATTATATTCTGGGCACTTGTATTTCCATTCATTAAACTATGGTTAACAAGGGTTAAACCCTATATTTGGTCAATCTACTTTTTTAATGGAGGATCGTAGAAATTTATATTTCCTTGAATATAAACATACAAAAATATCACTTTTAATGGATACGTTTATGTAAATGACTACGATGCGCACCTTATGAAACAGTTGACAATAGGAATCTTTCATGATAACTCTCTTGCAGAAAAATTAGGAAAAAAAGCAACAGAAAGCGACATGATTCTCTATCACAGAAAACTTGATAATTCGATATTTTCCTTTATTCATCCTGTTGATGATAAACTCACTGTAAAAACTCAGATCCTTGGAATTATCGATGTTGCTATATTATCTGTTAAAGCGATTACTCCATCACTTGGAGAAACCATGCTTATGATTGATGCATTGCAATTGAAGTATGGATTCATCGTCGTTCCTCCTTTTTCTGATACATCGACTATAAAGGAAATGATAAAGGATACATCTCTTGAACATTTTGAAATCATTGAAAGGGAGGTTCATAAAATCATGGAAAAGTTGCAGGAAATACAGGTTGATCGGAATCACGACTCATCTGCAATTGTAACCATTGATCATTCATTTCCAGTAAAAGGCATTGGTGAAGTTGTTCTTGGATTCATTAAACAAGGAACCATTCATACACACGATAAACTACTCCTATTACCAACTCAAAAAGAAATCATTGTCCGATCAATACAGATGCAGGATAAAGATGAAAGGGAAGCACCTGCAGGATCTCGAGTAGGGCTTGCCATTAAAGGAGCCCATATTGATGAATTAACGAGAGGAACGCTTCTATGCAAGCCAGAAAGTGCACAAGTTGAGCAGAATGTTTCTCTTCATTTCTTAAAAAACAAGTTCTATCCAACAGTAGAAAAGGGTAAATTTCATGTAACCATAGGGATGCAGACTATTCCAATAACGATAACCGACATCACAGAGAACACCCTCTCCTTTTCAGCAGATAAACCATTTTGTTTCACAAAAGATGACATATTTCTTTTATTGAACCTTAATGCGGAAAAACTCCATTTCATTGGTTCAGGAAAGTGGATGGAGAAAAAAACTTGAAACAAGGGTTATTGTTTGTTTAGTAAATCTATGATACAATCAATTGACCTTTAATTCTTCAACAATCGTATTTTTCTTTGAATCCGCTTAAATTCAATTGGGCATATTTGATATACCCCTTGTAATAAAACACGCAAATCATGATGTTCCACTACATGCCAAGATCCGTCAAAACAAGGTGCCTCTTGAAGGTTCTTCTTCTAGGAAACCAGTTGTTTCCTGCCGGACCTACTACTCTTTTTTAACATCAGTTTTTTAATTATACGTCGTATCCCCACAAATCTATGGTGTATTTAAAATATTCATAAATCTTATTTTTCAATTGTTCATCAATAGAATATTTATATGTTTTCATGATCCAATGGAGCCGATATTCCCCTTTGAACCTGTACTCGTTTTTGCAAGTCTATCTATCTTTCTATTGGTCAGAATTATTCCAAGAGTCAAAATTAGGATCTTACAACATTAGTTTAACTGGCATGCTTCTAGTAAACGCCCCCACATTATGGAATTGGAGTGTTGATTTCACAGTTCCAATTTTCTTGGTCATTATTATACTGGCATTATTTCTCATTAGACTGCTTAAGTTATGGGGTAAACCCCAATTCTAAATTCAATCAGGTATGAGTTTGAAAAACAATAACAGATAGGAATCACCAGTATGATATACAGCATAATGGCAAAATAAAAAATATAAGCCCCCCAAATCTCAAATGGGAATTTGTACACCCAACAAAAGGCCATCAGATAACTAGGCAAGATTATTTATTGAGAACTTCATCAATTCTTTCTTTTAGATTTTTGACTTCAAAGGGTTTTTCGATATAATCTTCGCCCAAAAAGCCACCGGCATTTTTTGCAACACTGTCTGTTCTTGCTGTTAAAAAAACTATCGGTATGCTTTTCCAAGACATATTTTCCTTTATCTTATCAAAGGTTTTCCAACCACTCATCTCTGGCATCATGATGTCTAACAATATAATATCAGGAGCCTCGGTTTCCAAAAGTTCAAGACATTCCTTGCCACTTCCTGCACCTACAACAGTATAATCCTTTGTGAATTCCTCCAATCCATTTTTAACAGAAAAAATTACATCTGGGTTATCATCTACAACTAACACTTTTTTTACCATCTTTACACCTATCACCCACATATACCATATACATTACTTCCTTAATTTACTTTTTTATTGAACTAGTCATCAGCAAAGCAGGATTTTGTGCCCTTTCAAAACCAAGGGATTTCCTCCTCTATTGTTTTTGCAATTGCATAGCGACAAGCATTCCATCATTGCCACTAGTCATCTAAATCCCAATTGAGTTAAAATCTTCTTTGCGAGCGGCTAAATTGTCTGTAGAAAAATCCTTAAAATCGGGTGAGATGAACTCCTTCAATCGTTTGATTGCATGGATCTTATCCCTATCACCAATCTTGGCCTGTTCAACACCTGATTTGATAATCTCTGCCGATTCATCCATTGCTTTTCGATCCACTGGAAAAGGTACACCGTCTTTTCCCCCTACTGTGAAACTATATTTTATAGGATCCTGCCACGACGGTTTATCTCCATAAATAAGATCTGAAATGAGTGCAAGTGCTCTAACAGTATTTGGACCAACCCCCTTCATCGCAATTAACTCTTCATAATTTCTAGGCTGAAAATCATATATTTCTTTCATTTTGTTCCAATTAATGCTTCTAGGCATATCCAGATGCACAATGGGTTCCCTTTTCTTTTCGGGATTCATCCAATTATCCAACGTTCTCTGATTATGATGTCTTGTCAACGTTGCCCAATCAGTTTTGAGATGAACTGGATTATCATTAGCAATATCGACACATGTCTTCTGAGCGGGCTCACTTTGCCTGGTAGCCATATCTAGCACAGATTCTTGACGTTTCTCCCCCATTATCGAGTTATTTGGATCACAGACAAAACCATCTACTCGCTCAGAAAGCCAATGATAACGCCGAGCATACTTAGTCTCAGAATTCATCCCCTGTTGAATGACACCCCATAAACCATCTTCAGAAAACAAAAAAACATGGTGATATAAATTATAGCCATCCTGTATTGCTGTGTTATCAACTTTTGCAGCCATTCGACTGGAATATTTCATCTCATCAATTTTTGCCGTAGAAAAATTATACATTTCTCCGATTTCTTCAATTTGCTGAGGCGTCCTTCTCGACGCTTTACCTTTACCACCAGCCATCATAAAACCATATTCTTGAGGATCTATAGCCTCTTTTAGAGCCCCACATGTAACAGTAGTCGTCCCACTGGAATGCCAATCATAACCAAGAACGCACGACAAGGCTTGAAACCAGAAGGGATCGGAGAGTCTGCGTAAAAACTCATCGCTTCCATATTCATGTATTATTACTTCAGTAATGCCTCTAGATAGCTTAACCATTCTTTTGAATAACCATTTTGGCGCTTTCCCAGGATGCAATGGAAGATTGGCAACACCTGTTTTTGACATATATACCAATACATAGCAAGGATTTCAAATATAATATCTCCGTAGGGGTGAGTAAAAGTATTTTGTGACTTTGCCTCAAAATTAATACTTTCAACGCTCCCCATTTCACATATATAAAGGAAAAACAACCTTTATGCAATTAGAACGACGTGAGATACGGGGGACATGCCAGTATTGCTGGCATATCTGCCAATATTATTAGATTTATCTCATTCCTTCCATCCCATCCCTCCTCTTCTTTCTTTTGAGGTCATCCAACATAACAGTCTTTTTTAATAATACAACATATACGCTCTGTAAATGAAGCGACAACTATCATCATTTGACTTCTTCGTAATTGCTTCAGATCTTCAAGAATTGAAGGGAAGCTATATAGACAAAATATATCAACTTACTCGTGACGAGTTATTAATTAAAATTAAAAATATTAAAACAAAACAAAAAGAATCGATCTTCATTAGAAATGGCGAATTATTGTGCATTACACAAAAAAAGTTTGAAACTCCTTTAAAACCCTCGACTTTTGCAATGACTCTACGAAAATATTTACTCAATGGCAAAATTATAGAATTTAAACAGCATGACTTTGATAGAATAATAGAACTAAAAATTAGTAAAAAAGAAGGAGAATACTCCCTCATAATCGAATTTTTCTCAAAGGGCAACATTATTCTTGTAAATCCCAGTGGAGAAATCATACTTCCACTAATCAAGCAGCAATGGGCCCATAGAACGATAAAAAGCAGGGAAAAATATAGCTCCCCACCGCCCCAAACAGATCCATTTAATCTAACAAAAGAAAAGTTTTCAGAACTGCTAAAGGAAAGTAAGGCAGATTTAGTACGAACAATAGCTGTTAATGTCAATCTGAGTGGATCAATTGCCGAAGAGATCTGTACTCGAGCAAATATTGACAAGAATATCAAAATAGAAGATTTGGATGATGAAACCATAGAGAAAGCATTTGTTGCGTTATCGGATTTCTTGGAATTATTCAAAACCAAGAAATTTGAACCGGTTTTAGTTGAAAAAGATGGAAAAGCAATCGACATACTTCCTTTTAAGTTTGAAAGTTATGAAAACAAGGAGTTCAAAGAAGTTGCCAATTTTACTAGATCTTTAGAGAAGTTTACAAGCATCAAAAAGCTAGAAAAGAAAAAGGAAAGTAAAACCGAGAAAAAAATTGGAAAATTAAATAGACAACTTAGACAGCAGGAGGAAGCTGTCAAAAAACTAGAAAAAGAAATTGAAATAAAAAGAATCGAAGGAGATCTTGTCTACCTAAATTACAAACAGTGCGAAGAACTCCTAAATGAAATAGCCAATATTTTAGAACAAAAAGACAAAACAGATGGAATAAAAAGGATTAATGAAAAAGAAATTGTCAAGGAGTTTGATCCTGTTGGAAATTTACTTGTTGTTTATCTAAAAGATACTGCTGAAAATATCTCCAAGGTAAAATTAGATTTCAGAAAGACTGTTGCCAAAAACGCTGAAAAAGCATATGGTGATAGTAAAAAATATAGGAGCAAATTAACAGGTGCACAGCAATCAATCATAAAAACAAGGCAACTCATAAAAACAGTCAAAAAGAAAGAGGCTGAAAATCAAGAGAAGGAGATAAAGACAACAACAGGCAAACTTTTCTGGTTTGAACGTTTTCGATGGTTTATTTCAAACGAGGGTAACATTGTCATAGGCGGCAAGAATGCAAAGAGTAACGATCAAGTTGTAAAAAAATATTTGAAGGATGGAGATAGGTATGCCCATGCAGATATTCAGGGTGCACCGAGTTGTGTGATTAAAGGTAAAGGTCCAGATGATGAAAAACTTCCAATATCTAAGGAAACGTTGGAGGAGGCTTGCATTTTTTCAGCTTGTTATTCCAAAGCCTGGAAACAGTTCACCGAAGCGCAATCATACTGGGTTCTCCCAGAGCAAGTAAGCAAAACACCTCGGAGCGGAGAATTTGTTCCAAAAGGTGCTTTTATTATCCGTGGGAAACGAAATTATTATAGATGTAAACTAGAAGTTGCCGTTGGTGAGATAATGATTGGTGAAACGAGAAAGATTATGGGTGGCCCTGTTGATGCCGTGAAAAAACGAGCAAGCAGATACGTTATCTTAACTCCAGGTAGTATGAAAAAGGATGATACTGCAAATAAACTCGCAAAGGCTTTTGAAACATATACTGATCAGATAAATAAGGTTCTTCCACCTGGCGGTGTAAGTATTGTTGAAACAGTGAACCTTGAACTAAATCTAGAGAAGGGATAATACATGAAGGTGATTTTTAAGGATCTTGACCATAATGAAATAAAACTAATGCCTGAAAATCTTGACGACATATGGCACCTATATAACATTATCAGTGAATGTGATTTGGTCCGTGCGGTTACCTATAGAACTGATGAACAAAAAGATGATAAAATTAGATCCAAAAAATCTGAAAAAAAGCGTATGAAACTAGGAATCAGAGTAGAAGAAGTGAAGTTTCATGAGTTTTCTGATCGTCTTCGCATACACGGTACAATAGAGGAAGGACCTCAGGATCTCGGATCATTTCATACGTTAAATGTAACTGCTGATAAAATGGATAAGGTTTCCATCATAAAAAAAGAATGGAAACATTATCAACTGGAAAGAATAGATGAAGCAGTCAAACTTCGTAACCAATCCATACTAACATTCATATCACTGGATGAAGACACTGCCACTGTTGCAGTTCTGAGGCAGAGTGGCGTTCAATGGATTGCAGACATTGATTCCAAGCGATCGGGTAAAATGTATGAGAGCAAAGATACCGAAAAAGAGTATTTTGGCGAAATCTTTTCAGTGATCAAAACAAATAAAAATGAGGATTCTTCCCTTGTCATCGTAGGACCCGGTTTTGCAAAGGAACATTTTTTGAAATATGGAAAAAATAAGGAACCATCACTTTTCGATGAATGTCTTGTTCATGGAACTGGTAGTGCAGGTATGAACGGCGTGCATGAAGCAATAAAATCAGGAATAGTAGAAAACATTGCAAAGGAAAATAGAGTGGTATTTGAAACACAATTAATTGAAAAATTATTCGAGGAGATAAAGAAAAGTGGGCTTGCAACCTATGGAGAAAAGGAAGTAAGCATGGCCTTAAAAAATGGAGCGGTGGAAAGACTACTGATAACCGATGTCATGATTCGTACAAAAAAGGGAGAAAATCTACTCAAAATTGCAAGACAAAACAACAGCAAGTTTACGATAATAAATACAATACATGAAGCAGGAAAAAAATTTGAAGGCATGGGTGGCACTGGAGCACTATTACGCTTTAAAATATAGAGTTTAGAAAGACTATATCATCCCTCGCCCATAACAAAGATTTTTGTAAAATTCACCTAATGCAGCAGGATATCCGCCATCATCGCCTGTGGTCTTGTCTTTATCTTCATCTGGCACCTCTGGTTCCTCCACCTCATAAACGTAATACGTATATTTTGCCTTTAGCTCAAAAGCATTTCCCTTATCTTTCAAAAATTTCAAGGGCCTCAAGAGCTTTTCTCCGGTTTTTATACTAACCCCTGCATCAAAGGATTCGGCATTTTCACCAGAGAACATTCCATCGATGATGCCCCCTGCATCAGATTTATCCTCTGCCAATACAGAATCTGATGAAGGCATATCATTCAAATTAAAAGCGAATGTCATGTTTCCGCTTCCCTCACTCGATTCTTGTATGGTTTCACCGCCTTGCTGACTGACATCTGCAGTTAGCGTATCCCTTCCTTTCTTTATAAGAAGACCATACGTACTATCATCTTCCCAATTGATCTGAACTTCAACATCGGTCAAAACACTTCCAGATGACGTAGTAATGGTAAAAGAATCAGAGTACGGAGAATTTTTACCGACATACAAACTATCTCCTATCGTCGTTTCTCCTGTATTTCTTACCCAGGTGTATGAATAAGCTTCATATTCTGGCCCTGTATCCCCGGCTTTGATCTCCCCGGTATCAGGCGAAGTATAAACTGCAACGCCTATCGCTGCGATTACTAATATTACAACCCCTGCTACCAATATTATTTTGTCGTTTTTCTTTAAGTCCATATATACACCATCGCGAGTTATAATTATATATCAAATTCTATTATTCTATAATTATAAGTATACTTATACCTTTATTAAGTTTTTTCATTCTTCAATTTATAACAGTCTTTTCATATACAATAAGTAAAAACTCCTTTATTAAATTTTTTATATTTTATATTTATAAATCTTTGAACGTTGATACACTGAAAATACATTTTATGGATATCACTTCTGATCTCCTAGTAACATTCCCTTCTTGCTACGCAAAGTGCCCCTACCAGGATACTGATCATTAATCTGCGGTTCCATTTTTTTATAATCATCAAGATTTCTATCCGTTCTTAGCATATATGATGCATAATAGAAGGCCTCTTCAACAGTAACTTTTTTATCCTTATTGAATCCAAAGGATGGCGGTTTTCCCTCATCTAAAAATCCTGATTTAAAACCATCCGCCTCTCCAGTTCTAATACCATCAAACCAAATCATGGAAAATAAAGGACCTTTTGTCGTACTTGCATATCCTGTCCTAAATTTACTGGAGCCAGATATCACAATTCTACCTGAATTTGGTATGTCTGAACGCATGAGGAAAAACGTCGGAAAATTATATATTATTTTATCTGCAAAGCCACCGCTAAAACAAGCATCAACAATAACACATGTTTTCTCAGATCTCAAATCATATAAAAGCTCTCCAAGTTCACGGTCAGAAATCATTTCATCCCACAGGAAAACTGCACTACTTTCCAGGATCTTGCCACCTGTAAACTCGTCATTTTCATTACCATAGCCATGACCAAAAAACCAAATGAACACCTCACTATCAGCAAAACTGTTAGAAGCTTCAATAACATAGTGCATAATCATTTCCACATTTTCTCTTGTAGCCCCGCCATAGTTTATATCATACTCATGACTTCTCTGTTCCAATGTCTCCGCACGATCACCATATCCATTATCATCCCTTATCCATCCATCATCAAAAAGAATGAATACATTGGATGTAGAATAATCATAGTTTTCTATGAAATATGCAGCCATATCCTCTGCCAGGTTAAGACCACCGTTGCCCAGTTTGGTTTCATTATCTGCTGGGTAATTGGCAGCTGCCACAAAAACAGCCCATTTATGAGAATCAGATTCTGCAGTCTCAGGGTTACTAACAATTACAGTTATCTCATCGACATCTGAGTAATCGATACCATCCCAAACACGTACATATATGTTAAAAGGGCCATCGTTAATCTGATAGGTTACCAAATCAAAACTCCAGTTTGCTGTACCCTCGGCAACGTTCCATTCACCATCATCAATCATAACTTCCACTCTTTCCAAAGTTTTGTCTCCGTCTGGATCAGAAGCAACACCGTGTATCTTAACTAGGCCGGAAACGGTCATTCCATTGCTCGGATAATCAATTTCCACCACCGGCATCTCATTGCCATTACCGTTTTCCTCCAAACATCCAGAAAAAAGCGGCAATGCCACTAAAACAAACAATATCAATGCGATGGCTTTTTTATCCATGGTATACCACTTATAACATTTTACATTTATACTTTAAAAAACTTATGTAACAAGCAGTACCAAAAACCAGTGTGCGACATCTAAAAATGAAGAATCAACAAAAACTGCTTCCTCTGAAATGTTCATATCCGCCATTAGGCAATATTTTTTTAGAACCTCCATCAACAACATGAATCTCTCTATTCTTAGTAACATGCCCAATGGCCGTAAGAGAGGTACCTGTTTTTTCCATACTTCTTTGTACCTCTTCAAATTTACTAGGGGGAACAGTCAATAAAAGCTCATAATCTCCGCCAAAATGCAAACCATACTCGTAAGCATCCAATTTTTCCTGACTTGCAAGTTTAACCAAATCTTGCGCTAATGGGATTCTTTCTTTCTCTATTTCAAAACCAACGTTATTTAATTCTTGCAATTGGTAAAGTGAGGAAGACAACCCATCTGAAATATCCATACATGCAGTTATTACCTTTAAACCGGCTAGCACCATTCCTTCTTTAAGTCTTGGACTTGGCTCAAACAACCCTCTTGTGCTTTCCCTATTCTCTATACCGTGCTGTAGTGCATAATGCCCAACACCTGCCTTGCCAAGTGTCCCAGTTACGGCCACAACATCTCCAGGCTTTGCACCTTTACGACCCATGAACTCATTTTTTTTAACGGTGCCAAAAACAGTACCACAAATTGTTACATTCGGATTTTCTTTTGTATCGCCTCCAACTATTGAGGCACCGTGTGTAGTCGCACACAAATCTGCACCTTCCATCAATTCCTTAAGGAATATATCAGAAATGCCCCGTGGTAACCCTAGAGCTAAAACCAATCCTAAAGGTTTGCCCCCCTTTGCAGCTATATCGCTAAGATTAATCGCAACAACAAACCATCCAATTTGCCATGGAGTCATTTTTTTATGTATGTGAGTTTCTGCTGTAATCATATCTGTAGAAACAAGCAGGTATTCCTCTCCAAATTCAAAAGCAGCACAATCATCACCAATTCCAATTGCCTCATTACCCCTAGATAGGATACCATAGATAAGTTGGATTGCTTTTCGTTCTCCTAAACCTGAAAGTCGTTTCACAATAAGTCGCAAGGTCATTTCCATTCAAAAAGTTTATCACAACAATAGTGTTTTAGCGATTTATTCGCGAGGAGATACATTGAAGAAAATGACGTATGCGGAAAGTGGAGTTGACATTGAAAAGGAAGAACGGGCAATAAAGGGAATCCTTTCACATATTAAATCAAAAAGAAAAGGAGTTGGAAGGCCTCTTGGCGGACACTATGCCGGCATGATAGAGTTTGGTGAAAATGCGCTAGTACTGTGTACCGATGGTGTCGGCAGTAAGGTAAAAATTGCATCCGACATAGGAAAATGGGACACCGTAGGTATCGATTGCATCGCCATGAATGTAAATGACGCTATATGTGTAGGAGCAGAACCACTTGCATTTGTAGACTATCTAGCAATAGATGATCCATTACCTGAAATTACAAAAGAAATTGGAAAAGGACTTGCAAAAGGTGCGGAACTATCCAACATATCCATAATTGGTGGGGAGACTGCATCGCTTCCAGAAATTATCAATGGTTTTGATCTTGCAGGAACATGCCTTGCATATGTAAAAAAAAGTGAAATCATCACAGGTGAAAAAATATCTCCCGGCGATGTAATAATTGGACTGAAAAGCAGCGGCATCCATTCAAATGGATATACGCTTGCCAGAAAAGTAATTAAACAGTCAAAATTGTCTTACAACGATAATTTCCCAGATGATACATATCCAAATAAGAAAATAGGTGAAGTTCTTCTTACGCCCACTCAAATTTACGTCAAAGAAATAGTTGAACTTTTGAAAAAAGTGAAGGTTCACGGGCTTGCACATATAACTGGTGGCGGGTTGAAAAATTTTCCAAGATTAAACAAAAACGTTAAGTTTGTCATTAACAATTCATTTGAAGCACAACCCATCTTCAAGTTCCTTCAAAAATATGGTCACATTGACGATGAAGAAATGTATAAAACATTCAACATGGGTATGGGATTTGCAATAATAATTCATGAAAAAGATGTTGATAAAACAATCAAAATTCTCAAAAAGCACTCTCATACTGATGTTAAAATCGTAGGGGCGATTGAAGAGGGAAACGGTGTTTCAGTTCCAATGTTAGGACTAACGTATTAATTTTCACAACAACAAAAGAAAAATAAGTCCCACTAGAATGGGCTGATGAAGGAAATATATAATCAATGAATACCTTCCAATAAAGCATAGTGCCTTCGTAACAAGATTACACGATTGATCTCTGAGTTGAAATCGTCTTTTTGCATTGGGATAAATGAAATTTCCAACCGCCATCCCTACCATAACCACTCCAAACCATGGCAGAAGCGGAAAATAATCTATAGTGAAGAATCGGCGAGGTAAAAACCCAAGTGGTATGAGCCAATTGAAATCAAAAGTAAGTGTCTTTAGATAAACCCCCACACCAATCAACAAAAAACCAAGAATGAGATTTGCTACTTTATAACGTATAAAAGGAAGTGAAAGAATAATCGATACTCCAATACAATGAAGAATTCCAAAAATCACAAATCGTTCTGGAATATAAATCCATGAAATGGCAGTAATAACCATACCTAACAGGAAAATCTTTGCTCCTCGTCTGAGAAATTTCAATCGAATCTCCGTTTTTGACAACCTTTGCTGTGCCTTTGAATAGCTAAGGGTAAGAGAGACGCCGACAAGAATAACAAAAACGGACGCGGTAATGTAAACTACGTATGCCATAGGTCCAGAATATAACCGCATATTGGTAATGGAAAAGTGGTTAAGATCATACAGAAAGTGGAAAAAAATCATAAAAATTATTGCTACTCCACGTAAAATATCAATTTCCCATAATCTACCGTCGGCTTTCTTCAGAATCATAAAAACTTAGTGGGTAACTTCTTTTTATATATTAAACCTAAACAAAAAATGAAGAAATTTGATGGCAGTAGCGGGGAGTGGATTCGAACCACTGATCTACGGGTTATGGGCCCGTCGGGATCTCCTGGCTACCCCACCCCGCTATGCTGGATAATATTCTATACCATGGAGGTTTAGTAGTATCTGTGAATGCCACTTCATATACTTAAAGTTAATACTCATCCCCTTCTAATTTTTAGCCATGCAATACAACGTCATTATATGAATCATTTGATGGGGAAATTCTAAAAAAATTAAGTTATCCCTTCCTTATCGATCAAAGGAAAGTTATCCTGCTCTTTACTAGATACAACGTATGGAGTATCGCCAATGCCATCACCATCTGCATCTGTTCCGTTGTAATCATCCCAGTAGTTTCCTATACTCCCATTGTCCCATTGGTTACCGCCTACATAATCATCAGCATTCCATAGACTATTGTTACTAAACACATTGTAAAAGACGGTATTGTATCTTGCCCCACAACAGAAATACATACCTTTTTGATTATCTGCGAATAGGTTTCTGGAAACTTCATTGTATTTTGAACCTTTAATACGAAGGCCACATGAGTCAATTGAAAAAGTATTATCAAAAATCACATTGTAGTCAGAACCAGAGTAGAGATACATACCATATTCGCTATTTGACAGAATAGTATTTTGTGAAAGATTATTATACTTAGAGTAAGTAGAATATATGCCATATTTATTATTAGAAATGTTGTTACCTGTGATGTTATTATAATCTGAGCGGATATCTACACCTGCATCATTGCTTGGCGAACCTTTGTTTCCACTGTTTTTAATCGTGAAGCCACTGATATTTGCCTTACCCGCCTCAGAAATGTATACGACATCTCCAGTGCTATTACCGTCAATGATTGTTGTAGTTGCATCTTCACCTATGAGAACCACCGTTTTATTTATGACGATATTTTCAAGATATATTCCACCATAAACAAAGATTGTATAGTTATCAGGGGAGGCATTGACTGCATCTTGAATACTTGTATAATCTGCTCCCCCAGAAAAATCAACATAAATCATATTGGAGTCACCCGGTGGGGTTACCTCAACACATCCACTAAAAGCAAAAGCGAGTAGTAGAATAACCCAAATGACCAGTTTCTGTTCTATCAATGTTCGTTCACCAATGGCAAAATAAAACATACCTATATTAAAGTTCTATAAACTCAGACTTATATCTATTTTATCATATCGACATCAATTTTAAAGGGTTTGTCTTTTGGTAATGAATATAATTATGTCGAAATTTTCGCTCTCTTTTTCACCATACAAACCATGAACTGTTGCAGCTATTGTATGTCTACCCACTAAAGGAATATCCAACTCCCATTCATAGGGAGATTCAGTATCAATATGTTGCGATTCGTTATTAAGGTAAAATTCAACGCCATAAACCTGTCCTTCTGGATTAGAAGATGCCTCTGCTTGTACTGTTATTTTACCTATAATGACTGGTGCCTCAACTAATGGAAGCGGACATATCTCATTATTGAAAATATATAGCAAGCTATCATTCTGTGGATGTACGATATTTACTGTCAATTCAACAGTAGATGGATACTGATTTTTAATGGAAACTTCAGGATCACCAAATAAATTCGTCTCATAATATACCCATCGAATACCATTTTCATCTATCTGTTTTATGTGATCCTCCTTTGAGTAGTGACTTGCTCTTCCCAGTTGTCTTATATTTTCTGTGAATAGCGCCTTGAAGAAAGATTTGTCCAATGCTAGAGATGGCGAGTCAAGAGTATCTTCACTACCCAGGCCATATCTTGCATTCATTATTACCGCAAAAGCCCCATGAGGCGTTTCTACAGTAAAATGCTCGGCAATACAGTCATCACCATTTGGGTTGTCAAAACCTCCAGCCATGCACCCATGAGAATAGGCAAAAAAATACTTGTTATTTACCAAGGAATCGACATCCCCATTCACCATCTTTAGGTTGTAGCCATAATATGCATGACCATCGTGATTGATTATATGAGGAGTGGCGTTATTTATCATTTCCATCATATCGTATTTAGTCCAAGGATGCAGCAAATCTCTATCATAAAGGGTGTCTACATTGTAATCATCTGGAATAAAAGGAATAACCTCATCTTTATAATTTCCACCATATGCAGATATTCCTGGAAATCCTAGATATTCTCCAACCATAAGTATCTTTGAGAGATAAGGATCTCCTTCCGTGTTTTCATAACCTAGCGTTTTCATAACAAAATGTGCTACTTCTTCATCAGAATCGACACAAGCTCTACCAACATAAACTTCAGCCAAAAGATCAGCTTCATCAATATCTACAACATCATTTCGATCAGCACATTCGCCAAAGTGACTATCCATATCGTAGTTGAAATTTCCATCCAAACATGCATAATATACATCAGAGGGGATATCATCCTCTTCCTCGCCTAGGGTAGCAGGATCACTATTGAGAGGCAAGCCACTCTCGTTTGCAAAAAGCCCTCTGCAAGGGATGATATTATCGTCTTCATTAGTAATATCAGCATCTCCGCCAAGCAGGACATATTCAGTTCCTAATTCTATATAGGCATATCTAATGAAATTTCTTATTTTTGCTTGAACGTCGTCAAACATTCCATAATTTTCTGTTATCTTGCTTTCATAAAATGGATTATACAGATTATTATCTCCCCAAGTACCATTTACACCATAATCTGGGTTACCTACAATTTCTTCAACAGTAAAAATCTCTGCAGACATTCCTTTATCTATCTTTGATTGAGCAAAGTATTGAAAATTGTCTTCCAATCCGGAATTTGCCAAAGCCTCGTTAGTGATAACCACATAATTAACAGCATCTTCAAACTTAAATGATCTAAAAACACCATTATATGAAGAAATACAAGATGGATTGTCGATTCGTGAAATAGCTGCATCTTTATCTCTTTGCAATCCTCTCATAATTGTTGCAGAGGATGATTCTTTTGTCGTAATATCAAGTGTAATATTTTCATAATAGGCAACATCTCCAGTAGCCTCGTTATATTCCACAGGATAAAGGTTTACAAATAGTATTGGAAAGCCTCTAAATTTGTAGGTGCCAACAATCGAATAGATATTTTCAGGAGAAGTATTCGTAAACTCTTTTGCAATAGATTGCTGGGAGAGATTGTTCCCGAGGGGAACAGTATTTTGTCCAACCTCTACATTACATTCCGTTTTTAACGGTATTTTATCATCTGTTTTAACAGTAATCGAATCAAATTCCCGACCATAGGGAATAAGTATCTTGACTGATTTTACAGGCAGACAAGGTTTGTTTAAGTCGCCAGAGTTGGAAAATCCATTGATCGTCACCCTATGGTAAACTCCATCTTTTGTTTCAATTTCTTCAATTTTTGGCTTTGAAAATGTAAAATCTAGACTAATATTTTCGAAGTTTTTCGAATTATCATTCCTAAAAGATGAAACAGCAGTCACTGCAGAAGACAATAAAAGAAATATTAGCAGTACTGCAATCATCTTCTCATGATTTTTCATAAGCTATTCTCCCCCATATGTTATGCTGTATTGGAATATTTATAATTATCTGACATTTATACTTTGGTACCAATACTCAAAAGCAAAATTGTATGCGAAAGCAAGATTGCAAACATCTAATCAATATTTACCCGATATCCTGCCCCAGGTTCCCCGTTTTCCGCCCTCTTTACAACAACATCAAGAACGCCATTTTTATATGTGGCTTTTGTAGACTTTGGCTTTACATCAAACGGAATATCTACAATCTTATGATATCTTCTTTCTGGATTATTTACAGTTATTTCAAGAGTATCTTCAGTTGCAGTTATATCGATGTCTTCTTTCTCAACACCAGGAATCTCAACAGTCACCGCAACATCTTCTTCTCCCTCAATAATGTCTGTTAATGTTAATGGTTCCCACTCGTCAGAAAGCATATGATCCCCTGCCGGCGGTTTCGTAGGGCGATTGCCAAATTCTTGAAACCTTGGTTTACCATCAGGACCTATGTTCATGCTAAATCCATGAACAAAACGTTTATTCTTATTTAGATCAAATCCGCCGCGAAACATATCTTCAATCATCTCTTTAAAATCTGTACTTTCAAACATTCTTTGCATCTCGTCAAAGATTCTTTCAAAGTCATCATCGTCCATGAAATCAAATGGACTTTTTCGTCTTCTTCTGTCCTTATCTCTATCAAATGGATTCATGCACAGTCCCCCTTATTCTTCCATATGTTAATTTAATACTTCTATTATATAATACTTTTGGTCTATCGTTTTTTAAGCTCATCATGCAATTCTCCTAACAATTTTTTTGATTTTTTACTAAGGTTTTTTGGCGTATCTATACGAATTTCAACAAATAAATCTCCATTGCCCCTATCATGCAAATATGGCATACCTCTCTTTCTTACCCTAAATACCTCGCCGCTTTGTGTTCCGCCTGGAACTCTTAACTTCTCAATACTCCCATCAACAGTTTCAACATCTATTTTAGTACCAAGAGCTGCTTCAGGAAATGATATGGCCTTAGAAATGTAAAGATCTGCCCCATTTCTACGAAATTTTGAATGTCCTCTAATATGAACCACAACATAAAGATCACCACTTCCTGCACTGCCTGTTTCCCCCTCTCCAGCCAATTTCAACTGTAATCCGTTATCTACGCCTTTAGGAATCTTGATATCTATGTCTCTTGTTACTTGGACTTTACCACTTCCACTGCATTTTGGACAGGGCTGCTCGATAATTGTACCTTGACCATGACATCTATTACACACCATAACCTGAGTAAACATACCAAAAGCAGTCCTCCTAGACTGCTTCATCTGTCCAGTTCCACCACATTGAGGACATTTTTTAGGGGTTGTTCCAGGTTTTGCCCCGCTGCCATTACAATTATCGCAGATTTCGGTTCTTGGCACACGTATTTCTGTTTTTAACCCATTGTATGCGTCCTCAAGATCAATTTCAATATCATATCGTAAGCTAGCACCTCTGCGTCTACCTTGTCTTCCTCCACCGAAACCGGTACGATGGCCAAAAAATTGCTCAAAGATATCGTCAAAACCAAAACCCGCGCCTCTAAAAATATCGCCAAAATCTGCACCTCTAAAAATATCTTCAGCACTATATTGTTGATCTATACCTGCATGACCATACGTATCATACATTTTCCTTTTCTCATCATCGGATAAAACAGCATACGACTCCGAAACCTCTTTGAATTTAGCCTCTGCATCTTTACTAGAGTTTTTATCAGGATGATATTTCAACGCAAGTTTCCGGTATGCTTTTTTAATCTCCCTTTTGTCTGAATTTTTGTCTACGCCAAGGACATCATAGTAGTCTTCTTTTGCCATATTGTGAGCGTTGATAAATTAAACACCAGTATATGTGTTTTGCCCAGAAATCTAAAAATTTCTTTCATATGACGAGATTCATCAGATAAAACAGTATATCACCAAAAATGAAGGAACATATGAAACCAGCCAGCAACGGTATCATAAATGGAACTTTTGGCGTAACCCATATTTCGTATATGCCTTTCTTTTCAAATACTTTCCATTCATCTTCAACATCAAAATCTTTGGGCATATAAGAAAACTTTCTTTTTCCATCTACGATTTTTTCAAGTGGCCAAACAAATCTTTTTTGTGCGTTTTTGATGCTCATTTTGTAACCCAAAAAACAGTATGGGAATTCAACGTTTCTCCTAGCCAGATTGTATGCAAATAGACTCAAAGGCAGTAATAAAAACAATACGACAGAGTTGGAAAATATAACCCAAGAAAACGGCATCATAGAATTCAATAATGGAAACTTAAGTATAGATGGCTCTAAAGGTACAAGAATTGCCAGAGCCATAATTGCCTTTGCATCTGCCCCACCAAAGATAAGTCGAAGTTGAAAAAGGACATACATGATGCCTATCATAACCGGTATGAAAACAAGGTAAAATATATTATCAAATCCTATAATTAGATATTGAATAATCAGCAAAATTGTGCCGATGGAACCCATCACAACCCACAACATGTTTGATGCTTTTCTAATTTTGATGTCAGTGTATGATGCATAGGCGAGTATCAAGGCTCCGACAATCAGTCTTGTTGTGTCAAGCAATATTCCAATCTCATCCATCGGCAAATAGTAACAATACAGCCTCATATTAAGATAACGATTGGTGTTTAACTCGGTCAACGTAGAAAACAAAGACATTCTATTCATACATCAACATGAAAAACGTAAGAGACGGACAACAGAAACTTTTATTAGAACATTGTTAGCTTACATATTTGCAAAGGAAAATGGGATGCCTCGAGAATAGTCGTTGTAGTGCATCTACTAAATCGTAGGAGACTTGGGAAGAATGCATCGTTTAAAAAAATCAAAAAAGGTAAAACAAACCTCGTCGGAACTAGACATATTTTTGATGACGGGGATGGAAGTTTTCAGTTCGTTAAAAGAAAAAAAGAGGGAAAATAATCATGAATCCCACCCCAACAACAAAGTAGAGAAGAATCCAGATAAATTTCAGCAGGAAGCAGAAAAGAGGATAGATGCTTTAATTGCAGAGTATGAAAAAGAAACAATATCTAAGGAGCTTGGTTCCACTCCCAAAAAAGAACTGAAAGATCCTCCGGAAAAAATAGTGGAAGTAAGAGAACAATTCGAGAAAAATCCAGAAATACCTCGTTTTGAAACAGAAGTAAAAACGGAAAATGCCTTTGACGCATTTGAACCTTTGAATTCAAAAGAGGAATTGCTCGAAATAGAAAAAACAAGTAAACTAATTGAAAAAAAACCTGCCAAAGGGAAGGGGTTTCTTAAACAAATATCGGGTGATCGTAACAAAACGACTTACGATTCGGTTATGAAGTTCCCACACATAAGAATTAGAAACAAAGATGAAATGGAAAGGCTGAAAAACGAGAAAAATAAACCGGAGAAAATATCATCGCCTCAAGAGTTAACTAGCATCATAAAAAAGGGAGCAGATGACCAAACACCATTTACAAAAACAAATAAAGAAAACAGAAGAGAGGCGACAAACGCTGAACCAACAGAGAAAAAAACAATGAAAAGCAAATGGAAAGAAAAAATTAAATCTAAAAAGACGGAAAAACTAGAAATGGATAGAAACAAGAACTTGAAAAAAAGATTCGAAGATGTAAAAAAGAGGAGAAAACTGAAATCGAAGAGAGACACGCGAGAAAGAGCGCCCGATAAGAGAAAAACCTGGAATTTTAATTCACAGGACGTTTTAAATGGCAAAACTTTAAAAATTGAAAAGGGACAGGATGACAAAACCAAAAGTTCAATATCTAACATGCATCGTTTTATCATCGGAAAAAAAGAAGCGGAAAAAGAAAATCCATTACTAGATGATGAAATCAGAAAAATTCTAGAAATAACTGATAATCTTCTAGGTAAATTGCCCGAAGAAATTATAGATGAATTTGTTAAATCTAAAGATTTTGAATTGTATGAAAAGATAATTAGAAAATATAAAATCAAGTGATGCTAATGGGGCTTCTAGAAAAAGCACAGCAAAAAAAACAGACGTTAGATAAACCAAAACATCTAACAGATTCAATAATAAACGAGGGTGCCGCAGAAGAACATATTGAATCAACAGGCCTTTTGGAAAAAGCAAGACAGAATGTGCAACAAATTTCTGAGGATAAGGACTACAAAAAAGATAACATCATAAAGAGAGTAGAAAATCAAAAGCCAGATGTAACCAATCTACATTCTAAAGACTATGCAAATAAAAGAATTTTAGAGGAAAGAAAAGGCTTTGGTTGGAAAGGGCTAGGTAGCAGAAGAATTGTTTTTTATCCAGACATAACTGAATATGCATATGAAGTCTCAGAGCCTGTTCTAAACGAGTACGAGAAGGAAACAAAAAGAGAACTTACCCATTTGTTCAAAATGCTTGCCGATGTAAACATCTCGAGCATAGATGAAGGGGAAAAGGAAAAATATCTTGAGGAAACACTTGAACAAATAATCGTTGACAATGATATTAAATTTCATGTGGAAAAAAATGAGGAAACACCAAAAAAATCAATTAAAGAGCTCTTACATATAAAATCCAAAACAAATGAAGAAACATTAGAATCAAAAGCCGATAAAAATAAATCACCAAAGAAAACGTTTTTGTCATTCACAAAGACCAAGGAAGAATCTGGAAGGAAAAAAACAAAAGAGGAACTTGAAGAAGAAAAAAGGGAAATGGAGCTAGCCGCAAGGAAATCAAAGGACAAAATTTTTTATCATCTGTTCAGAGAATTCTTAGGATATGGCAAAATCGATATTTTGATGAAAGATGAGGGAATTGAAGACATATCATGTGACGGCCCATACATTTCAGTCTTTCTTTATCACAAAAAATATGAGGAGATTTCTACAAATATATGTTTTGAAAATCCGGAAGAATTGGATTCTTTTGCCGTACGACTTTCACAAATATGCGGCAAGCAAATATCTATTTATTCGCCCATCGTTGATGGTAAACTCCCAGATGGTTCAAGGCTTCAAACTACTCTTGCCAAGACGGTTACTAGAGGTTCAACATTTACCATTCGTAGATTCAGAGAAAATCCCCTTACTCCCATCGATCTGATAGAGTTTAAATCGCTTTCTATAGATATGGCTGCATATTTCTGGATGACTATTGAACATGGAGCATCAATACTGTTCTGTGGTGGAACAGCCAGCGGAAAAACCACCGCACTTAATGCCTTATCGCTGTTTATACCTGCAAAATATAAAATTATTACAATTGAGGACACTCGTGAAATCAGCCTCCCACATAAAAACTGGATAGCAGACACCACCAGGCAAGGTTTTTCTTCATCTGAGCAAAACAAAACAGGTAAAGACATTGATATGTTTGATCTAATTAGAGCAGCTTTGAGGCAGAGACCAAAGGTCATTATTGTAGGAGAGGTTAGAGGAAAAGAAGCCTACAGTCTCTTTCAAGCAATGGCAACAGGGCATACTTCATATTCAACGGTACATGCAAGCACCATATACACCCTCATACAAAGATTAGAAAATCCGCCTATTTCTCTACCAAGAGCACTTTTAACATCCCTTGATGTCATCGTGTTTCAGAATGCAATTGACATCGGCGGGAAAGCAGTAAGACGAATGACAAGTGTAACTGAAATAATCAAATTGGATCCGGATACAAACCAGCTTATTTTTATGGAACCATTTAAGTGGATCTCCAAGACGGATGACAGATTTGAAAGCGGCGGTTCCAGTAAAATAGTGAATAATATCAAATTGCAGAACAATTGGGATGAAAAACAGCTTAAAGATGAACTAGAAAACAGGAAAACAATCCTTAAATGGATGGTAGAGACAAACATTAGAGACTACAAAGAGGTTGGAAGGCTTGTATCTGAATATCGAAAACATCCAAAGGCATTATTGGAAATGGCTCGCAGGGAGATGAAAAAGTGAAATCTTCCAAATATAGTAGATTTTGCAGACGTCTCTTCTCAAAAACATTTGAAAAGTTGAACATAAGTGAAACAAACAAAAATCGACTGCTGGAAAAAGCAGATATCAGCATAATCTACAAAGAATACTATTCAATGGTTTTAATGAACATTATAATAGGTTTCATTACATCTTTTGTTTCTACGTTAGTATTATATCTAATAATTCCACATGAAATAACGGCACTTCTTGTTCTTATAATTTCGTCTGTTACTCCTGTAGGAATTGGAGTGTATTATCTGAGTTTACCGACATCAAAAGCAAAAAGCCGAGGGAAGGATATCGACAAATATTTACCATATGCTACAAACTTTATCAACACCATGTCTGTCGCAGGCATATCACCAGCAGAGATCTTTGAAACCCTCTCAACAGTAAAGTTATATGGAGAAATACAAAAAGAAGCGAAAAAAATCACAACTGAAATTAACATGATGGGGATTGATACAATTACTGCATTGAAACACGCAATTCACATTTCACCATCTGACAAACTTAAGGATTTTATTCAAGGAATGCTGGGTGTCATACAGTCGGGAAGTGAACTAGGGGCGTATTTTAACAGATGCGTTGACAAATACATGATAAGTGATTTAATGGGAAGAAAGAGAAACTTAGAATCACTGGCAGTCATGGCAGAATCTTTTGTTGTAACTGTAATAGCATTTCCTCTTTTCTTGGTAATTATCCTGTCGATAATGGGTATGACAAGCGGAGGTATATCATTTGAATTCCTGTTCATCTTGGCCTTCCTGATATTGCCAATGGCCTACTTCGGGTTTTATGTGATGATGAAATCTGGAATGGGAGAATCCATATGAAAAATCCATTCATACCTAAGAAGTACAATGTGAAACGAATGTACGGAAAGGGCACAACAATTTTAATTTTGATAGTCCTATCGTCATGCTTCTCAATTATTTTATTCTTACTTGGTTTCTTAACCCTCATTGGAGTTACCGGATTTCCTGAAGATATTGTCTCATGGGTCGACTTTATGGTGTTTGGTATACTATCGGCTATCGGGCCAATCGGTTTTTACAATCACTTGATGGCAAAAAAGAAAAAAGACGTAGAGGATCAACTACCTGATTTTCTACGTGAAATAAGTAGTTCAGCAGCATCAGGAATGACCGTCTTTGATGCCATAAACTCTGCTGCGAGAGGAGATCATGGAAGACTAACACCAGAATTACAAAGAATGTCTGCTCAACTTTCGTGGGGGATACCAGTCAATGAGGCACTCGATGACCTTGCAAAAAGAATCAACACAGACACCGTAAAACGAATGGCAATAACAGTAAATAAAGCACTAGAAATTGGAGGTAACACTTCCTTAGTTTTTAATGCTGCTGCAAAGGAAATTGACCAGGCAAAACTAGTGGAAGAGCAAAGAAAGGTAGAAATGTCAATGTACAGCATTGTAATATTTATCAGTTTTTTTGTGTTTCTTGCAGTGATACTGATAATTGATAAAACAATCTTTCAAGCAATTTTTGATCTTCAAGATCAAATGGCAGGACAATCAATAGGTAATATGAGGATTGCTGCTATAGATCACACTCTTCTGAAATACACATTTTTCTCGTTTATCTTGGTTCAAAGTTTAGGGGGCGGATTACTTGGTGGATTTATGATGGACGGTAGGCTTTCATCAGGTGTTAGGTTTGGTTTTATTCTCGTTCTGATTTCATTTTTTGTTTTCAAATTTATGTTCTAAAACATTTTTGCAAAAAACACATTTAGCCATTGTGTAAAAATTGCACAAAGAATATAAATACTAGAAAATGAAGAAGTTTATCTGTTGGTAGGAAGATGCGGAAACATAACTTCGTTAATAGCAACTATGCAGTATCAGAATTGGTTGGTGGTCTGATACTAATCGCAATTGCAGTCATGGTTTTCTCATCAATTTACATGTATGTATTTCCTCTTCCCATTCCGTCTGCAGAGGTAAATGTGCAACTAGTGGGCTATGTAGATAGTACTGGAAATGCAGTAATAAAACACATGGGTGGAGAATCTCTAGATATGTATAGGGTAGATGTAAAATATGTTAATGGTACCTTGATCGACTCAACGGTATTCAAAAATAAATGGACAATAGGTAATGAGTTCAATAACATTCCAACTCTATCCAACGAAACTGACAAAGTCCATGTCATCGTTTATAGTATCAAAGACGATGGGAGTGAAGAAGCAGTGTTCGATGGAATCCTCAGTGGAAACCCCAGCGAATATCACTCAACATACAATTCCTCTGGAACTCCCTATTTAATCTCAAGTCTTTTGACCAATACGACAGATGAGGATCTTATATGCTTCAACAAAACGAGAAATGGCGAACCAATTAATTCAACAATTAATGCCACAACCTACATATATAACTGGATGGTTGGTGGAAATCCGATAACAAATATTTTAATGCCTTTTGATAATAATAATCTAGTAACTGCAAAGGATTATTCAGGTAACAGATACAACGGGACTATTTTTGGTTCAACATGGAATAGTAATGGCGTTGTCGGCGGATCCTATTATTTCGATGGAGATGATTACATTTCTATACCTTATTGTTTCGATAGTGATTATATTGATGAAATTACTATAGAAAGTTGGATTAAAACAAATAATGAATCTGCAACCATTGTAAGTTTTAACAAAAGTAGATATTTTGAACTATCTATTTCAAATGGGGTCGTAAGATGGGCAACAACATCAAATGCATGCATCACAGAAATAACTGGAAATTTCTACGTAAATGATAGCGTATGGCACTATATAGCATCAACCTATGATTCCTTCACCAATAAATGCAACATTTATGTTGATGGGATGCTGGATAGTACTGGGCAAAGTCCTGGAGGAACACTTGGCTCTGGAGAAACTTCTACTGGATATATTGGAAAGGGATTTAACTCTCAGGTTTCAGGAGAATTTGTCACTGTGTTTGATGATGATTTTGAAACTGATCAAGGTTGGACTGTAGAAAATGATCTGTCCCTCACAGATGGATCATGGAATCGAGGTAACCCTGTGAACGACGGTCGTGGTGATCCTCCAGACGATTTTGATGGATCAGGAGATTGCTATTTAACGGACAATGTAAGAGATAATTCCGATGTTGATGGGGGAAAAACATGGTTAATCTCTCCAACAATAGACCTTAGCACATTCAGTGAAGCTAAAGTAAGTTACGCCGTTTGGTATACCAACAACCATGGAAACGACCCGAATGATGATTATTTTTATGTTTATGTTTCCAACGATGATGGTTCAACATGGACACTGGTTGAAACAATAGGACCCTCCACACCATTACCTGAAAGATGGATCGAATATAATTGTACAGTTGATGATTTTGTCACATTGACAAGTCAAGTTAAAATCCGCTTTGAATCCTCAGATCTAAACAGCGGGTCAATTGTTGAGGCCGGAGTTGATGCAGTAGAAATCCAAGGATTACCATTTTCCGGAGAGGAAGACCTTTTGGGATACGCCGATGAAATAAAAATATACAACCGTGCTCTTTCAGCTGAGCAGATTTATCAAAACTACCTTTGTACAAATGATGGTAACACCAGCATAAGCGTAATTGTCTCAGAAGAAACTAATGTTGACGAAAGTTGGAAATGTTTAGTAACTCCAAATGATGAAACCCAAGATGATGAATTTATTGAGTCTAATATATTGGAAATTATTCCTTATGAAGGAGGTTGATTAGAAAATGAGAAAAGTAATGGGCAAAAAAAATATTGGAGCAATTGTTACTGTTGGTCTATTATTATCTACCGTTTTTGTGATAGTCCCATCTGAAAGAGTGAATGCAGGATCATATAATGGGGAGGATCTTGCACTGGCCATTCTTGCCAATCAATCAACCTTAGTAAGTTCCTCTTATAGCGACACGGATACATCAGGGCACAGGCAAGCAGATGTCCTTTCCTCACTTGGAATAATGTCACCCACTCATGGTTCAACATTTGCACTTTTTAGTACAGGAATAGCGGGATATAATCCCGTTACAAGCAACGAAAACAATCCTGGATCAGAGAGAGGCAGTTGGTTTGAAGGAGGACAATATGGATACCCTAGAGATGAAGCCACATTGACAATGACTTTAGTGGTTCCAGAATATATGCATTATATTTATTATGATGTGCAGTTTTTTAGCACAGAATATCCCGAATATGTAGATTCTCAGTATAATGATAAACTAACTATCACCGTTGATTCTCCATCAGAGGGCACATCGCAATACATTTTTGATATTAATAGTGGATACTTTGTGTTGGATTCTGATGGGCTAACTGGAACAGGTTTTGATGTTTATGCTCGAAGTGGTTATCCAAGTGGTGTCGATTGGATAGATACCATTCCTAGACATCCTGGTGAGGATGCAGGTGCTTCTGATCTCATACCAATTGGTGGCGCATCCCATCCTGTTTCTCCTCATGAACAAATTACAGTAACCATTGATATTAGAGACGTGGAAGATAATCAGTTTGACAGTGCTGCATTCATTGATAATCTCATGTTTTCAGGATATGCAAAAACAGAGATAATCGCTAGAAAAACCGCCCAGGATTTAAATGGTGGCGATGTGGAATGTAATGACACCATAAAGTATACGGTAACTATCAGCAACACAGGAACGGCCGACCAACATAACAACGGAGGCAATGAATTTGAGGATGCCATACCACAGAATGCAACATATGTTGAAGGAACGGCTACAACAACATCTGGAACGGTAAACTATAATGGAGCAGAGGATGAAATAACATGGAACGGAGCAGTAAATGCAGAGAGTAGCATTTCACTGATATTTGAGGTAACTGCCAATTCGTTACTTAGCAACGGTTCACTTATATCAAACCAAGGCACAGTATACTGGGATAGTGACGGGGACAGAATAAACGATGCGTTAGAGTTAACAGATGACCCCCATATTAATGATGGTATAGACCAGGATGGGGATGGAGATACGGACGATGATGATCCAACAAATCTGTATGTCGTTGCTTTTGAACCACCCGTAATGGTAGAGGAGAATTTCTCAGACGATACTGCATACGGAAAAGCAACCCAGTCATACATGGGGCGCAAATGGTTTGAAACGAGTGAGAAGTCTGGAGAAAGTAATTTTGAAGTTGCACCAGGTTATCATTATCTAACATCAAAATCATTCAAAACAAAACTTAGATCATCGGGCAGTTCACAGTACTGGTATTACAACCTATCTGCACTTGAGAGTGAAATAAAATGGTGGGAGATGTGGTTCAAATGTGGCAATGCTAGTGAGGAATCAGATCTATATCTTAATTTCAAAAATAGCAATGGAAATAGTATTGCAAGAATGAAACTTGAGTACACTCAGATGGAAGATTCTTCGTCTCCGGTAAACTGGGGTCTAGAACTCTCTTTTCGCAGTCCATCAAGTGGATGGGTTCGCCTGAACACCCCTACAAATGGATATCTATACAATAACTGGTATAAAATAAAAATTGAAAAAAATGGAGCTAATTACATCAATTATTCTTTATACAGAGAAGATCTAGGTTTGGTTGATTTTAAAAGCGATGTAACACTAGAAGCACCCTTTTCTGATTTAGCATATATTGAATGGAGCAACACAAAAGAACCGGTTGTATGTCCTATGTTCTTTTGGGACGACCACATGGTAGGACTTATAAATGATTAGAAATTAAAGAGACGGTGGTGGAAAAGCATGGTAAGAGCATTTGACAAAAACATGTTTGTTATGCTGTTTGCAGTAATGATTGGCATTGTAATTTTAACCTATTTTATGGCAGATATTATGCACCAGTCAACAATCGAATCGTTAACAGCAGAGCATGTTACCGAGATAGGAACCATTGAAGAAAAAAATATCAACTTTACCAGTAACTTTCTTGAATCGTCGGTATTGCTTGATTCTGCAAGAGAAGACAGGGCGTTTGGTAATTATCATTTTGATTTAGCAAGTCTGTTTTATAGTAGTGCATTGTCCGAAAAAAACATATTGACAATGGAATTGCATAAAAATAGAACTATCGATAATTGTACTAAGGCAATGCCAATGTACTTTAATTCTCACTTAAATTTCAAAAGCGCTTCAAATTTTTTCAATAATACAAAAAAATACACCGAGTACAGTAACTATCTGGAATTGCTCGATCTTTATGTTAATTTAACCGGATCTGGTGCCAAATTAACTATGCTAAGATACAATGCCAGTAAATATCTTAAATATCTAACAGAAAATATAACGGTTATAAACGGATCTGCAGCCTTGGGCAATGTATCCGATCTAATGGATTTATTTAATGAAACCATGATCATGTATGGCAACGAACTAGATACATATGAAGGATACGAAGATGACATAGATGAATACGATATAGAAGGATTTAGTACGATACGTGAACCTTCATAGAAAACAGAAAAATATTTAGTAAAAAAATAGGCAGTTGGATCTTTCATTTTTTTTTTGGATATGCCCCGCATTAATTTGAAAAATATGGTTTTTTGAGTTAAAAAGCAGGACAAAGAAGGAAAAGATTAAAGAAAGGGAGTTATTTACCCCTTTTGCAAAACAGAGCATTTGCCCCGGTAGTGTAGTGGCCTATCATCCTAGCCTGTCGAGCTAGGGACTTGGATTCAAATTCCAGCCGGGGCGCTTTCTTATTTTTATTGAATTTCTATGAGTTGTGAGTTATTCATTTAGACGAAATCTCAATGTTCATTTTGACATTTTTACACGATAAATATAAATAACAATATAACTAAATTACTAACAGGAGATAGATGGTGAAGATGAGAAATACTGTTGTAATGCTAATTGTAGGACTAATTTTCGCTAGTGCTTTTACTGTTTTTTCACCTGTTGAAATAGGTACTGCTTCTGGAAATACAATCTATGTAGATGACTCCGGAGGCGCTGATTATACTACTATTCAAGATGCAATTAATGCTGCTAATGAAAGTGACACGATATACGTATACAGCGGGACATACAGTGAAAACATAGTTGTTAACAAATCGTTAACATTATCGGGAGGAGGTAGCGGAAGTACAACAATAAATGGAGAAGGCGATCATGCACTGAAGGTTACTTCAGACAATGTAACTATCTCTGGATTTAAAATACAAAATACCGGTGGCAGTCATGCGTGCATATTCTTGAGTTCCGTAATAAATTGTATGATTAAAAATAATATTGTCAAAAATGGAGGTAATGGGATATATCTAGTTAGCTCTAATAGTAATACCATCAAAGATAATACTGCAATTGAAGATAATAATATCGGAATCTATCTATCAAACTCAGATAATAACATAGTCAAGAATAATGACATTAAAAATAATAATGCATATGGAGTTTGGCTTTATGCATCTTCGGACAATAATGTTATTTATCTTAATCATCTTTTAGATAACAAGGAAGGAAATGCTGAGGATAAATGTTCTAACAGTTGGAGCTATGATCATCAAGGAAATTACTGGGATGACTACAACGATTATGATAGCGATGACAATGGAATAGGAGATAATCCATATGTCATAGACGATGATAGCCAGGATGACTATCCCTTGTTAAATCCAAAACCAGTTGCATATATAGACTCGATTAGCCCAAACCAAGAAACTCTTATAATAAATCCTCAAAACAGCCAGAACAAAAAGCCAGTGGCAGAAATTGTAACAATAAACCCAGATAATGCAGATTATGAAGAATCAGTGTATTTCCATGGTCTTGGAACAGACTCTGATGGCATTGTCATAGAATATAAATGGCGTTCGAGTAAAGATGGGGTTTTAAGTAGCGAGTCAACTTTTACAAAATCTGACTTATCGGTTGGAACACACACCATATATTTCAAAGTAAAAGACGATCAAGGAGAATGGTCGAGTGAAGATTCGTCAAGTCTTGTTATCAATCCCAGTCCAACACCAGAAAACGAACCGCCAACTGCAAATGCAGGGGGGCCTTATATATCTCATGTAAACACATCAATATTATTTGATGCTTCTAAAAGTTCAGACCCAGATGGAGATGACATTGTTTCATATGCATGGGATTTCGGTGATGGAACAAATGGAAATGGGATGACCGTTGAGCACTCATACAACCTAAGTAGCAATTATGCTGTGAAACTTACTATAAGTGACGATCAAGGAAAAACATCCGCAATCTCAACATATGCCAACATTACAATTCAATTAATGAACCAAAACGGCAAGGACAGTAATGACGAGGAAGATGACGGTATTCCTGGTTTTGAAATCATCCTAATAATCATTGCAATAGGAGTTATATTGTCCAAAAAGAAACATCAGTAAATTATAATTAAATTAACAGCCATTATCCATTTGCTCAAAGCGCATGAAACATCTAAGTTCTTATTTTATTTCTCACACATATATTTTACTTATATGCATCCATTCTTATTTTAATCTAAAAAATTGATAAAAACAATAGAAAAGCATATATATCAGGAATGTACAAATTATATAACATGATAAGAATAAAAATGAAGGGGAGGGGAGAAAAAGATATTTTTGTAAATATTATAACACTCAACGTCATGTCGAAAGCTATAGCAAATAGAACAGGCATAAAAGAAGAAAAGGCCAAACGAATTGCTGGGTTTATTATGGATTTATTTGGGTATGATAACCGCATTATCGATAACATCCTGAAACCAGAGGACAGGCAATTGCTTTATATGTTAGAGGCAGAGGGATTGTTCACTACGGGAAGGGAAGAAGAAAAATTATACGATGGGAGAGAGTGGCTGACGCATTATTGGGAGCTTAGAAAAAGCACCATTTTAAAATATGCTGAAAATGGAATTAAAAAAGATAAAAACATACTTTCTAGTAAAACAAAAACTGACGATACAACAAAGAGAAATATATACAACATGCTGTCAGATGATGTGTGGACCACAAGAAAAAATTCTGGGAGAGAATCTATCTATTCGTAATTTTAGGATTTCATCAAGAGATTTCTCCACGGGGAAGTAATACACCATCTACATCAAATTAGGAGCAAGGGAATTAAAATAGTCGTGTTAGTAGCGGAAACCGTTCTAGCAATTTTCCGAGGAAACCCATCTGTAAAAGATCGAATGATTTAAATCTAGGACAACGTATAGATACATATGAATTTCCCATATTTCCTGCATTATCATAGGCTTTTGCTTCTATATCATATTGTTGCCATTTCTCCGCAGTAAAACTCCATGAATAAGAATACTGTTCTGGAAATTCTGCAACTTTACCTCCATTGAACCAAATTTCAACTTTTTCTATGCCCGATCCCGAACTTGATTCATAAACTGTTGCCTTAACCTCGGTGTTGCCTGGTAAAATCTTTCCCCATTCTGGCTTTTCAATAGTTACAGTTGGTTTAGTTCTATCTATTTTTATATCTTGAATCATGTTGTGAGGGGTTTCCTCATTTTCAGCGGCATCAACAGACCAAAACTCAATCGTATTATCAAACCCATCTGTAGATATTTTAGGTTTATTGCTAGAATCATATATCTTCTGCTGCCCACCGTTTATTTTGTAATACGTTATGATGTCTTCTGGTGGAGAAACATCATCATGTGCATATAGAGTAAACTCTACTGATACAGTATACCAATCGCTATCACCATCTGGAGATGCAGGATTCATCTCATATTCCGTCCATGGCAGGTCATAATCAGATCCTAACCAACTCACACCCCATTTATCTAGGAATGGAGTATCCCTTGGAATTGCTCTCGTAAACGTTGCCCGCAGTCTAATAGGCTCTTCAGGCAGACTTGAAATATCCTTTCCCGGATTAATGCTTCCTAAAAGCACCTGCGTTCCCTGTTCATTTAAGATATCGAATTGTATGCTTCCTACTGGCGTCGAATATATTGCATCAAATTCTTCCCATTCTAAAAAACCACTGTCTGTCGGAATCACCGTTGAAACAACAACCGCCTGAGTAACAATTTCCTTTTCGTTACCAAAATTATAGCTAACATCTGGAGAATCCGTAGATCTATAGATTTGCCAGACGCTCCCAAAGGTATCTGCATACTCGCTTGCCTGATCACGTTCATCTTCCCATGTTGCAAAGATTCTCCCATCACCAACAGCAAGATTGTTCCAATCTACACTTTGTGAGGACCCATCTGAAAGCATATGCTCATCAGTTTGTACTTTCCCATCGGAAGATACCAGTGTCCCCCAGAGGTCGCTACTACCATCATATGAAATAAAAAACAGCGTTTCTAAATATGGTACTACATCCGACCGTACGTATTGATAACCTGCCTGTACGATAAAATTGTCAAATACAACATTGCCATATTTATCTAATATTTTGCCCCATATGTTACCACGCCACAGACCGCTACTCAGATCTGCATCATTCCATGCTACGAAATACCTCTCGGTTTGTGGACAGAATGAAACAGAAGGGAAAATATTATCCTTGCTATCGGTGCCATTAGCAATAGATATAACTGATCCCACTTTATTACCATCTGAGTCATACCGTTGTGAAAAGAGGCTAAATGGGCCAGTTTCAGGATTATATCCATCTTCGTAAACAACCATGAAATTTCCTTGATTATCTGAACAAACCCATGG
>Ga0222701_1000111_pt1 | contig 36738 bp, 24 predicted proteins | sample AntAcemetage1502_FD_179825 | JGI IMG/M metagenome (GOLD analysis project Ga0222701, IMG submission 179825) | Saline water microbial communities from Ace Lake, Antarctica - #1502 | ecosystem: Environmental > Aquatic > Non-marine Saline and Alkaline > Saline | place: Antarctica: Ace Lake... | reverse complement strand
AATATCCAAATCTCCATCCAAATCAATATCAGCTATATCAACAGAGGCAGGTTTTTTGGGTACATCATAGTCTAAGGCAAAGGTGGTGTTAAAAATTAGTAATATGGTAAAAATTAAAATTAAACATTTTATTTTGTTCATTTTTGTCACCTTTATTAAGATAACATATCTGTTTAAAAAAATAGTCTGTCAAATATTTTTCATACTTTTCTATTATTAGTCAACAAATTTTTGTGTATTCCTGTTTAATACAAAGTATGAATAAAAAATATTTACAAACATTTTAGAATCTTTTGCAACACATTTTCGCGTGTGTTACTTTCTTATTGAATAAAAAACTTGCTTTGAAATTATTTATTTTCATTTTCTTGCATACTGAAATTATCCATCAGAATAAATAGACTATCGAGTCGTGTGAAAAAGAAATATTTAAAACCGAGTATGTTTAAGCGTTTTATTAAATTTACTGTCAGAGGTTTGATCGGGACAGCAGTGGATACGGCTGTTCTATGGTTCCTGACGACTTATGCTTTTCATACGTACTTCACTAAGTATATTCTCGCACCATCAATATCGTTTGAAGTGGGAATACTTATAGGATATGTAATCATTTATTTCTGGATATGGAATCACATGGTGCTCAATAATTTCAAGGACTTTTTTCGGAGGATACCAAAGTATAATGCAGCAGTATTATTCTCTTTTGGAGTAAAGCTCATCCTGCTCAATGTAATACAGCAAATATTCCATTTTGAAGTAGTAATATGCAACCTGATCGCCCTATTTTTTTCTGGTTTTATAAATTTCTTTACTAATGAAAAAATAGTTTTTAAAGAGAAAAAGACAGTCGTCGAAGATCTATACGAAAATTTATAGTTTTCATATTATTATAATTCCAAATTAACTGAATATTCCATAATTCACAATCAGCAAGTGAGTTAATCTCATTTATTGCCATTAGCACTCCATGAATAAGAGTGCTAATTTATAATTTGACATTTCAGTTTCGTATATTATATTTTTCATTAAATCGTCAAAGATAATAGACGTAAACCAAAAAAATGAAAGGAGGTTTAAGATGGCTATTATCAGATATCAACCCTTTAGGAATATGCTTGATAGTTTCTTCAAAGATAATGAATTTATGCCTGGATTCCAGGATACCAATTTCAGAATGCCTGTTGATATTTATGAGAAAGAAGGCAATGTCACAATCGATTTTGAACTTCCCGGCTTGGATAAAAAAGATATTAATATTGAACTTGAAGGAAACAATCTAACTGTTTCGAGTACAATGCAAAAAGATAGCGAAGTCAAGGAAGAAAATTTTTATCGTTGTGAACGTTTATACGGTGAATTTTCTCGCTCCTTTACCATTCCTGACGGGATTAAGGAAAAAGATCTCAAAGCATCCTACAAAGATGGCGTGCTGAAGGTAACTTTTCCGAAAACCAAAGAGATTGAAGAGAAGAAAAAGATTGAAGTCTCATAAAGTCCTGGTACTCAAAAGCCTGTTCGTCATGTGCGGACGGGCTTTTTTTATCAGCAGAAAATTTGACATGAAAAAATAAGATTAATAAAAATATTATGAACCACGAAAGTCACGAAAGGCGTAAAAATTATTTATAATTAAAACCGTTATTTATAGATAAAATAAATTATTTTTAATAAAGATTTTTCTCAATTTTTTTTCGTGATTTTTCGTGCTTTTCGTGGTTGAAGAATGTAGGAGATTTAATGAATAATCAAACAGCACGTGTGGTTGTGTTTTCCACTCCAATGTGTGCCTGGTGCAGAAAAACCAAGGATTATCTCAGAAAACATAATATCCGATTTAAGGATGTAGATGTGGCAAGGGACCAAGTCGCAGCGCGTGATATGGTTCGTCGAACAGGGCAGCAGGGTGTTCCGGTTGTTATGATAAACAATCGTCCCATTGTCGGTTTTGATAAGAATAAAATAGACAGATTATTGGGAATTCAGGATAGAAGTTAATAATGAAAGGAAATAATATGTATGATCTTATAATTATAGGAGGAGGTCCTGCAGGACTTACCGCCGGGCTCTATGCAGCACGATACAAATTGAAAACAGTACTTATTGAGAAAGCTCCTTTTGCAGGTGGACAGCTCTTAAAAACATCACACATTGAGAATTATCCGGGTTTTGATGAACCGGTGCTTGGATATGATCTTGCTACAAAAATGGAAAATCAAGCTGTCCGTTTCGGGCTTGAAGTAAAGAAAGAAATTGTCACAAAGATTGAATTTACAGATGAGAAAAAAAGTGTCTATACAGAAGAAGGTGAATACCATGCGAAGACAGCAATAATCGCAACCGGCTCTGACCCAAGAATGATGGGGATCCCGGGAGAAAAAGAATTTTGTGGAAGGGGAGTTTCATATTGCGGCACCTGTGATGCACCTTTCTTTAGGGATCAGGATGTTGCTGTGATCGGTGGTGGAAATACAGCGATCGAGGAAGCTCTACACATCGCAAAATTTGCATCAAAGGTGTATATCATACATAGAAGAGACGAACTCCGCGCAGATAAGATCTGCCAGGAAAAAGCGTTTGCCGAGGATAAGATTGAATTTGTATGGAATTCAATTATCAAGTCCATAGATTTTCAGACTTCAGGGGATAGACAAATAACGATTTTCAATAAAAAGACTGAAAAAGAAAGCAAATTAAAAGTTGACGGAGTTTTTGTTTTTATTGGTTTGAATCCCAATACAGAGCTTTTCAGAGGACAGATCGATCTTACAAGAGCTGGATTTATTGCACAGAAACCAGGAGAAGCCATGAAAACAAATATCGTCGGTGTTTTTGCATCAGGCGATGTGCGTGACAAGGAGATAAGACAAATTGTTAATGCAGCTGGCGATGGCGCTGTAGCTGCATTTGAAGCGAATAAATATTTAACTGAACATAATATCTAAAATAATAGGAGTTAATAATGGCGTTAGCGTTGACAGAAGAAAATTTCGACAAGATCGTGAATTCCGGTAAAATCGTATTAGTTGATTTCTGGGCAGAATGGTGCATGCCATGCAGAATGATTGGTCCAATTTTTGAGGAACTTGCCAATGAAATGGATGCGGACAAGGTTACTTTCACAAAATGTGATGTTGATACAGAAAGAAATATTGCAGTAAAATTCAGCATTACAAGCATTCCCAGTATTCTCTTTTTCAAGGACGGACAGGTAATGGATCAGGTCGTGGGAGCTGTTCCCAAAAGGGTGATAGTTGACCAAATCAATGAATTAATATAATGTACTAATTACTACAAAGTTGTAAGATCAACTCGGGAGTACATCTCCTGGGTTGATTTGCTTTCTTAAATCAAAATGAAAGAAATTACTTTTACACTAAATAATAAGAAGGTTTCTCTCACAACCGATCCAATGAAACGTCTTCTAGATGTTGTCAGGGAAGATTTTCGTCTGACAGGTACAAAAGAAGGATGCGGTATCGGTGAATGTGGGGCTTGTACAGTGATCGTTGATAAAAAAGCAGTATGTTCATGTATGATGCTTGTAGGACAGGTCGAAGGAAAAGAGGTCATCACAATAGAAGGTATTGAGATGGATGGTGAACTCTCTGCCTTACAGAAAAATTTCATAAAATACGGGGCGATTCAATGCGGATTCTGCACACCGGGCATGATCATGAGCGCTATTGCATTACTTATGGAAAATCCCAAGCCAACTGAAAAAGAAATTCGTATTGCGATTTCCGGAAATCTTTGTCGCTGTACGGGTTATGTGCAGATAATCGAAGCAATACAAGCAACTGTTGAAGAGCTGAAAGCTCAATAACTCTTGCAACATTATGACTGATAAAATGAAGATTGGGGAAAACCTGTTAAGATTGTGTGTTTTAACAGTATTCGTATTAACAATTATTATAAAGTGTGGAACAGGGCAAAAAGAAATTGGAAAGCCGATACATGAAGTTCAAAAAACAAAAGAAGTCCCCAAAGAGAATAAATTATGTTGGTTTATTTTAAATCCGCCGGAAAATACTGACGATTATATTTTTGGAACCGGATCAGGAAATTCAAGTTCTTCTGCTGATGAAAATGCACGAGCAAGTGTTTCAAAATATTTCCAAAACTTTCTTACAACAAGATACAGAGAATATTTTGAATCTCATCAGATAGATGATCGAGAGATGTATAATGAATATATCGATAATGTTATAATTGAATTATCTCAGCTTCAGATCCCTGGTACAAAAATAGAAGAAAGATGCACTAGCAACGATACATTCTTTAGTTTGGCTAAAATAAATAGATCTGTTTTTGATAGTAAACAACAAGAACTGAAAAACAAAATCATTGATTATATAAATGAAGCAAAACTTCAAAATAACCCCGGCAAAAAATTGCGAAATTTATTCTTTGCTGCTTCAATTTTACCACAATCAATTTATCCTTTTGATATTGATAATATAATGGCTGTAGTTTATGTACAAAATCAAATATCCAACATTCTGGATTCAGTTGAAAGCAGTTATAATATTATCAAGAATCATGAATTAAGCGGGGAAATGCAGATAATTATTCAGCTATTATTTAATAATAAACCATTGATATCTATTCCTGTTTTATTTGAAACAACCTCCCTTAAATGTGATAGTAATGGTTATTATTATTTGGATTATGATGAAATCTGTGATGGTAATCATTTTTATTTAAAATGGAAGATCGATCACAATTCTCTTTCATATCCAGAATTAAATAAATATGAAGTGAAAGATGCTGTTAGTTTAATCAAAAATCTTTCAGGTAAGAATTTTAATATATATATTGTTCCGCCGGTTGATTTAAAATCCATAATTATTGTAAATTATTCTATAGACGATGAAACAGCTTCAAATAATAGAATTGAGGGTGGAATTAAAAAGACTTTATTGGAAAATGAGATAAAAATAGCATTATATAATGATGATGCCAATATGTGTGTTAAGGCAGATGTAGATGTTTTCTTTTCATCAAGAAATGAATATCTTGGATTTTGTTACAAAGCTAATGCTACAGTAACAATTACCGGAGATGGAATGGAAAGAAAAGTTATTAGTCTGAATGATATTGAAAGTGAGGAAAGCACAAAATCTTTTAATGAAAATAAAGAGATAGCTGCCGAGAATTCATTGAAAAGTATGATAAGTTTAATAAGAAAAGAATTAGCATGTTATTTAAAAAATTTGACAGATAATATATTTTTAAATAATTAAAACAAAAAGGAGAAAGATACGAAAGCATTTTTATTAATAATTATTGTCATAGCATCGTTTTTTTTTATTGTTGGGTGCGCTCAGGTTCCTAAGAATAATCAATCCACAACTTATGTTACTACACCAGATTCAGGTGTGCCTGAATGGTTTCTGAATGTCCCCCATGCTGAAGATGCAAAATATGATACCGGACAGGCAACGAAAAACGTAGCATCTGCAGCTCAAAGATCAGCAGATGCAAGAGCAAAACAAGCAATTTCCGAGCAAGTTCAATCTTTTGTGAAATCATTTGTTAAAGTTTACCTATCAGAAGTGGAAGTTGGAGATGAAGCAGAAATAACTGCTTTGATTACCAACTCGGTCATAGTTATTTCAAAAAGTGAATTACAAGGAGCCAGAGTTGTTAAACGCGAAGTTGTAAAAGATACTTGGTATACTCTAATGATTTATCCGAATGAAAAAGCTATTTCGTTAATTACTAATACTGTAGCAGAAGAATTGCAAAAAGAGGAATCAATGTACAATCTTTTCCGTGCGAAACAAAATTTTGACGAAATGGAAAAAGAAATTGAAGAAGCTTATAAAGCTAATAATTAATTATTATAATAGGGGGCAGGTTAATGCAATTTTCACCTTTTTTATTCAAGACTGTAAATTTAAGGAACTTCAATTTTATTTTTAAAAAAATCGAATTTAAAATTTATTTTAGGAATTATTATGCGCATTTTATTATTTAGTTTTTTTATTATTGTTAGTTTAATATGTTCTTGTAGCTTTAAAGAACCACAAAAGATTATAGAAGATTACGCCGATGAGGCAATTCAATCAATAAATGAACAAATTGATAGGGAAAAAATAAACCTGAAAACAATAATATTACCATTTCAGGGTTATTACGAATATGATATTGAAGAGTTTGTAAAATATCAAGGTGATTTAAATTACGATGAACGATATTTTGAAAGTTTAATATTTGAGAAGCTTGTATTATTAAAAAATTTTCAAGTTTTTACCAGAAATAAATTAGAACGTGCTTTGGAAGAACTTAAACTTCAACATTCTGATATGTTTGATTTAAAAATAGCAAATGACGTAGGTAAATTTGTTGGTGCAGATATAATCATTATTTTTGAAGGTTATATTGGAGCTCAAAGGTTAAAAACAAGTTATAAAGGTAGTTATATAGAAAAATGCGATTTTGGGCAATGGGGATTTGATAACTTTTTCATTGTAGAAATACATATTATTGAAATTGAAACAGGAGAAGTGATTGCTTATTGGCATGAAAGAAAAAATTTTAAAACTGGTAAAGAATCTATCCAATAATCATTGAAATGTTCCTAAAGGAATTAAAATATAACTTAATAGATGCTGTTACTTTAGTAAAAGTTCGTGTGTGATAGCAATTTTGGGATACTTAAAAAAATAGATTGACACTATCATTGGGTAAAAAGAACTTAATGATTAACAAGAAAGAATATTATGACAGACAAAATGATCCCGCTTTCCTTTGAAAAATTGCTTTCCTGGATTTTTCAGGAGTATGAGCAGAACAATACAATTTTCGGTATTCATAATACTCAATTTTACCACAAAAAGAACGATAAATTATATAATATTTTGAACACTTCGATTGAAGAACCGATCGGACCCGCTGCCGGACCGCATACACAACTCGCACAGAATATTATTGTATCCTATCTCTGCGGTGGCAGATTTTTCGAGCTGAAAACCGTACAAAAATTGGATGAACTCGAGATAGATAAGCCCTGCATCGATGCTCCCGATGAGGGATATAATACGGAATGGTCAACCGAGCTGACAGTTTCGCAGGCGTATGATGAATACCTGAAAGCATGGTTTGTAATTCATTTGTTAAAGGAAAAATTTCAGCTTTCAACCAACGAACAATCTGGTTTCCTTTTCAATATGAGTGTGGGTTATGATCTCGAAGGCATTAAAACGAAGAAAATTGATGATTTTATTGAGCAACTAAAAAACGCAAAATTAAATCCTTTATTTAATGAATATAAAGAAATTTTTAGGAAATTTTCTGAAAAAAATGCTAAATATTCTAAAAGCATTGAAAAGGTTTTGGTATGTATTTCACCCAATATTTCAGATTCGATAACTCTCTCAACTATGCATGGCTGTCCCCCTCAGGAGATCGAGTCGATTTGCGAATATCTCATCACAGAGAAGAAACTGCATACATTTGTGAAACTCAATCCTACATTATTGGGATTTGATAAAGTACGTAATATTTTGGATGGTCAGGGATTTTTGCACATTGCTTTAAGTCGTGAAAGTTTTGATAAGGATCTGCAATTTGCGAAGGCAATTCCGATGCTGAAAAGACTTGCTCGGGTTGCCAAATCAGAAAAGAGAAATTTCGGAATCAAATTATCAAATACTCTCGCTGTAATGAATAAGGATACTGCGTTGCCGGGTGAAGAGAAATATATGTCCGGCAGAGCTTTGTATCCCCTTACAATAAATCTGGCTGCTGAAATATCAAAAGAATTAGATGGAACATTGCCGATCTCGTTTTCAGGCGGAGCATCTTATTGGAATATTGTTGATATTCTGGAAACAGGAATTAAACCGATCACTCTTGCTACCGATCTGCTCAAACCGGGCGGATATGTGCGCTTGAAACAGCTCGCAGAAACAATTGAAGAAAAAAATATTTCTAATCATCATAACATACAAATTGAGAAATTAAAAGTACTTGCAGAAAAGGCAAAACACAATTCGCAATTTTCCCAGAAAGAATACCCATCTTCTGAATTGAAGATTGATAAAGAGTTGCCACTTCTGGACTGTTTTATTGCTCCCTGTAAAGAGCGCTGTCCTATTCATCAGGATGTGCCTGAGTATATCAGAGCAATTGAAGAAGGAAATTTTAAAGAAGCGCTGCAAATCATTATGCAAAAGAATCCACTTCCCAATATCACGGGTTACATCTGCGATCATCAGTGCCAGACGAAATGCGCACGTTGGAACTATGAGCAGTCTGTTTCGATACGCGAATTAAAAAAGGTGGCTGCGGAGAAGAGTGAAACGCGAAACTTGAAATTTGAAATTAGAAATTTGGTGAAACGGATTGCAGTTCTTGGTGCGGGACCTGCTGGATTGGCTGCAGCATATTTTTTGCGAAAGTATGGATTTGAAGTACACATCTTTGACAAAAGAACTGAAGCCGGTGGTACTGTTCAGCATGTGATACCTCGTTTCCGCATTCCCGATGATGTGATTAAAAAAGATGTAGAGTTTCTCAAAGAAATGGATGTGATATTTCATTTTAATTATCAAAATCCAAAATTTATTAATGATTTCAGAAATCAGAAATTTGAGTATATTTTTATCGGTATCGGCGCCCATATTCCCAAGATGCTAAGCTGGTGCAAAGAGAAGGATAATATCTTTGAAGCACTCTCATTTTTAGAAGACTTAAAAGCAGGTAAAATTTTTAAGCTCGGTAAAAAAGTAGCTGTCATCGGTGGTGGAAATTCCGCAATGGATGCTGCGCGAGCTGCAATTCGAGTTCAAGGCGTAGAACAGGTTTCAATTCTTTACAGAAGAACACAAGAATACATGCCGGCTGATAAAGAGGAATTTGATAATGCAATCAAAGACGGGGTGAGTTTTCAGGAGCTTATAAACCCAATTAACTTTACAGATTCTAAACTTCTCTGTCAGAAAATGGAGCTTGGAGAAATGGACTCGAGCGGAAGAAGAAAGCCGATTCCTGTTGAAAATGAACAGGAAACAATGGAATTCGATTCGGTTATCATGGCAATAGGGGAAGAGGTCAATAAAGAGCTTCTCAAAGAAAATGGACTTGCTTTTGAAGGCCGAGAATTGATTTTCAATTCTGAAACTCTCGAAACTTCGCTTGAAAATGTATATATCGGTGGAGATGCATTGCGCGGACCTTCAACAGTTGTGGAATCGATAGCAGACGGAAAACAAGCTGCTGAATCAGTTTTTAAAAAAGAAGGTATTGCGTTCGATAATGAACCCGAGGTGAATTTTGATAAAGCAGAAAGATTCCTGCAGTTGATCGAGAATCAGGGATATCTCAGAAAAGAAATAGAAAAATTGCATGACCTTGAAGAAATTTCATCTGAATCCAGCCGCTGTCTGCAGTGTGATTTTCTGTGTGCAAAATGTGTCGAAGTTTGTCCTAACAGAGCGAATGTACTTATTAGTTTATTGAACGAAGACCATCCATTTAAAAATGATTTCCAGATCATACATATTGACGATTTTTGCAATGAATGTGGTAACTGCGCTACTTTCTGTCCTTATGAAACCGGTAAGCCCTATAAAGATAAATTCACGCTCTTTCATTCCGAGGAATCCTTCCACGAAAGTACAAATGATGGTGTTATTTTTGATGGGAATTTCATAAAACTAAAGTATAATGATGAGATCTTTGAAGGTATTTTTCATGGATCTCATATAAGGTGGGATTCCTTGCCAAATATCGAAATTATTGACCAAATAACATTCCTATTAAAAAAAATAAGAAATAGTTATCTAATATAAATTATAATTCGATCTGTCATGGACCATTCCATGACTAGTAAATCTAAAGGACACTATGGTTGAAGATGTAAAAGTCGCATGTGAAAATTGTATATACTGGCACAATCATCATTGTGAAAATTTCTCGTCCAAATGGATGGGAATGGTAACCGCAAAGGATCAAAATTGCGGATATTTCAAACCAAAACCAAAGAAGAAAGAAGAGAAAAAAGAAACCCAATCAAAAAAAACTTCTGAAAAAGTAGAGAAGTAAGAAAGGAAAAACACATGGCAAGAACAATTGGTAAAGGTGCATGGATAATCACTTTAAAAGGAATATTAGCGATCATTTTCGGATTAGTTGCACTTTTTTATCCGGGAATTACCTTAGCTGTGTTAACCCAGGTTTTTGGATTTATGCTTCTTATCGCAGGTGTTATTTTTATAGTTGGAGCAATTTTTCATACCAAACACAATCCAAGCTGGAGTTCATGGCTTCTTGAAGGGATCATCGATCTCATAATTGGTTTAATTGTTATCGTATTCCCAATTTTTGCAATAGGTGCATTTATGTTAATCATTGGCATATGGGCGCTTCTTATGGGATTGTGGAAAATTTATCAAGCTTTCAAATTTAATTCACAAAAAGGAATCCTGCTATTTGGTGGAATAATCTCACTTATTTTTGGTATTCTTGTAATCATTAATCCTTTTGCAGGAGCTGGCGCCGTGATGATGGTCATTGGTGTTTGGTCGATAATATTTGGTCTTTCAGTTACCTTTCGCTCGTTAAGTTAAATATTAGGAAATAAAAAGATTATACAGCTTTTCTCAGGGAGAATTGTCATATTTATGTAATGGATGCCCATATCGACTTGGTCGGTATGGGTATTCCATCCTAAACCCTCTTTACCAAGCCCCAGCTTGGTGGAGCAAACAGATATAGTAAATTAGCAATATGAGAAGTTCATACCAATTTTCGCAAGATGCTACCGGACTTTATTTTGTGACATTTACGATTGTAAAATGGATACCACTATTTACAAAACAGAAATATTGTGATATTATCATAGATAATCTCGAATTCTACAGGAAAGAGCAAGGGCTCAAAGTACATTTCCTTGTCATCATGCCTGATCATGTTCATCTTATTGTATCTTCTGAAAAAGATCTTGGAAATATCATTCATAATCTAAAAAGTTATACAGCGAAAGAGATAATACAAAACTTAAAAAATGACAAGCGTAAATGGATTTTAAGCTTATTGAAGTATTATAAGAAAAGACACAAAACTCAATCGGAGTATCAAGTTTGGCAGGAAGGCAGTCACCCAGAAATGATCATTTCAACAGATATGCTCAACCAGAAAATCAACTATATACACTTCAATCCTGTGAAAGCCGATTTTGTAAACATACCTGAAGATTGGAAATATTCCAGTGCAGGATATTATGCTGGAAGAGTTTCAATTATAGAATTTAATGAGATCGAAATGTAAGATGTTTCCAGAAGCTGGGGCTTCTGGGGTTATTTTCTTTACCAATTTGGGAATTGGTAAAGAGTATCAATAGTGTTTTAATCAAAAGCAACATCGTCCTCTTTACCAAGCCCCAGCTTGGTGAAGCAGAAAATTTGACACAAAATTTGCATCTCTTAAAAGTATCCGTTATTAAATATTATAAGGAAATGCTGGATAATGAATACTGGCAATAACGGATACAGTACATTGAACCTGATATACAAGACTAGGCGATTGTCCTGTATTTTCTAGCACAGGAACACCTTCTCACTAACTACATAGCACAATAATAATATCAAAAAATATTTAGACCCGCATTTACATTATTATGTATTTCTGTCGGGATAAGGAGTAAAAAATGCGAACGAATAAATTCTTGGGCAGAGATTGGATCAGCCCTGAAATCGACTATACGAAAGAAGAATGGGAATCAATACTGCGTCTTGCAGAAGAGTTGAAAACTCGATATGCAATTAATGAAGATACTTCCCACATCCTGAAAGGAAAAACGCTTTACACTATGTTCTTCAATAGCTCTCTACGTACAAGAAGTACATTTGCAGCTGGCATTCAACAGCTTGGAGGTTATCATGTTGACCTGGAACCCGGGAAAACATACACTCCCGCACGTAAAGGTTTTGAGATCCCTTATAAAACCGAAAGAATTTGCGATGTAGCACAGGTTCTCAGCAGAACCGGAGATGCTCTTGCAATCAGAATGTATGGAGCACCGTCCCAATGGATCTATGGTTTTGCCCATGAGACCATGAAGGAATTTGCACATTATTCAGATATCCCGATTATCAACATGGAATGCGATGTTTTTCATCCATGCCAGGCACTTGCGGACATGCTTACTATTAAAGAGAAATTTCATGAATTCAAAGGGAAAAAGTTCGTGATAAGCTGGGCATATTCCGGCTCGACTGCTAAGCCATTTGCTGTTCCCCAGAGTCTTGCTCTGGCTCCTTCCCTTCTTGGAATGGATGTAGTGCTTGCGCGTCCAAAAGGATTCGAGCTCGATCCTAAAATCACAAAGAAATGCCATGAATATGCTGCTCAGAATGGTAGCACATTTGAAGAAACAGACGATATGGAAGCCGCATTTGAAGGCGCTCATGTAGTCTATCCAAAATCATGGGGTGCTCTTCCTTTCTTTGCTCATGTAGATGAAAACGGGAAGAAAATAAAAGAAGAAAATCTGGATGGTATGAAGGATCTCTTCGAAAGAAACAAACATTGGATTTGCGATGAAAAGAAGATGAAACTCATTGATAAGAATGGAATTTATATGCATTGCCTTCCTGCTGATAGAGACATGGAAGTTACCGATGCTGTGATCGACGGACCGCAGAGCGTAGTTTATGACGAAGCTGAAAACCGTCTTCATGCACAAAAGGCGATCATGACCCTTCTTATGGGCGGCAGGTTATAAATAAAAAATGAACCACGAAATACACGAAAGACACAAAAAATTATTTTACAAGATAGCTTTGCGCTTCTCAGAGTAACTCATTTGAAGTCGGGTTTTCTTTGAACATTTTTCATTCCCCGATTAGGGATTGAAAGGATTGTATTATAAAACTCAAAAACAAAGAAAAGTTGAAACTCCATAAGCTTTTTCGTGAATTTCGTGATTTTCGTGGTAAAAAATTTAAAACGTAGGAGAAAAAATGTTAGTAGATATTAAAGGTAAAGATATAATCTGTACACAGGAGCTGACCCTGCAGCAGATCGAGGCGCTTCTGAAACTCGCCAAAGAGATGAAAGCAGACAGATTTGGAGAAAAATATATTGAATTATTAAAGGATAGGACATTTCTTATGTTCTTCTTTAATCCATCACTCCGAACCCGAATTTCTTTTGAAGCCGCTGCAACCGAACTTGGAGGTCATGCCCAATTCCTGGAACCCAAAACAATGCGCCTCAGAAAGACAAGTCACGGAGTCGAGGTGCAAGCAGGTGAAACTATCGAGGATGCAGCACAGGTTCTGGATAGATATGCATGTGGAATGGGCATAAGAATACTAGAAACCTCTGTAGAAAATTATGGAGACGGTGATGCACTTCTGCGTGAATATGCCAGATGGATGGATGCTCCGATCATTAATATGGCTGATGATAAATATCATCCATGCCAGGGTTTATCGGATGTTATGGGTATGCAGGAGCATAGAGGTGATCTGACAGGAAAAACAGTGCTTATGACTTGGGCGCATGGCTCGCTTGCACGCTCTTATTGCTCTGTTCATGAGAATCTCCTGATAACTTCCCGCATGGGAATGAATGTGCGTCTTGCTTATCCCAAAGGATATGATCTACCTCAAGAAGAGATTGATAAAGTAAAAGCCAACTGTGAAAAGAATGGACGAAAATTTGAAATATGCCAAGATCCCGATGAAGCATACACCAAAGATGTAGAATTCGTTTATTCCAGAAATTGGTTCGGACCGGATTTTTATGAAATTGGAAAAGAAGCTGAGATCGAAAGAGCGAGCAAGCTTACGAATTGGATTTGCACAGAAGAAAGAATGAAACGCACCAACAATGGACTCTTTGTACATCCAATGCCTGTTGACAGAGGTAAGGAAGTTACAGATGAAGTTGCCAGCGGACCCCGATCAATAATTGTAGATATTGCCGAGAACCGGCTTCATACACAGAAAGCGATAATGGCGATGACTATCGCAGGAATGAAAGTTGAAGTTTGAAACCCGTCTTCGCTACGCTACGCCGTGGCAGGCAGAGAAAATCTCCTCTTGCTTGTCTCGCCATAATGAAATGAAGGCGGAAGAGGAGTACTCCGCCAGCTGGCGGAGGGAGGTGTGTTTCATATTAATTCTTTTTTGCAACTAATAAGTCGATTGTGAGTTGCCGCACATTTAATTTTAACAGAACTAAAACCTCATCCAAACCTTCTCCTATTGAGGAGAAGGCAATAGGCGGAATGTTAAAATTCAATTGCTACTTCCAACCGAAGCTCGATATGATACTGGTAACTGCTGGTTATTTTCATATTAATAGATTCCATGTATCGAGTATAAATATTAATTTTATGAAATGGAGATTCAACAATGACTGATAAAAGAAAACTCGTTGTCATCGCACTCGGCGGCAACGCAATAAAACAGGCACATGAGAAGGGTACTGCGGAAGAGCAGTTCAAGAATGTGGCAACAACATGTGACCAGCTTGTAAAAATGAATGCACTGGGCTATAAGCTCATCATTACACACGGCAACGGACCGCAGGCAGGTAACCTTCTTATACAGCAGGAAGAAGCAAAGGAACTCGTTCCCCCTCAACCTCTAGATGTGATCGGCGCAATGACCCAGGGACAGATCGGGTATATGTTCCAGAATATACTTCGAGATTATTTCCTAAGAAAAGGGAAAGATATACCGATAACCACAGTCATCACACAGGTCCTTGTTGATGAGAACGATCCCGATTTTGATGATCCCTCCAAACCAGTCGGACCCTTCTACACAGAAGAAGTTGCCCTTGAATTGAAAGAGAAAAAGAGATATGTGGTGAAACAAGTAAAGCCCGCAGGTGAAAAAACGTGGCGCCGAGTTGTGCCTTCACCTGAACCAAAAACTATTATCGAAGCAGATTGCATACAAGCTCTTGTTGCTGCTCGCGCGATTATCATCGCTTCAGGCGGCGGGGGAGTACCCGTTAAAAAGAATCCCGATGGCACTTTCAGCGGTCTCGAAGCAGTGATTGACAAAGACAAAGCTGGCAATGTGCTCGCACAAGCAGTTGATGCAGACATTTATCTGATCTTAACCGATGTACAAAATGCTTGTATAAATTATGGTAAACCGAACGAAAAAGCATTGGGAGAAATAACTGTTGAGGAAGCTGAGAAGTGTCTTGCTGAAGGACACTTTCTTGCTGGCAGCATGGGACCTAAAATGCAGGCAGCAATACGTTTTGTGAAAACAGGTGGAGATAAAGCCATAATAACATCCCTGAATCATGCAGTGGATGCACTGGAAGGGAGAAGCGGGACGATAATAAAAAGATATATCGCAACGAATTAACAACATCATTAGTACATGAATAATCAATTATTTACTTTTGTCTCTGGTTATCTTTCTTTCCAACATTCATATACCAATTATCTGTTGACGCTTTAACATAATAAAATCCCTTTGTGTCTTGTATTGCTCCAGACCAACTGACTCGATATCCATCAATCGTAAATTCATTTAATGAACCAGAAATTTGAGTGAATATCCCATCAACATTTGAAGATCTGTAGACAATGTAAGAATTTGCTCCAGTTACTTCATCCCAGGAGATCGTAATTTGATCATTTTCAATTTGGATTGAAATACTCTCTGGAGTACTTAATATAACATCCTCAGTTATAATAAGGTGCTGACAGCACGAAACGTTATATAAGGTATTTTGCATTCCACTTGGCCAATTAACATCAATTTGATCTAACATTTCAAGAGAACCTAAACCCATATCCAGAGTTAATGAATTACCGGACATATAACCTTCACCGCTGTTTATACTAAATGATCGAATCAACCTTCCACTTTGGATTGTAACGTTAGTACCAATTGCTGAACGATTCGAAAGATTTCCTTCAAGTGTTAACTTTAACCAATTGTTATTAGATAATGTATTTTGATAGAAAATATTTTCACCTGCATCTACTGAAACATAACAATCTATAAAACCATCGTTATTATAATCACAAATTGAAATAGACCTTGCTATTGGTATGTCATCAATACCGGCAATATGAGAAAAATCTTCAAATGTTCCATCTCCTGAATTACGAAATAATAAATTTGAATCCTCAATCCATGTTACCAGTAATAAATCGAGATATCCGTCATTATCATAATCACACCAGCTTGCTCCATTTCCGTAACCTTCATCCGCAATCCCGGCTATAGATCCGATTTCAGTAAAACAACTTTGAGTATCATTTCTGTAAAATTTATTTGGTTGGTCTAGCCAATTTACAACATAAAGATCTTGATCACCATCATTATCGAAATCTCCCCAACAAGCTGATTTGCTTTTCTCTAATCCCGCAATACCGACACTTGCTCCAATTTCAGTAAATGAAATACCAGATTCATTTCTATAAAATAAATTTGCTTCGTTGTTCCAATTCACAACATATAAATCCTGGTCACCGTCACTATCATAATCAATCCAGACACCTATCTGAGATTGTCCTGAATAATCTAGTCCAAATGATGTAGAAATATCTATAAATGTTCCATTCCCTTGATTTTGATAAAGTCTATTCGGTGATCCATAGTTGCATACGAATAAGTCAATAAACCCATCATTATCAAAGTCTGCCCAGCTAGCACCTTTTGAAGGTGAAACATCGTTCGTACCTGATGAGTATGATATATCAGAAAAAGTTCCATCACCTTCATTTTGGTACAAAATATTTGATTGCCCGTATAATGTAACATATAAATCAATATCATCATCATTGTCAAAATCTGCCCAAACACCAGAATAAGCAGGTCCATTCACAAAAATTCCGGCTAACATAGACCGATCAGTAAAAGTTCCATCACCATTATTTCTAAATAACCTTGATTCAGTGTAATAGTTTGCGATAAATAGATCTTCAAACCCATCTCCATCATAATCTGCCCAAGAGGAGCTTCTACTATTATCAGTGAGATTTATACCAGCTTGTGAAGAAATATTATTAAATGCATATTCATACCCATCACCTGATAAATTAATATAAACTGTGTCTGCATCACTAAAAACTGTTAAGACTCCATTGTAATTCTGATGAATAGTTGGTGAAAAAGTTATTAAGACATTATCAGTTTGAGATGGTAATATTGTTAATATTGTTGTTGAAGGGACAAAAGCAGAGTTTGATGAAATTACATCTGTTATGTGAAGATCTGCAGTACCTGTATTTTGAATATTTAAAACCAATGTCGAATCTTCACTTATATGAACATAGCCAAAATCTAAGTTACCCTGAGTAACAGATATTGCCGGGGCAATCCCTGTTCCGCTTATAGGTATTATTAATAATGTATCATTACTGACAATCTCAATCTGGGATGGAAAATCTCCTGTACTTATTGGAGTAAAGAAAACTGGCATAATAGTTGAATCACCCGGCACAATAGTGAAATCATACTCTCCTAATGAAAAAACAGGGTCAGAAATAGTTATTTCCTGTATAAACAGGTTACCATTACCATGATTGTATACAGTTGCAAATAACGTATCTGTAGTCCCAACTAAGACATTACCAAACAATATTGTTTCTGGATTTACAGCTATATCCGGTGTAACTCCCTGACCAGTTAGATCAATGGTTTTCACACCAAGTATGTTATTACTATATATATTAAGCTGTGCTATGGCTAATGTATTTGTAGTCGGAGAATAGATAATCGAAAACGATGATTCTTCTCCAGAAGAAATAGTTGTTGGCAATATTAGATCCACACTGAATTGAAGGGAATCAGATCCTGTGATATCGAAAGATGTAATATCCAGATCAATGTTACCATAATTGAAAATTGTCATGACATGTGTGCTGTCTGAGTCAACAAAAACATCACCAAAAATTACATCTTCTTCAGTTGTACTTAATATTGCTGATTCATATTGACCACAGTTGTATAGTCCACCGTAAGCACCAAGGTCATTTACAGTTGTACCCAGACCGGTGCTATCACTTAAACAAGCATCTGGCATATCGGGATGACCAAAATCGATGCAGGAACTGGATAGCTGTAAATGATAATCATCGCTTCCTACATCTCTGAATAAAGGATCTGTATCAAGAATATTACTACCATATTGAATGAAATTATAACTTCCTGAACTTTGATAATCTTGAACATCACAATAATCTACTACTGGACCTGGTTCTGAAGAACGCCCATAAATTTGAGAACCGGAAGAACCACTATTTCCGTATAGGATACAATTATACATAGTGCCACTAGCAAAATACACACCACCACCACGTCCTATATTTGAACTTGATAAAGTATTTCCAATAATTACATTATTAGTGTAAGTTCCATTACCACGTATTCCTCCACCATAACAAAACTCTCCTGTACATGAGTTATTTGAAATTATGTTCCCTATATATGTTCCATTTCCCATGATGCCCCCACCATCTGCACTATTTTCTGCATTAATGCTGTTGTTTATTACAGTGCTATGATAAACATAAATATTATTATTAGAGTTAATTCCCCCTCCATATCCTTCACAATTATTGCCCAATGCACTTAAACTATTATTACTTATATCACAATTATATATGGTTAAGTCACCTGAGTCGCATATACCTCCACCAAGAACTTGTTCTGCACTAGTACTTCCTGTATATAGAGTATTATAAGATATCTGAGAAGAGGTAATTATTGTATTACAACCATTACCGATTCTTAATCCACCACCTCTGACATCACCTAAAGGAGAAGTAGCAGTATTATAACTAATATTTGACAGATCAATACGCAGTACACAATTCTCTTCCAATGCTATTCCACCGCCATCTATGTCATCATTTGATGAAACAGTATTATTAATTATATCACAATTATAGAGTGTTATCATTGAATTAGCAGCCAAAAGAGCTCCTCCACAATTATCACTCTCATACGATGTAGATTCATTCGATTGCAGTAAACAATCTTCAAGATTAATTGTAGATTGGTTAACAACTGTAATTGCACCTCCTCCTATATAATCGGTATTCGTATTATTATTCACACTGTTATTCTGAAACACACAAGAATATAATTCTACGGTAGCATTATTGGTTAAGTATAATGCTCCTCCAAAGAAGTTTGTATAATTATCCTGGAAAGTAGTGTTAGAAATAGAGGTTGTTGAGTTATCAATATATAAAGCCCCACCAGACTGTTCAATAGTTGTACCTCCAATCTTTCGTGAATCTTCTAAAATCGCATGATCAAAGCTACATCCATCTGAATTATAGATTCTTATCCCGGCCCAGTAACTGTTGCCACCTCCGGCATAAAATCTGACAGTATTACCTTCTGTTCCTTGAACCATCAAATCACCATAGACATCAAATTTGCATTCAGCCTGGAATTCAACCTGAACACCTTCTTCAATTGTAAGAGTTTGACCTTGAGGAATAGTAATATCATCTACAATATATATAGGACTATCTTCAGTATACCAGGTACCTGAAACATCACCATAATAAACAACCTCATTTACTCCTTCACCGGAAACGGAAAAATTTAGCGATAATCCATTTATTGTAATATCAATTATGTCAAACCAAGAACCTAATGTTAGTGGTAAATACTCAACCTCTACTATAACAGAATCCGAAGTAGCGACCGGACCAGATGTATAAGTAAACAGCAATTCCAAATTAGTTGAAGAGACACTCTGTAGATCAATAACATTTGTTGACAAATTACACAATGTTATAATGAAACTGCGTGAGTTTCCTATTTTCACTTGGTTAAAATCAAGAGACTCAGGATTAATTAATAATCCCGGAACTTCTGAAGTATAGTTATGGTTTCCTCCATACGCACCCATATCTGTTATGTTGGTATTCAAGCCAGGAGGTAATAAAGCATCAACTATATCCGGATCTCCTGCATCAACACATAAACTTGATACATTCAATTGATAATCTGATATGAATTGAGGATCTGTATTCAACATACCACTTCCATAATTGACAGGTCCATAAACATGACTTGATGATGTATAATCCTGTATATCTGAATAACTTATTTCAAGAGGTGCTAAATCATCAACATAGATCTGATCACCATTACCATGTGCATTATTTCCCCATATTATGCAATTATTAAACTGAGGACTTCCTGAGTCACCTTTATAGACCCCACCACCCATATCATTTGCGTCATCATCGATAATATAGTTATTTGCAATTACGCAATTTTCGAAAATAGTATTGGCATCCCTAAGAAATAATCCACCTCCATCACTATCACAGAAATTATTAGATATTATACAGCTATTAATTTTACTCGGATATGCACCTTCATGTGATATATAAAAACCTCCTCCTACACTGCATTCAGAGTATGTAGAATTATTCTGAATTGTACAACCTGTAAGTTGCGCTGAGCAATAATATAGACACACTCCAGGAGCATATCCATCTAACGTATAATTAGAATCTATTAAACAATTTATAAGAAGAGGTAATGAATATTCAAGATATATACCTCCTCCACTACCGGTATTAGTTGAATTATTTGATATTATGCAGTTTACTAATTCGAAATCACTGTAATATGTGTAAACTCCTCCACCTTTACTTGATCCAAGTTGTTTACCATATTCAACTGTACAATAAGTTAAAACAGATTCATCAGAATCTTCCCAGAACTTTATACCACCCCATCCAGTCTCATGATCATCAGTGGTAAACAATATCCCATCAGTATCCGTTCCATATGCCAGTAATGTCCCATATACATCAAACTTGTAATGACCCTGAAAATTTACCTCAACCCCTGCTTCAATCTCAAGCACATCGCCACTGGTAATTTCAATATCACCTGTAACTAAATAGGGGCTGTTTGATAATTCCCACAACCCATTTTGATTTCCTGAAACAGGTGTTCCTTCGATAAACGTAATTTCTACCTGAGCAGAATGAACTATTTGTCTTCCGCTTGTTCCTACTATTTCAAAACTATATGTGTCAATTAAAGTTTGTGCTGTCGGGTTTATCGTAAGAATGGAAGATTCACCAAGTGTAATTGGTGATGAACTGAAGTTATAATCAAGGTGTGTGGGTAAGTTTGAAACGCTCAAGTTTACTGTCTCTTGATAACCTGCTATTGAGGTTGTAGATATAGTAAACTCAGGGTCACTGTTTATTGATATCGTTTGTGAAATTGGATCAACATCAAAAGTGAAGTCTGGATCAACCACCTCAAATTGCCCTGTATTGGAGGAAACGTTAGTTCTTCCATCTGAAAAATAGAAGTAGTATGAATAATCACCCACAGGGTATGTACTCGTATATTCATACACGGCATCGTTTGTATACGGACCAGAAATATAACTCATCTGATAGTTTTGACCATTTATATAAACCTTATGAGTTGTAGGGACTTCCCCTTCCGGATCTGAATATTCAACATGGAACATAAACTGTGTTTGTGAGTTTCCAGAATCTGGCTGCACATAATAATTATCTAATACTGGACTGCCATTGGGAGGTAATGCTGTTGTCTTGTCTGTACCAGGTCCGAAATCTGTTTCAACATTATCACCATTTCTAGCCAAAACTTTAAAGGTATATGTTGTGTTTGGCTGTAATCCGGTTATGGTTATGTCTTCCCAATCAGAATCTGTTCTCCAAACTTTATTGCTTGTGTGTGATCCATTCGAACTTATCCACTGTCCCAATGTTGAATTGAAGATCGCATATTCAGTATAGCTGGGATTACCGTCATCCTCGATATCAAGTTCTACGGTAGTGGAGGTAGCATTATGAACGAAAGGAGCAACAGGTGTGTTAGCTAATGTAAAGATGTAATGAATCGAACAAATAGAGGTCTCATCTCCATCTCCATTCCGGGATTTACCGCGAATTCCATATTGGGTATTTGCATCTAATCCGGAATAAGTCCAATAATCATTGTTCTGTTTCCAACCAGAATGATTATATGAGGGAGAATCAGCATCAAATATACGTAACCCAGACAAATCTCGAGTGAGTCCGGATGGTGTGTTTGAACTTTTCGATTTAATATGATCGATACCTATGTCGCTAAAAGTAATGCCTGATACTTGCTCAATGTCAGTATAAGCATATTCAGTCGAAGTCCATTCTGATTCTTCTCCAATTGTATTCTTAGCTTTACCTCTGTAGCCATATTTGTGATTAGGTTCAAGCCCGTTGTCCGTGTAACTGATACTTGATTGCCAACCAGAATCTGTACCACCTCCTCCTCCTGTTGGACTCCCTATGTAATCGTAATAATAGCCATAATCTGGCGTATTTGTTAAACTCATCGTTATTGATGTCTGATTTACTTGATCAGGTAAATCCTGCCAGGAAATAATTATTGGACAACCTTCTTGATAAAGATTTAAAATTTTTAAAGTTGGTCCACCTTGATTGGAAATAATTAATTGACCACCTCTACCTTGACAAGATTGATTTGAATCTATTATTAATCGATATGTTCGCTGTTCATTAGGAGAAAGACTAAAATCATTAGCGCTAATCTGCACAATATCAATACACCACTCAGGATAATCAAAATTAAGAACAATGTTTTCATTACCAGTATTTTTCAAATCGAAATCATAATAAGAACCACTATATGATATGACATCAGGGATATTGTTATTTAATAGTGTTATTTCAATATTATCATAAAAAGGTTCAATGTTACGGACTATTGCATGTGAAAGTTCGAAATTATACCCTGAAGGGGTTAGATTATTAATGGTATAAAAATCATTACCGGCTCCATTCCACCCCCAGTTAAAATATAATTCGTGATCACCCTGCCAACCAGAACATACAAAAGCATGCCTCCCATCATCACTATCTGTTGCAGCGTAATATAATGGTCTTGCATTATTTAAATCATCTCGAAGTAAATTCTCCCACGCTGTTAATGTGTAACCACTTTTTGTTTCATAATCGACTATTGGATTATAACGAAAATAATCTTTTAATGCATTATCCACATCTGTATCGTATGCTCCACTTGAATTAGGACCATAATTCATCTCAACAGAAACACCACAATGATAAAGTAATTCTTGCGCTTCACTTGTTGGTATGTCTGTATCTATAACACTATAATCATACAAAGAATTACCAAAATCTGCAAACTCAAGTCCATAATCACTATCATAGCTGTGCTGTCCTTGACCTACATTTGGATGTTCCCAATAGTACATTATCTGTCCCATTGCTGTGGCAACACAACCAGCCCAAACATGGTTGTTAAGAGTTGTTGATTGGTTATCAACTGGACATAAATTGTTCCATCCTGCCCCTTGACCCCATTCAATCTCATTACCTCCTTTTACTAAGAGGTTGTTTACTGAGCGAATAGATTTTGGAGTGAAACTCAGAGGTTCGTTTGACAATCTTTTCCATAGCTGTTTTGTTTCATTATTGGGAACTTGGTTATTATCAATAGCCCATTTGATTTGCTTCATATAATCATCAATGAACAATTTTGCAGCTGGATTTATAGTATCATAATCAAAATAACCATCATCTCCATACGCTAATATCGGATATACATTATCCTGGGCTGAGATCAAAGCCCAACCCTCAGGTTCAAAATTAAAAAAATATATAACTTCCTCTATTTTTTGTAATAGTACACCTTCATTCTTTATCAGGGCATTTTTATTCATAGCTAGCCGTTCATAGGTGAGGTTTTTTGCAACATTTCGTGCAATATCTATATCAATTTTTTCTGCATGTAATATGAATGATAAACCGATAATTAATAACAAAATACTTGTTTTTTTCATACACTTATCCTTTCAAATATTTTTCTAAATCAATTACAATTTTCATGCCGAATCCCTAAATGCCCTGAATTTGGGCATTTCTATCCCTCAACACCTATTACAGAATATTTCTTTTGTCCGATATCAACCAATAAAATTCCACTGTTGTAATTAATTTTTACGGGAAGCTTTTTATTCGCAGTACTTTACGGCATTATTCCAAGAGGTGTTCGTTTTAGAACAGTATGTTGCATAAATGCTACAACATATGAGTGGTGAGAGAGATTTTTCAAAATAAAGGTGAATTTATTACAACTCATATTGAAAAATTTTCTCATAACAAATTTACACATTTCTTAGAACTTAATGCTATCAATTTAGAATGATCATTTTTTTAATCAATATATCATTATTTGTATTTGCTTCCAGAATGTATAAGTATATGCCAGTTGGCACGATCATACCATTGTAATCTGTGCCATCCCAGCAGTAAGCACCTTTGTCAGAAATACCTTCGTAAATTTTCTTGATAAATTGTCCCTTTGAATTATAAATTTTTAATACCATTTTAGTTGCTACGGGCAAATGAAAATATAGATGTGTAGGTTCAATCTCCGGATTAAAAGGATTGGGATTATTTTGGAATAATCCAAAGGTTTCAGGAATATCTAATTCATTTTGTTGGGGTTCGAATTCGGGAATAGTCATCATAGTAGGACCATAAGTATGAATAATTCCACTATAACTAATATTTACAAGCCAATACAAGAACTTATCCCCGGAATTTGGTGAAAGAATATTATCTGAATAAAGATAATGGGATTGTTCGGTTGTTGTTCCATGTCCCTCAATAAACTCATCATTTATTTTATCAGCAGTATTAAAATCACTTGTTTCGTTTCTATAGATATACCAGCCGAGATTGTCTGTCTCTGATTCTGTGACCCAGTATAATTCAGCTTTATTGTTAAGGTATTGGCAGGTAAATACTGAGAGTACGACGGGAAGTGTAACGTGGCCAGTATCTTCATTGGACATCGTCCAATCAGTGACCAACCAGGCAGGATTATTGTGCAGGTTATTAAAATATGCTGCTGCATCTGTGTTATCATTAATTGAGATGTTTGTATTTGTAGCGGTAGTTATTGTAAATTTCACTGTCACAATTCTTTGCCATTCTGTGGTTACATCCCATCCATCTGCGCCAAATCCGACATTGGGTGCAGTGCAACCTAAACGTACATATCCACTTAGATCAGACGCTGTAAAACTCCCATATCCTTGCATGAAACTAAAAGCCCAATCGCATTCTGCTGAGCCATTATAGCTTATTGTAGATGTGTAATAAACATCTGCAGTAAATGAATTTAATGTACGGGGACTCGTACCATCTGTAATCTTTATCTGGAGATCGAGCCAGAAATCACCTCCAGAGGAAAGGTCATTTTTTGAAACGACAGTACGCAACATTGCACTATCAGCATGCAGTATCGTTATGAATTGTGTTAATATTATACACAAAAAAACTGAAGTAATCCCAATTTTTTTTATTACTCGCGAAATGTTATTTGTTTTCAATTTATACTCCTTTGATAAATTTATTGCCCAGGAACGGAGGAACTAAATCCTATAAAGAAATTATTATACCATTTTATGTAATCAGATGTTGTTACTTCACCATCAGAATTAAGGTCTGATCGTTGATACCCTGATAAGCCATTAATAAAATCATTATACCATATTGTATAATCCATTGTTGTAATTTCCCCATCTTGATTCGGATCCCCTGTGCACATACCATAAATACAAGATTCCAATTCCTTTGATCCGTGAGAGCCATAGATGTTTGTTTCATTAGTTAAATTAGCGAGCGCGCAAAGACCATGCTCAACAAATTGATGGCTATTTTGACTCATTATTGCGAGATGATTTCTATGATGTATTAAAATATAGTAATTCCCAGGATCAATGTTAAGAAAGCCAGGATATGAAAAGAATGGATCAACGACTTCTCCTCTACAATTTAGAAGCATTGATTTTTTACTTAATGAAATTCCTGTTGCTGATTCACGAAGTTCTATAAATATCCAATCAACAATGTTTTTTTGAAGACTATCTACTTCCAGATCATCGTCATAAGGTGATATCAATGGCAGGGAGTTGTTATGAGAGATCTTCATTGTATCACCTTCAGTATCATACGCAGATTCTAAAAGGACCTTGATGCAGACACAACTCGGAGTTCCGATAATTATTTTTCCATTTTCAGCTAACACGTCTTGAATAGGAATCCCGATTACATCATAAAATTCATATTCTTCAAAGTTCAAGTATGAAATGCCCTCAAGCAAACCATCAAAATGTAAGGTCAGTATTGTTCCGGGACCTTTTACATATAGTCCTGCACCAAAAATAATACATTCAATCCTTACTGTATTAGAAGATTCTTCATCTATCACCCACCAACCAACCGGCTGGCTAGTCATCAATGAACCTTTTTCTGCACCAATAAAATCAAGTACCGAATCGTCAAATTGTAAAATTAATTTATAACCCCTGAAGTGTGTTGAATCATCTACATTTATGGTAATATCAATATTATTGGTCGAATCAATTATTGTTGGATCTGGAAACAAAAATGTTGTTAATGCACAAAGGTTTTTAAACGCTAATACAAACATTAAGACAAAAAGAAAAAATATCTTAATGTTAATGATTTTTAATTTATAGTTCTTAAAAAATTTACTCATATATTATTTGATAATATTTTATTGATTCGAAAAGGTAATGAAAAGCAATATCGAAAAAAATTATGGTTCCGGCACACATGAATGAGCTCCAAGAATATAATTGTTGTACCATTTTGTATAATCCATTGTAGTAACTTCTCCGTCAAGATTCACATCAGATGACAGGTATCCAGTAGATCCCTGGAAAAATGAATTATGCCATTTAGTATAATCCAATGTTGTAACATCACAATCACAATTAATGTCACCACAGTACATCCCGCAAATATTTTGCTCTAGATGTGTTGCACCGCTGTCTCCATAGATATTTGATTCAACTGTGAGGTCCACATCTTCAGCTGAACCTTCATCCTTGAATTGGCAGGCGGCTGAACTAATAATTGCACAATGGTTCCTGTGTTTAACGACAACGTAATAGCAACCACAACCAATAGTAGCGAAACCCGGATGACAGTAATAAGGATCACATAAGCGTCCGTCGTTTTTAAGAAACATTGACTTCCCGCACAAAGGTGATCCTGTTAAGGACGATCGTAGCTCTACATATACCCAATCAACTACACTATCAGGGATTGATGCAACTGTGATAGAATCATTATATGGGGAAGTAAGAGGAATTGAATTATAGAGTGCTGTGTTCATGCAGTGACTTTCTGCTTCATAAGCACCCTCAAGGAATAGGGTTATATCAGCATACACAGGACACTCTACATTAACAATGCTCCCATCAATCACATCAACAGTGATTGAAGCATTCATCACATCCATTAAAATTACAGAGTTTAGTGAAATTATCGTTCCTTCTGTCGCTGTTTGAGAGAGACTCGTAAGATTGACCGTAAAGAGAGTTCCTGCTCCAGAACTTCCATCCGTTACACCCAGTATCGCGCATGTTGCAGTGTAGTTACCATCTGTTCCAGCTACATACCATTGTGTGGAGTCCTCGCTATTGCTAAGGAAATCTGCTTCTATGAGATCAGATGGAGCTGCAGTCAGATAGTTCGTATCATAGTCAATTGAGATGGAGAAAGCTCGTAAGTCTTCTACACCGCTGATATTTATTGGAATTGTAACATTCTCATTACGACCAATAATAATATATGAAGATTCCTCACAATAAACATGTGTTTGAGCTTCTATTACAGCAGGGAAGATAATGAGGAGAATTGATACTATAAGCATGAATACCAAAATTAAGATATTATATTTCATGCGCATTTACCTCTTTCCAATTCTATACACAACAAAGTCCATTTTTAGATCAGGGAGTGGGACAGCATTTCGTCCTACCCCCTGAGTTTTTTAATTTATTATGAGACATTTATTATAAGTCATATAATTGTCAGTTCTGATTCTATAGAAGTACATTCCAGGTTCCAGACCAGGATTATTCCATTCAACAACATGATTTCCAGCATTGAAATCATCATTCACAAGTTCATCGACTAATTGACCTTTGACATTATATACAGTGATTGTGACTTTGCCTGCTTGAGGTAATGCAAACTTGATCTTCGTATTTTGGTTAAAGGGATTTGGGTAGTTTTGATACAGCTTGTAAACTGTTGGGATTGGTTCATCATCTTCATCAAGTGTAAAACCAGCACATTCAATACCTTCATTATCAACTGAACGAGCTATTGCTACACCGGGTAGAAAATCAATATTATCACCTACAATATCAAAGGTAAGAGTTGCAATTGTGCCATTATTTTCAATGATACCTAACTCGCCAAGCGCTGAACCATCAACTTCTAAACAGTTACCTTTATTTGCATATATGAAGAAGCCAGTGCAGTTCCAGATATCACCAGATGTAACTGAGTTCAGTACCAGTCCACTTCCGTAGTTTATAGGAATATGTAATCCTCTTACAAACCCATCATTATAATCCAAAACGAGTTCAGCAATCAACTGATCACCAACGGTCGATGTTACAAGATCTATGTAAATAGGGTGTGAAGCAGGTATTTCATCCTTGCTGTAAGATGAATAGTTAGTATTTTCATAGTTCATTGCAAAGATCATCAGGTCTTCTATATCAATATTTTCATCCGGTGTAGGTCGGGAATGACGACCATTGTCTGTAGTGGGACCAACATCACACGCACGATTAAGTAATCCATCTGTGCTCCATACTGCTGAAAGAGCAGAGATATCGTTAGCGAGAACAAACCCATTCACATCTCCCAAACCGTCAATATCTCCAGGCCAATAGGAAACAGAAGCTTTAACAACTGAAGGCGCACTCATATTACCAATCTCGTCTTCAACAAATATTACATAATAGAAGTAACCTCTGCCACTTATACCTAATAATGAAGTATCATGGTTATAAGATGAAATGTTTTCATCATCCTTAATTCTAGTCCAGCTATCATATGAACCATCAACATCATACCTAAACGCTATTGGTGTTAAGTCTCCAATTGTTGGTTCTCCATCGCTTGAAGGATTATATCCTGGATATGCATTAAAATTAGTAAAAGAAGCAAAATCTTTAACCCAGATATGAATATTTTCCACATCACTTAAAGGTTTTGTCCATTGAAGGGCAATTGACTTATTAGCATCCACAGTCGGATGACAGAAATCAGCACCTCCCCAGGTTACCACGCCTGGTGCATCTTTATCGATCTTGAATTTCCAATTCCAGATATCAAAATTACCCGCATCATCTACTGCGAGGAAGAAGATATCATAATTTCCTGTTGGTAAATTATTTACAGCAGCATTTAATACATTATCAGGTATCTGCCAGTCACTACCACTATTATTCCATAGAGTTCCACTTATCCCGGTTTGGACATTTTCTGAAAAATCTACAGTATCGGCCGGATCTGCGGTTGATTGTAATTGGATCAAATACTGTACATAATCAAGATTGTAATTATCAGAGAATGAGAGACCTAAATCCGTGTCCACAACACTTGCCCAACCATTAGTAATAGTTTTTCCACGATCGATAGCTAATGTCTCGTTTCCCGGCTCTGTCAAAGTCACCATAGTGGGGTCTACAGAATCAATGGTAATGACTTTATCTGTAGTGCCGGAACAGGCGATATTAGTATTTAAGTGATCTCTTAAAACAACTACACCTTGAGGTAAAGAAACGTGGCTGCCAGATATATTATTTGCTCCAATCGCACTCGTTAAATCAACAGTGAATAGAGTCAGGTCTGTATCCGTCAAACCGTTTACCGCACCAAGAAAACCACCGGTAACCGTGTATATATAATTTGTTCCATCTGTACTATCATAGACACACTCAAAGAAAGGAGTATTACCTGAACCCGTATATGCTGAACCTAGCGTGAAAACAGTTGGCTCAGCAAAATCTGCCTTCAGAAATTTTATTTGTACAGTAAACGCATATAAATCTACGACATAATCTATAATTACTGAATAGGTTTGCTTTTCTTCATCTTTTATCAGGGATGATGGAGCAGACACGTAAAGACTATTATCTTTGCTGTCCGGATCATTAGAGAACTGGATGATTTCCGTTGCATTAACTTCGTTTCCTACATTGGTTTGTTCTTCCAAATAAATTTGGTTCTCCTCTTGAATTGGATTTAGTGCATCAGCAAATAAGGTACTCATTACGAATAACATCATCAGCAATAATCCAAATATTAAATTTTTCTTTAACATTTTTCTTTTCTCCTTTTTATCAAGCTTAATCCGCCAGCTGGCGGATAAGGTGGATTGCCCTTTATGCTTGAATTTTGTATTGGTAAATACCGAAAGTAGTTTAACATTAACATTATCTTTTTCTCGTCATTACTTTTTTATTGTCATAATTGTCGTAGGTGAATAGATTCATAATAGTTTTATTCATTTCCAAATAAATTTGTATCTCCTGTGATGTAGATAAACATTTTGGTTTCAGCAGGATCTGGAATTGCAAATGTTGTATCAGGAGTAGTTCCGATATTTTCAAATCCAGAATAAGGATTCTGACTACTAAATATCTTATACCCATTTGCACCTATTACTGAGTCCCATTTCACATAGAGACTATCCTCATCAAGAGATATTGAAGCATTCTGTGGGATTGATAGAGAGGCAGATCCTATTATTACTGTACCATCATCAGCAGAAGTATCAGGTATTATACTTCCCAGAATGTCATAAAATTCTGTATAAGCATACTGTAATTCTGTAATACATTCTGAAAGTCCGTTGAAAGTCAAAACGAGAATTGTTCCGGGACCGTTCACATATAATCCTGCTCCAAATATTATACATTCAACTCTCACACTGTGAGATGATTCCTCAACCACATTCCACCAACCTATAGGTTGTCCTGCCATCAATGCACCTTTTTCTGTACTGATAAAATCCATGATAGAATCATTATAGGTGAATATGAGCTTAAACCCCCTGAACTCTGTCGCTTGGTCGTCAACATTGATATAAATTTCGAAAGCTCCTCCTGTTGTATCAATTATTGTTGGATCAGGTGAAATAAAGGTAGTAAACGCATGAAGGTGAACTGTAATGCACGTAAAAGCAAACAGATAACTGACTACTGATTTAAGCGACTTTAATTTTTTCAATACTTTAATTTCTTTATTATTGGGATGGGAGCGGCATGCCGCTCCCATCCCGGAGGTTATCATTTAATGATGAGGCATTTTTTAACTTTCGTGTAATTGTCAGTTTTGATCCTATAGAAGTACATTCCGGGTTTTAGATCAGGATTGTTCCATTCAACAACGTGATTTCCAGCATTGAAATCCTCATTCACAAGTTCATCAACTAATTGTCCTTTGATGTTATATACAGCGATGTTAACTTTGCCGGTTTGCGGTAGAGCGAACATGATCTTTGTTCTCTCATTGAAAGGATTAGGATAGTTCTGATACAGGTTATATACAGTTGGAATTGGTTCATCTTCTTCATCAGGTGCAAAACCGGTACATTCGATCTCTTCATTATCAACAGAACGAGCTATTGCTACACCGGGCAGAAGATCCATGTTATCACCCACAATGTCAAATGTAAGAGTAGCAATTGTGCCGTTATTCTCGATGATACCTAACTCACCAAGTACGGAACCATCAACTTCTACACAATTGTCTTTATTTGAATATATGAAGAAGTCGGTGCTGTTCCAGATATCACCTGATGAAACTGAGTTCAGTACAAGTCCATTTCCATAATTAACAGGAATATGTAATCCTCTTACAAAACCATCATTATCATCCAAAATGAGTTCAGCAATTAACTGATCACCTGAAATTGAAGTGACGAGATCGATGTAAATCGGATGAGAAGCAGGAATTTCATCTTTACTGTAGGTGTTATAGTTTGTATTGTCATAGTTCATTGCAAAGATCATCAGGTCTTCTATATTAATATTAGCATCCGGTGTAGGCCTGCCGAGTCTGAAGTTACCTACAGTGGGTCCAACATCTTTGTAATTTGCTTGTAAAGCAATCCAATCTGAATCTCCACTTGAAAGCCCCCAAACTCCAGAAAGTAATGCAATATCACCCACATCTACAGCACAAGTCGCATTAACATCACCGGGCCAGTAGGATAATGCTTGTCCCAAACTGGCAGGTGGGTCACTCATATTGCCTGCAGCGTCTTCGACATATATAGCAAAGTAATAGTATCCTCTTGCTGGAACAAGGCTCCATGTATAATCTTCTCCGGTATCAACATCTGTGATTCTTGTCCAATCTCCGTCAGTACCATCAGCATCATCTGCATCCGGCCATGGAATTGAAGGTACGCTGAAACTTGCTGGATTATATTCCGGATAATCGAATGTTCCGGTCAGTTTTTTATAATTCAAAGCCCAGATATGTAGATAAGCTACATCGCTGGCAGGATTGCTCCATTGCAGATCGATGGAGTTATTGTCATTAGGCGTAGGATGACAAAAATCATCGGTATCCCAGACAATTGGATCGGGTTCTACTGAATCAATATAGACTACCAAACCGGTGGTGCCATCTGTAACGATCTCCACATAAGGATTGGCATTGTCATACAGGGTCACATCACCATGGGGAAGTTCGATCAGGCTTCCCAGAGGTTTATGAGCATCAATAACTGTTTTTAGCTCTACGGTAAAGAGGACCACATCAGTGCCAATTACATTTGTTGAGACTATTGGATTACCCAGGAATCCTCCAGTTACTATATAGTACCAGTAGGCGGTTGCACCACTATTATCCACATTTTTGATATATGAAGAAGTTCCGGCTGAGGTAAAGTCTGATCCTAGGGTAAAGGAAGGTGCGGGATTAAAATCAGCTTTCAAGAATTTAATGCCTACGTCAAAGGTACGCAGATTGGTTATCTGGTCGACTTTCACACTATAAGTCTGTGTTTCATCATCCGAAATAATTGTAGCAGGAGCTGTTATATAGATGGTAACAGGTTCTGAGGTACTATGGCCAGTTGGTGGCGATTGGTCTGCTAACAAATTTGTCCAGGTTGGAGAATCAGAACCCCACCAGTTATTTTCAATATTCGCATCTTTAACATTACCGGAATTATTATCTATTGCTTCGGCACCGGATCCACCATCTGCAAGAAGACTACTATTATTGATCGCGATCGTACTTCCATCAGCGGCACTGATTATGACAGCCGGTTTTCCATCATCTGCATCTACGGTAATTCCATCCATCGTGATACCATTACTGGCAAGTGTTACCGTTCCTGTGATCACAGGTATTGCACCATCTGCAGCTTCTAATGTAACATCATTTCCTATGGTGAAATCTCCATCAAAGGTAGCTGATCCAAGCACAATAACGTCAGTATCAGAACAATGTGCTAATGCATATGTCAGTTGGTCAGAGGTAAAGACTTCATGAATAACTTTTCCTCCTTTTGAAACCTTGGACAGTGTTGCATTTTCTGTTGCAGGTGAGGTCGTTGCAGTTGCATACCAGGGCATGAAATTAACGTTGTTAGAAACTTTTTCACGGGGTGTTGTATTATCAATTGGATTTGATGAATGCAAAGGACCTATTACTGTTCCCCAGTAGTTTTTGGTAGCATCTTGTGCATTTGTAGTATTGGTATTAAATCCATAAGTAGTATTATTCATTATGGTGTTATAATTAGCTGTAATATTCACAATTGCAGAACCAGTTCCATCCCATGCTTCTATACCATAATCCCAATGTGTAATTTCGCAATTCGTAACATTCATTGTGATGCTACCTTCAGAATATGCAGATATCCCATACGAGTCTGCTTTGTCAATCCCTGTTAGTATACAATTATCAACATCTACAACTATTGTCGCTTTTGAACCACCACCAGTGAATAATACATTTTCCTCAAAAGGAGAAGCAATTGCCTTTACCGAATTTTCTGAGCTAGACTTTGCTGATGAGGAATATACAGCAATGCCATCAGCCCAATAATTATTAACTGGACTGGAAATTTCACAATTCTCAATCGTACCTCCAGCATCTGTATAATACACATTTGTCTGACTGTTAGTAATAGTAACATTATCCATAATTACATTAGTTGCACTATAACCTGTATAACCATAAATTAAAGCTGCTGTTGCGCACCAATCAACTGGTGGAACATTATCAACATAATCAATTCCTGTAATGGTTGAATTACTTATTGAACCACCTGCACCAAAACCTATTTGAATACCATTTTGAGCAGTGACAGTTGTTGAACCAGCACCGATTACATCAATATCGTTTAAATCAACAGTCATACCATTACCAGATAGTGCAAAAGCATTCTTCTGGAAATCTGTCACATCCATGCCATTTATAGCCAAGGTGTATGGTCCATCTATATCATTAAAGGAATATACACCAACACCATGTTGTGCACCTGAAAATGGTGTATCTCGAACTTTTGTAACATCAACATTTGTAACAATTCCACCAGCATTCCAGAAAGCCAAGCCAACAAATTTATTATTGGCATTTCCTTGCCCATCTCCATCAATTGTAAAGTTATCCAGGGTAAAGTCATCTACAGTATGAACACAAACGATTGCTTTTTTATCACTAAAAGAAACGTCCAATGTCGTTGGTGATTTAATAAATGTATTTGTCTTATTTGCACCTGCAATGGTAAGGTTTTCTGTTTGTATAAGCAATTGTTCAGTATATGTCCCAGCAGAAACATTGATGACATCTCCGTCATTTGCAGCATCGATAGCTGCCTGGATGGTTAAATAAATTGTACCTTGTGTAACATTCTCCACAGGTGCTGTATCAACACATGCTCCACCTACAGGTTGAAATCCTATGGTACCGGTATCATTATCTGTACCATTATTGAGATAAGACGACAAATTTGTAATGCAATCATCTTTGCTAAAGATTTTACCGGTCATCAAACTGTTATCCACAATCTCACTTAATGTTGCTGTACCGAACCAATTACACGAGAGTAAAGCAGCACCGGTTGTACTTTTGGAATATGTTCCTCCTACGGGAACATAATTAGCTACAGCGTAACCAACACCACTAGGATCATTATGCGTAAAAGTATCAGTCTGGAAGCTATTGTTCTGCACTGTGCAGGTGGATATATATCTGTTGGCCTCAAACTTCAGAGCCTGCAGATCGTAACCACCGCCACTACGGCTGCCCACCTTGTAGCCGGTCAAATAAGATACGGAATTGTTTTCAACTACAGCATTATCCGTATTTCCTTCCAGCCCAATACCTGTTGAAATAAATCCAGAAAGATTGGAGATCTCATTCTGTTTGAGAGTAGCATTAACAACTTTACCATCGGTTGTCAGATATCCGCTGCCACCTCCAACATTGATAATAATACCATAAGCCAGTTTGCCCGTTGGCCAGTTTCCAGTATTTACGTGAACATTGCTGATGGTATTTCTCTGGATACTCAGGTCTGTAAGAGTTCCGGTTGAAGTGGACTTAATAAATCCAATTGCAGAAGCACTGTAACCAGTTAACGATGAACTGCTGATATAATCGAAGCAATTGTCGTTAACATTAACGTTAGATGTTGATGAAGAATTTGCCACAGTATAGTTTATGGAATGCACATTAGCGCCAGTCACAGTAGTTCCGATGTGATGAATATTATTAAAAGAAATATCGAGATTACTTCTGTTGCCACAGACAATAGCGTTCTGGTAAGAAGGAGCTGTTATTTCAAAGCCGTTGATGGTTACCCCGTCAGCTGTAACAGATACAGGCAGACCACTGCTGGGAGAGATTATAGATTCAGCGATACGGCTACTACAGGGAACATCAAAGTTTGCTCCTTTCAGGGTAAGTGCTTTATTTATGACAAGATTTTCCGGATATGTCCCGGCTGCCACATTGATGACATCACCGGAAGTGGCTGCAGTGATAGCATCTTGGATATTGGTGAACTGATATTCGTATAACGTTATCCCTACATAGAGATTGTCATCACTCAGGGTGAAGTTGTCCGTGGCGGTGGCAAGAACTGCACTACTGTTATCAAGGTCAACCAGCTCCACTGTCAAATCGTAGTCACCCAGGGGTGCGCTGCTGTTGTTCATCTCGATGGTGAAAGTAGATGTTGCCTCAAAGGGATCATTCATTAAGAATCCGTTCACATTCCCCCAGTAGCCAACCCAGTCCCCACTTATAAGTATAAAAGTGTCATTAATGCCCTGGGTATCTGAGCTTCCGTTGACCTTGGTAATAGTGAACGTATTTGCCCGGTCTCCGGTAAAGGCTACAGGCCCATCCAAGGTAATAATGAATTTTACATGATCGTATGTTGTGCCTGAATTTGTGGTCGTAGAGCTTACGACAAGCTCTGCCGGACAATAGACATTACCCGGCATGGTTAGAGTAGTGGTCGTCGCAGCCCACAAACTTCCGGCAGCCAAAACTATAAGAAGTGTTATAAGTATCTTTAATGTAATCTTAGATTTCATTTTTCTTTTCTCCTTAAATTTCTTTACATTTTATGTTGGAGAGTTAGCATATGAACAAGGGTTGAGTTGACCTTCAATTCACCCAATCATGGGTCTGTTTCTTTAACCGGATGCAGGCCCAATTCCTTATGTATCTACGGACTTCTTATAAATTTCATAACATTATTACCTCTTATTATATTTGTTTGATTAATATTAAAATGAATAACCAACTAAAATGGAGAAATTTGTTGGTTATCATGTTGATTTTATTCGTTAACATACATACAACCTAATTAAGAAGTTAAC
>Ga0222701_1000103_pt1 | contig 37549 bp, 35 predicted proteins | sample AntAcemetage1502_FD_179825 | JGI IMG/M metagenome (GOLD analysis project Ga0222701, IMG submission 179825) | Saline water microbial communities from Ace Lake, Antarctica - #1502 | ecosystem: Environmental > Aquatic > Non-marine Saline and Alkaline > Saline | place: Antarctica: Ace Lake... | reverse complement strand
GGCCACTTATTCCAAACTTGATCTTGATTCATATAAATACATAGGTTAATAATTAACTCTTTAGACTACCAAAATCTAATGATTTTGGTAGGTTTAGAGTGTTACCTATGTATCTCATCTTATTCAGCCCAATCAACCCCGTACCTTAAAGGTGCAGGGGTAAAGGTGATTTTGACAAAATTTATTGATTGAATTACGATGTTTAAAATATCAACATTAAAAGTTTGACTTTTGGACATTATAGTTATATTATTAACTTATAAGTATAAATAATTTCTAAATATAAAATAAAAAATATGATCAATCAATATTTCAAATTAATAAAGGATTTGAGAATTAAAAAAGGCCTAAAACAAGAAGATATTGCAAAAAAAATAGGTGTTTCCCGTTCTTCTTATATCTCTTTTGAACAAGGAAAAACAGAGCTTAGTTTTTCTCAAATAGTAAAACTATCTAATATTTTTGGTATTTCTTTAGAAGAAGTTGAAAGTGGACTACAACCAAATTATGAAAAATATAAAGAAATGATTTTTGCTTATATTAGAAATGGTTCCTCTAAAGATGGTAATATTTTGAAAACAAAACTTGCCAAGATGCTGTACTTGGCGGATTTTGCTTGGTTTTATAATAATTTAGAAAGTATGAGTGGAATGCAGTATCGTCGAATTAAATATGGACCAGTGCCAGATATATATTTTAGGGCAATAGATGAATTAGAAGAAGCAGGAAAAATAACAGTTAATCACAAGAATGATATGCTTTTAATTTCCGAGAATAGAGGGTCAAAGAATCAATCATTGGAAAAATTATCAAAAGAAGAAATAAAATTAATTAAAAATATTGCGAAGAAATGGAAAGGCAAAAAAACTAGTGAAATTGTTGATTTCACCCATAACCAATTACCTTATAAAATTTGCTCTTTTGATGAAATAATTCCGTATGAATTAATAACTCAAGAAGATCCAGAATATGTCTATTAAATATTCAGTAGTAGTGGAACATTTTGCCAAGCGTCATTTTATTAAAAATTTTAGGAAAAAATATAAGAATGCTTGGGATATAACATGGCGAGCAATAGTTGAACAATTTAAACGTATTGATTCTTTGCTTGATACCTCAATTGCTGAAACTATAATTAATACTGATAATATTAAGATAATTAAAAGTGAATTTCGTATTGCTGGAACAAGGCAGTCTAAAAAAGCTTCAGGCAATAGATGTATAATTGCCGTTCATCGGGATGTTGAGATAGTTTATGTTCTTTTGGTTTATCATAAAAACAATTTGGGAGGTGGTAATGAAACTGCAAAATGGAAACAAATAATAAAAAATAATTATCCGGATTATTATAAATTATTATAAATAAAAAACTTTATTTAATAAATGATTCTATGAATTATTATGATATCAAATAATAAAATATCTAATGAGTTGAAAAAAATAATAAAAGACAATTTTATTGAATGGCAAAATGCAGGCGGAGAAGATACATTAAAAGCGTTGGGTCGACAGAGCAAAAAAGAATATAATTATTATATAAATTTATAGAATATTTAAAATTTTTAATAATCGCTTAACATGGTGATTATTTTTTTTTAAATAAAAACATTGACAAAATTAAATTGAGGCCTTATTATAAACTATTCATTTTAAAAAAATCAAAAAAGGAGTACAAATGAAAGAAAAATTAATAGGAAATCCTATTCCCATAGGAACATTTGTCGTTTATTTTAATCAATGGACGGATTTCGAAAATTATGAAATTAGAGATAGCTTTCGTGAAATGAGCTTTGAGGAGGTTCAAGCTCTTACTGAAAATGACATTCTTTGGGACGACATAGAACCTCATCCCAATGGTAAGGTTTACGGATTTCTTAAGTTAAGGGTTACAAAAGTAGAACATTTGGAAAATGATGGAGTTCGTATTCATTTTAAGGATAGTTTTGACACCATATATCCCGAGGGACGTATAAGGAAATTTGTTCATGAAGACGAAAACAAGCTTATTGATCTAATTTCCGCTAATCCTCTGGCCACAGAAGTGTTTACAGGACAACAAAAAGTCACTGGAAAGGCAATGGGTATTTTCTAACCAACATTTTTCAATTTAAGAGAGAGGCACAATGTTCTCTCTCTTTTTTATTTTCTTAAAAATATTGACAAAATAGATAAAATATACTACATTAATGGGTAGTTAAATTAGTGGATGATCGCCCCCCACCTTTTACAATTTATGAAAAGTGATTTATGTTTTATGTTTACATATTAAAATTAGCTGATAATGGTTTGTATTTTGGTTATACAAATAATTTGAGACGCCGATTAAAAGAACATTTAACCGGAAAATCTAAGTATACTCGAAGTAGAAGACCATTAAAGTTGGTTTATTATGAAGCATATTTTTCAGCCAAGGATGCCAGAACAAGAGAGAGAAGATTAAAACAATTTAAGAAAGGTTATGCTCAGTTGAAAAATAGGATTGGAAATAGTATTTCAGAGTGTATTATTGATAAATTGTAAAAGGTGGGGGGAGGAAAGTCCGAACACCGCAAAAGATAATTGGTAACACCAACCCTTTTAAAAAGTGATTTTTAAAAGAGGACAAGTGCAACAGAAAATATTCCTGCCGCCGTCGCTCAAGCTATGGCGAGCTAAGGGTGAAATCGCTAGTTGATGAATTAGCGCGCTCTATTGGTGACAATAGAGGAGAGGTAAACTCTATTTGGTGCAAGGTCAAGATATTCCCTTAGGGGAGTGGTAGACCGCTTGATATTTATGGTAACATAAATACTAGATAGATGATCATCGTCGAGCTCAGCTCGATAAACAGAATTCGGCTTATAGCTAATTTAACTACTTTAGTAAACACTAGAATAGCATTTAATTGTCTGACTGAATTAAGTACTATTTTGATTATGCTGAGCGACCGGGCTTAACTCGGGAGTCGAAGTATAGCTGATTTAACTACTTTAATAAATAGCAAAATAGCATTTGATTTTTTGACTAAATTAAGTACTATTTTGATTATGCTGAGCGACCGAGCTCAGCTCGGGAGTCGAAGTATAGCTGATTTAACTACTATTAATTTATTATGAAAAAACGTAACTTAATTGATGTTATAGAAGTTCCTATTGATTTTTTACTATTAATTTTATCCGGATTATTGGCATATTTTTTAAGGTTCAGGTCTTTTGTGGTGGAATATAGACCTGTCCTTTTTGATTTATCCTTATTACTTTATTTAAAAATACTTTTAGGGGCCTCTTTATTTGCCTTATTAATACTTTTTATATCCGGACTTTATAATTTAGAGAGAAAAAAATTGAAATATAAAATTTCTAAAATATTCACTGGCTGCTCTACTTTTGTTCTGATTTTAATTATTGCTTTCTTTTTTAACCAAAAATTATTTAATTCTCGTTTTATAGTAATATTTTTCTGGGTTTTTAGTTTATTCTTTTTAATTTTGGAAAGAATTATTTTAGAAGCAATTCATCGGGCTTTAGTAAAAAAAGGATATTTTACCACCAAAATAATTATTATTGGCCATAATGACAATACTTATAAATTAATTAGTGAATTTAAGAGAAATAAATTTTTAGGATATAAAATTATAGAAAAATACGATACCTTGGATGACAATACTATTTTTAAATTAAATCAAAAAAGCCAGGAAACAGAAATTGATGAAATTATATTGGCTGAGCCATATAGTGATAGAAAATTTGTTAATAAATTAGTTAATTTTTGTAATACTCATCACATAGTTTATAAGTACACGGCTTCGCTTTTAGAAACTAAAATAATTAATTTTGAAGTAAATGCTGTAGCGGGAATTCCAATTGTAGAAATTAAAGAAACTTTTTTAGATGGCTGGGGCCGGGTTTGGAAAAGATTATTTGATATTATATTATCGTTTATTGGTCTAATATTTTTTATTCCTATTTATTTAATAATCGGGGCATTAATCAAATTAGATACCAAGGGTCCAGTTTTAGTTAAATTGGAACGCATTGGGGCAAAAAACAAGCCTTTTAAAATGTATAAGTTTAGGTCAATGATTATGGGGGCTGATAAAATGAAGGAAAATTTAATGAAATATAATGAAAGAAACGACGGACCCTTATTTAAAATGAAAGAGGACCCCCGTATTACTCCTATTGGTAAATTTTTAAGAAAAACATCTATTGATGAATTGCCTCAAATTATTAATGTTTTAAAAGGGAAAATGAGCTTAGTCGGTCCGCGGGCGCATGAGCCCCAAGAAGTGGCCAAATATCAAGACCACCATTTAAAACTTTTAGCTATTAAGCCGGGAATAACCGGTATGGCTCAGGTTTCTGGACGTTCAGATTTAGAATTTGAAGAAGAGGTTAAATTAGATATTTATTATATTGAAAATTGGAGCTTAATGCTGGACTTCCAAATTTTATTTAAAACTATCGCCGTGGTCCTTTTTACCAAAACCGCGGTTTGAGGTAAGTTGTAAGATATGAGTTTTTATTTTATACCCCTTTATATTTAAGTAAGGGGTTTTTAGTTAGAATTATTTTTTTATCACCACCCCTTTCCATCCTCCGACCTGTCCCCTGAAGCTTCAGCGAAAGGGGGAGTAGAAGTTCTACTTCTACGGAGGACGGGCACTTCCCCTCCTTCACCCCGTACAAAAGCTTCGCCTTATACGGGGCGAGGTTGAGGAGGGGAGGCAGGGGAGGTGCTGTTTGGGCTTATTGCGAAAACTAAAGCTATTATTAATATTTATAATACTCATATCATTCAAGCGCCTTGCTACAAGGTGTTTTATTATTTATAATATCTCTATATGCAGGATAAAATGCAAGATAAAAAAATAGCTTTAGTACATGATCATTTGAACCAAATGGGTGGAGCCGAAAAGGTTCTTTTAGAATTTCATCATATTTTTCCAAAAAGTCCGATTTATAGTTTGATTTATAACAAAAACAAGGTCCCATTATTTAAAGATTGTAAAATTATTACTTCTTTGCTCCAAAAAACTCCGGGATCTTTTAATTTTTTCCGCTGGTTTTTGACTTTTATGCCTTCGGCTTGGGAGAGCTTTGATTTTTCTAAATATGATATAGTTTTGTCTTCTACTTCGGCTTTAGCCAAAGGTATTATTACTCCTAGCAAGAGTTTGCATTTTTGTTATTGTCATACGCCAACGCGTTATTTGTGGAGTGATACTCATGAATATGTGAACAGTTTAAGAATTCCAGGTTTAATGAAAAGGATTTTAATCTTAGAGTTAAAAAAATTGCGGGCCTGGGATTTTTCAGCCGCCCAAAGGGTTGACTATTTTATTGCTAATTCTCATTTTGTAGCTGAAAGAATAAGAAAATATTACCGGAGAAACGCGCATGTTATTTATCCGCCAGTCAATGTTCATAAATGTTATTCTAATCCGCAGAGAAAAAAATATTATATAGTTGTTTCTAGAATTAGGCCTTATAAAAAGGTTGACTTGATTGTGCGGGCTTTTAATCAGTTAAAATTACCTATTAAAATAATTGGCGGCGGTGAATATCTTGATGCTTTAAAAAGGATGGCCAAGCCCAATATTCAATTTTTAGGAGAAATAAGCGATGCAGAAAAATATAAGTATTTATCTCAAGCTAAGGCCTTTATTCATCCTCAAGAAGAGGATTTTGGAATATCAGCTGTGGAAGCCTTGGCCTCAGGTTGTCCAGTGATAGCTTATGGCTCAGGTGGTGTTTTAGAAACAATTGAAAATCAAAAAACGGGATTATTTTTTGAAGAACAAAAATGGGAATCTTTAGCAGAAGCAGTGTTAGATTTTGATAAATTTGATTTTAACCATGATTTTATTAAAGACAGTGCCTCTCGTTTTAGTGTTCAAAGGTTTAAAGATGAAATTAAGGGTTTTATTGAAGATAAACTAAATCAAAAAAAGTTGCCATTAGAATACGAAAACTAAATCAATTTTCAATTATCAATAATCAATTTTTAGTAAATGATCAATTATATTGTTAAATTGTTATATTGTTTAATTGTTGCAGTTTAACAATTTAGCAATATAGCAATTAATGAATTATTAAATTCAAATTGAAAATTGGTGATTAAACGAACGTAAATTATGAACATTGCCATTGACATTACCCCTCTTAAGCAAAAAAATTTAAGCGGAGTGGGAAAATATTTAAAAGAAACATTGTCTAGATTATTAATTTTAGACCGAAAGAATAAATATTTTTTAATTAGTTTTGGTAGAAAAAACAAAAGTATAGATGTTGATTTGAAAAGTGAAAATGTCAAACTAATACATTATAATATTCCCAGCAAGCTAATGTTTATTCTAAGCTTGTTTTTTAAATGGCCAAATTTGGATGTAGATATTTTTTGGTTGCCTAATTTTAATATTTGTCATTTAAAAGGCCGGTCTGCCGGCAGGCAAGGTAAAAATATTAAATTAATCAGTACAGTACACGACTTGTCTTTTATAAAATATCCCCAATTTTTGAATTGGTCGCGCAAGTTATGGCATAAATTTGTCTGTCCTAGAAAAATTATCCAAAATAGCGATAAATTAATTGCTGTTTCCGAAAATACCTCTTTAGATTTACAAAACATCTATCATGTTTCAACAGATAAAATTATAGTATCGCCGCTCGGAGTAGACCGGAAGTTTAACAAAATAGCCAAGCAAGAATATTTACAGCAGATTAAAGAAAAATATCAATTAAAAAATGACTTTGTTCTTTTTGTGGGCACCAAAGAACCACGAAAAAATATTTTAGCAGTTTTAATGGCCTTTAAAAAAATAAATTTTGATTTAGATTTATTCATCCTGGGGCCTTCGGGATGGAAAGAAGGTCCTTGGCGAGATTATTATCAGCATTTACCCCCAGAGGTTAAAGAGCGAATAAAGATTTTAGATTATTGTCTAGAGAAAGATTTACCGGCTTTATATAATTTAGCCAAGGTTTTTATTTGGCCGTCTTTTTATGAAGGTTTTGGTTTGCCGGTTTTAGAGGCCCTGGCCTGTGGTTGTCCGGTTATAAGTTCTAACAATTCTTCCTTGCCAGAAGTTGTTAAAGAAAATGCTTTATTAATTGAGGCCTTTGATGTTCAAGATTTGTATTTGGCCTTAAAGCAATTATTGACCGATCAAGATCTTTATAATTTTTATAAAAGTAAAAGTTTTGATAAAGAATATTATAATAATTGGGACAGGGCAGCAGAGGAATTGCTAGAATTATTTAATAAATTAAAAATCCAAAGCTAATGGCTAACAGCTGATAGCCGAAAGCTAATTACATGAAAATAGTCATAGACGCTCGTTTTTTTGGAACTGGAACAGGAATTGGTCGTTATGTAGAGCAATTGATTTTAAATTTAGAGAAGATTGATTTAAGAAATAAGTATTTTATTTTAATTAATCAAAGAAATAAAGACAAATACCAGCCTAGTAATTTAAATTTTAAAAAAATTATAGTTAATATTCCTTGGTATGGACTGGCAGAGCAAATTAAAATTCCTTTAGTTTTAAATAAAATTAAACCGGATTTAGTTCATTTTCCGCATTTTAATGTACCATTTTTTTGTAAATATCCATTTGTTGTTTCTATTCATGATTTAATTTTAACCAAATATCCTAGTCAGCGAGCTACAACCCTATCGCCTTTAAAATATTTTTTAAAAAATTTATTATATAAGATTATTATTCGTCGAGCTGTTAAAGAATCTCAGACAGTTATTACCATGGCAAATTTCACCAAAGAGGAAATAGTTAGAGAATTTAAACTTGTAGAGACGCAAAGTGTTGCGTCTGTACAAAAGATTAAGGTTATTTATGAGGGCGTTACGAAATTAGAATATAATGACGCGGAAGTTGATTTTAAAAAACACCTTCGTTTGCCGATGGGCACGAGAATTAACAAAAAATTCGTTTTATATGTGGGTAATGCTTATCCACACAAAAATTTAGAATTTATGGTTAGGGCCTTTAAAAATTTTCAACAAGATTGTCAGCTGGTTCTAATCGGTCGAAAAGATTATTTTTACCAGCGCTTGGAAAAACTTATTCAAGATTTAAATTTAAACCAAAGAATAATTTTAACTGGCCATATAGCAGATGAAAAATTAGGAGCTTTTTACAGAAATACTCAGGCTTATATTTTTCCATCTCTTTGCGAGGGTTTTGGCCTGCCTCCCTTGGAGGCCCTGCAATTTGAAATTCCGGTTTTATCTAGTAATTTTTCTTGTTTGCCAGAAATTTTAGAAGATTCAGCTTTATATTTTGATCCTACAAACAAAGATGATTTTTTAAAGAAATTGAATCAGATTTTATGGGATGAAAATTTGAGAAATGAATTGATTAGTAATTCCAAAAAAATATTGCTAAAATATAATTGGCAGAAGACAGCAGAAAAAACTTTAAAAATTTATACAAGCCTTAAGCCTTAAGCCGTAGGAGACAAGCTATAAGATTTGAGTTATAAATTAACTTACGGCTTAGAGCTTACAACTTATGGCTATTTTATTTTGCTAAATCTTAAAAAAATTGTATAATAAATGATATGAGAAAAACTGTTCAGAAAAAGAAAAAACTTCCTAAAAAGAAAAGGAAGAAATCTTTGGTTAGAAAAACGACCTCAACTAAAAAGAAAAAAACTACTCGCAAAAGGGGCCGACCAAGAAAAAGCAAAGACACAACTAAAAATAAGAAGGTGTCAACTATTAATTTTGTTATAGAAAAAAAGGATGAATTTTTAATAGATTCTTCTGAAGATACGCCAGTAATCAATTTTCAGCCGGGTTTTTTAGTTAATAAAACCGACGTGGACGAATTTTTAAATGAAGTAGAAATTGATGATGAAAAGTCAATTTTAATTAAAAATTCTTCAAATACCCCTCAAACAGAATCTGTTTTGAATAATTCTTCTAGCAAAGAGAGAAAAAATGAACTAGACAAATTAATTCATGATGATTACGTATTTACAGAAAAGACCGTTAAGGATGCAACCTATAATTTAAAGTTAAAAGAAGATCAGGTTAAAATTAGCAAAACCAAAAGCATGCCCTTTAAATCTAAACATGTGGTTAATTTGAGAAATCGTAAACCAGCGGTGAGCAATAAGGAAAATTTGGAATTAAAATTTGACATGCCTCGAAAAAAAACCGTGTCTAATATTTCTTCTTTATACGTTAGAGAATTATTATATTTAAGTTCAAAAACAAAGTTTTTTAAATTAACTAACTTTTTTGGCGAGGGTTTTGTCAATTTTATACGTTATATTTTTAAAGGTATATTTTTAGTCCTGACTGCTTTAGTAAATTTTTTGTTTTCTATATTTTTAAGCATTAATAATTTAGGGAGAAAAATTATAAGATTTTTAACAGAAGATTTTGATAAAGTAAAAAATGAAGAGATCAAGGTTTTTCCAAGACATCAAAAATCAAAATTTTTATTTATATTTAGTCCAGCCCTTTTATTTAATAAAAACACTTTTAAAAATTCAACGAGAATTTTCAGTTTTGTAATTATTTGTTTCTTAATTATTTCATCAATTAAAGCTCTGTCAATGGTGAGCCAGGTTGATGCTAAGAAGGGTGAAGTTTTGGGTATTTCTGAAATGGCTTTTGGAGATTTTCAAAAAGGCCTGGAATCTATGGCCAATTCGGATTTTCAAAAGGCCCAGATAAATTTTTCAGAAGCTAATCAGAGATTTTTAGAAGCCGAGGCAATCGTTTCTCAATACAATAATTTATTTTTAGAAATTCTAAAATTAATACCCCCTGAAGGCAAAAAATTAGATAACGGTATTAAATTATTAAGCGCTGGGCGCCTTTTGTCAGAATCAGCTCAAGAAATGAGCGCAGTTTTAAAACAACAGGAAAAGGAAATACCAATAACTGATAAAATCAAATTAATATCCAATAATTTAATTCAGACCAGGGGTAGTATGGAAAAGGCCTCTGATTGTATTTCTGAAATTGATTTAAAAGACCTGCCAGAAGGCTATCAAGAAGATTTTAAAAAAATTAAAGAAAATTTTCCCATACTGATTAATGGTTTAAATAAATTAGATTCATTTTTTGAAGTTGTTTTAGATATATTGGGAGACAAGATACCGCGGAGATATTTATTAGTATTTCAAAATAATCACGAGCTAAGACCAACGGGTGGATTTGTAGGAAGCATGGCTTTAGTAGATGTTAGGAATGGAGAATTGGTTAATGTAGAAGTTCCAGAAGGAGGACCATATGATTTGCAAGCCGGTTTTCATGAAAATATTATTGCCCCCAGGCAGTTTTGGAGCATAAATCCAAATTTGAATTTTTGGGATACAAATTTATTTTTACATTTTCCATCTTCCGCTGAATTAATGTTAAAATATTATGAAAAATCAGGCGGTCCAACAGTTGATGGTTTGATTGCTGTTAATAGTAGTGTGATGGTGGAGTTTTTGAAAATTATTGGTCCGATTTATTTAGAAGATAGGGGCTTGGAAATAAATTCGGATAATTTTATGATTGAGGTACAAAAAATTGTGGAAATTACCGACAAAGGAGGCAAGCCTAAGGCCATCATAGGAGAATTATTTTCTGGGGTTTTAGATATTATATTTAAGGATAAAAGTTTAGATTATTTGTCTGCTTTAAGTATTTTTAATAATTCCCTTACATCCAAAGATATTCAAATGTATTTTACGAATTCAGCGCTTCAGGGAAGGGCTGATGCTTATGGCTGGAGCGGAGCCATGATTGATACTAGCAAGGATTATTTAGCAATTGTAAATACTAATATCGGTGGGAGCAAGACAGATGAATTTGTTGAGCAGAATATAGTTCATGACGTAGAATTTTTATCAAATGGAAAAATTATTGATACAGTTAAAATTGAGAGAACATATATTCCAAAGGCAGATAATTTTTTTAGTGAATATCAGAATAGAGATTATTTAGCAGTATATGTCCCCCAGGGCAGTAAATTATTAGAAGCTACTGGTTTTGAAGAAGAGCCAGAAGATGAATATATGAGCCCAGTTTTTGGATCTAAAGAAGATCAAGACATTTTAGAAATACAGGGCAGATACTTTATTGATGAAGTTTCGGGCACTAGAGTTCATGATGAATTTAATAAAACTGTTTTTAGTGGTTGGCAGTATTTACAGCCCGGAGAGCAAAAAGAAATTATTATTCGATATGAATTGCCCTTTACTTTAAATGTTAATAATGAAATATCTTTATTGGATAAGTTTTTTAAGATGGGGAAAAATATAAATACAGATGCTTATACTGTTTCTTATGATAAACAGTCGGGAATTATTTCAAAATTAGAAACAAATTATACTTGGTCAGAAGATTTGAATTTGATTTGGAGTAATTTAGAAAATGTTAATCAGAGCCATTTATTTAATAAAAATATTATTAATGGTTTAATATTAAAAAAATAAATTTATGGAGAGAAAATTTTCTATCAAAGAAGCTATTAATTTTGGCTGGGAAACTGTTAAAAATAATTTAAAATTTTTTCTACTTTTTAGTTTATTAGTTCTTATTTTTTCTTTTTTACCGGTCCTAGCAGATGAATTTGCCAAAAAGGCAAATACCAACACTATATATATGTTATGCAAAGTTTTATATTGGGTTTTTACACTTCTATCTGTTTTTGTTTCTTTGGGCGCCATTAAGATATCTTTAAAATTTGTAAATAAAGAAAAAGCTGAAATAGCAGATTTATTTTCTCAATATGATGTGTTTATAAATTATTTTGTGGGCACGATTATGTATTCAGTGGTTGTTTTTGTGGGCATTTTTCTCTTGATAATTCCAGGAATAATTTGGAGTATTAAATTTCGTTATTTTGGTTATTTAATAGTTGAAGAGAATTTAAAACCCCTAGAGGCCTTTAAAAAAAGTGCAAAAATTACCCAGGGTGTGAAATGGCAACTTTTAGAATTTAGTTTTGTTTTAATTTTAATATCTTTGTTGGGATTTATGGCTTTATTTGTCGGAAGTTTTATTACTATACCATTAGTGCTTTTGGCAGAAGTATTTGTTTATAAAAAATTAAAAGAAGAAATTCCCAGCACAAATCCTATAACTATTTAGTTTAAAATATGAAAGGCCTTTATTATTTAAAATAAGGGCTTTTTTTGTTTAAAAGCAGATGATATAATATTATTATTATGATTAAAAAATTATTAAGAAAATTAAACACTACTATTGTTGGCGGAGCAATTTTAATTAGTTTTTTTACCATATTTAGCAAGGCGCTTGGTTTGGTTAGGGATAGAATCTTGGCTTCTTTTTTCGGCGCTGGACAGGTTTTAGATTCTTATTTTGCTTCTTTTAGGATTCCAGATTTAATTTTTAATACTTTAGTATTGGGGGCCCTAGCCTCTGCTTTTGTGCCAGTTTTTACCAAGTTAAATCAAAAAGACAAATCCAGGGCTATTAAAGTTTCTAATTCAATTTTAAATATCATTAGCTTGGGATTGGCAATCATAGCTCTAATATTTATTATTAAGGCAGATTTTTTTGTGAGGATTTTATTTTCCGGTTTTAATGAATTCCAATTTAAACTCACTACTCAGCTGACTAGGATAATGTTGTTAAGTATTATTATTTTTGGCATTAGCAATGTCATGAGCAGTTTGTTGAATTCCTATAAATCCTATTTTAGTTATAGCATCGCCCCATTAATGTATAATATTGGAATTATTATCGGCATAATATTTTCTAGATTTTATGGTTTTATTTATTTAGCCTGGGGAGTTGTTTTAGGAGCTTTTTTACATTTAATTATTCAATTAATAGCAGTTTTAAAAATTGGGTGGAAATATCAGCCAATATTAGATTTTAAGGATAAATATGTTAAAAAGATATTTAAATTAATGATTCCTAGAACTTTTGGTTTGGCTGTTAATCAAATCAATCAATTGGTCATTACAATGATTGCCTCTGGTTTAGCCATAGGCAGTATTTCAGTTTTTTATTTTGGAATTAATTTACAATCAGTAGTAGTTAGTATTTTTGGCATAACAATAGCTATTGTTATTTTTCCAGTTTTATCAGAGAAAGCCGATGATCATAAGAAATTTATTCATTATTTAGTAAATAAAATAAAAAGAGTAATTTTCTTAGTTGTGCCCATTTCAGTTTTAATGATTTTATTAAGAGCCCAAATAGTGAGAGTTGTTTTAGGTACAGGAAGCTTTGATTGGCAAGATACTTATTATACTGCTCAAGTTTTGGGCTATTTTTCATTGTCTTTGGTTTTTCAATGCCTGATTCCTATTATTGCTAGAGCTTTTTATGCTTTAGAAGATACTAAAACCCCAGTCATTACTAGTGTGATTAGCCTTGTAATTAATATATGTTTAGCTTTAGTATTGAGTAAATCTATGGGCATTGAAGGCTTAGCTATTGCCTTTTCTGTTAGTAGTATTATTAATTTAAGTTTATTATTTATTATTTTAAATAAAAAGTTTTTTCATATGAAAAGATATGAGTGGAAAAGTTTTATTATTAAAGTTATTATTAGTTCTCTGGTAATGGGCGGAGTAGTATATATTGCAAGGTACCTTTTATCATTAGGAGTTAATATGAATACTTTTATTGGCATACTATTACAATTAACATTTTCTTTTTTATTGGGAGCCATTGTTTATTTTATGCTCAGTGTTATTATGAAGATTCCAGAATCAGATTTATTAAAAAAATACTATCATAAATTAGAAGTTTATTTATTAGGTAAGATTAATAATTCCCGCAAATTTTAATTTTATGTCTCTTATCCGTAATTTTTGCATCATTGCTCATATCGATCACGGTAAGTCAACTTTAGCTGACCGTTTTTTAGAATTAACTCATACTATATCTAATAGAGATATGAAAGAACAGGTCTTAGATACTATGGATTTGGAAAGAGAAAAGGGGATTACTATTAAATTACAGCCCGTTAGAATGAAATACAAACACTTTAATCAAGAATATATTTTAAATTTAATAGACACGCCAGGACATATGGATTTTTCTTATGAGGTCTCCCGTTCTATTGCTTGCGTTGAGGGCGCTTTATTAGTTGTTGACGCCAGCCAGGGAGTTCAGGCCCAGACCTTAGTTAATTTAAGATTTGCTCAAGAATATAATTTAAAAATAATTCCAGTTTTGAATAAAATTGATTTGGCAACTGCAGATATAAGTAAAGCCAAACATGAAATTATTAGTTTATTGAATTGTGACGAATCGGAAATTTTAGAAATTTCTGCTAAAACTGGCCAAGGAGTTGATAAATTATTAGATGAAATAATAAAAAAAATTCCCAGTCCTTTAATTAATACTGAAAATAGTCAGGCCTTAATTTTTGATTCTATTTATGATGAATATAGGGGCATTATTTCTTATGTTAGAGTTTTTGCCGGTAGTTTTAAAAGAGGGGATAAAATTAAATTTTTAGGCACAAAACGGGATAGTGAAATTCTAGAAGTTGGTTATCTAAAGATTAGCAGAGAAAAAAGTGCAGAAATAAAAAGTGGAGAAATTGGTTATATTATTAATAACGAAAAAGATCTGAATAGTGTTAGGGTGGGAGACACGATTGCTTTGAGTTCTCAAAAAAATGGCGCTTTGCCGGGATATAAAATAGTTAAACCCATGGTTTATGCTGGAGTATATTCCCGGGGAGGGGATAGGTATGAAGAATTAAGAGAGGCCGTAGAAAAATTAAAATTAAACGATTCATCTTTAGAAACAGAGCCGGAATCTTCTGCAATTTTTGGTTTTGGCTTTAGATGCGGTTTTCTGGGCCTTTTACATTTAGATATATTTTTACAAAGATTAAAAAGAGAATATGATTTGGATTTAGTGGTTACTATCCCTTCGGTAGCTTATCGCGCATATTTAAAGAAGGGGAGTATTAAAAAATATATGAAAAATAAGAAAATGGAGCTTTTCTCTGATTCTGGCCAGGATTATGTTATTTTAACTAAACCAGCGGAATATGATACTCAGTTTATTGAAAAAATGGAGGAGCCTATTGTAAAAATGAATATTGTAACTCCTGTGCAATATATGGGTCCGGTAATGAGTTTGTCTGAAAAAAGAAGAGGAAATTATTTAAATACTGAATATTTAGATAATAATTTAGTGGTTTTAAAATATGAAATTCCCTTAGCTCCCATTTTAGTGGATTTTTATGATAGTTTAAAAAGTGTTAGCCGGGGATATGCTTCTCTTAATTATGAATTTTTAAAATATCAACCGGTGGATTTAATTAGATTAGATATTTATATTGCCGAGGAATTAATTGAACCTTTGGCCAGCTTTGTTTATCAAGACGAGGCATTCAGTATTGGTAAGTCAATAGTTAGGAGATTAAAGGATAGGGTTCCCAAACAGCAATTTGTAGTTAAAATTCAAGCTGCAATTGGTTCTAAAATTATTGCTGCGGAGAGATTAAGCGCTTTACGTAAAGATGTCACGGCCAATCTTTATGGTGGAGATGTTAGTCGGAAGAAAAAATTGTTAGCTAAACAAAAAAAGGGCAAAAAAAGAATGCAGGCCTATGGAAGGGTTGCATTGCCCCAAGATGCCTATTTATCAGTTTTAAAGCGTGATTAATTAATTAGAAATTAGTTTTTCGAAATTCGAAATTAGTAATCGAAGATGGAAATTTGAGATTAGTTAACGACTTTCTATCTTCAATTTTCTATTATGATTTTCGAATTTAATTAACGAAACAAAGGCCACATTGTCCAAATCACCATGCTGATAGCTATAAAACTGGCTAAAATGGCCCAAATAATTTTAATAGTTTTTCTTTTCATATGTTTAATTTTAACAGATATTTAACAAAGAATGAAGAAGTGATTCAAATTGTTCATTCTTCTAAATTTATTTTATATTTAAAATTGTTTTTTTCTTTCTTAATTTTTTGTGGACCATTCTTTTTTATGTTTCCAATTTTAAGTTTAGGGGTGAGGGGAATTTCTTTGTCTTTATTAATTTTGTCTTTAGCTATAGTTTTAGCTTTTAAATCCCATTCCCATTGGTCTTATAATTGTATTTTACTTAGCAATCGAAAAATTTATAGATTTTATTATCAGGGCTTATTTAAAAAAACAGTGGAAGAATTTAATTTACAAAGCATTGATGAAATTTCTATTGAATATCATAATATATTTTTGCAAATGTTTAGGGTCGGAGATTTAATTATTTTTTTGAAAAACGATAAGTATATTGATTTAAATAATATTTATAATGCCAAGAAGACAAAAAATAAGATTTGGGAGATGAGTAGTTAAATATTTTTAAAATAAACGCGAGTCAATAATTCGCGTTTTTTGTGTTTTTTTATTATAATAAATGTATGACTAAAGGATCTAATGATTCATTCATTTTTAAATTACTTTTTTCTAAATTATTTTTTATAATACTTTTTATTATTGTAGTTTTTTTGTCCTTTAATATATATAAAGGATTAAAACAAAGGATGGATGTCAAAAAAGAAATTTCTAATTTAAGAATGGAGATAAATAATTTAGAAAAGCAAAATAATGGGCTAAGTGGTTTAATAGAATATTTTGCCACGGACGAGTATGTAGAATCGGCTTCTCGGGAAAAATTGGGTTATAAAAAATTGGGAGAAAAAATTGTTGTTTTAAGCGAGGAGGGCGATGATGGGGCCCTGGGTTTTTTAGAACAAGGAACAAATTTTACTGATCACGGACTTTCTAATGCAAACTTATGGTGGAATTATTTTTTCAATAAAAACTATGACTAAAATATTTACTAAAAAAAGAGCCATATTAATATTGATTTATTTGTTTTTGGCAGTGATTGTTTTTTGTGTTTTCGACATTTATTTTTTAAAGGGAAATACTTTTTTATCTAAGCAGACTAGTAAATTTATTCCTTATCCCGCCTTAGTAATTAATAATAAATTTATTACTTTAAATCAGTATAATGAATTTTTAGCAGATTATAAGAAATATTTTGAAAATTTTGATAATAATAATGCTGATTTGTTAGCCAAACAATCTATTTTGAGAAATCAATTATTAGAACAAATTTTACGGAAAATGGGTGGAGAGATTAATCCAGAGGAATTTCGTAATTTTACAGTCAGTTTTTATAAAGATAATAATATTAGTAATCCAGTTTTAGGAAAAGAAAAGTTTGATTATTATTTTTTAAAGCCCATTTTTGCTAAAAGAAAAATTTTAGAAAAACTCTCTGATGATAAATTGAATTTAGAAAATAAGAAAAAAATAGATGAAATATACGCAGACCTTGTAAAAAATCCAGAAAAATTTTCTGAGTACAAAGAACTCCACAAAGACACAAATTTAGATTTTAATGATCAGATTGGCTGGCTTTCTTATAATGATTTACCGGATTATTTGAAGGGTGGTATTTGGGGAATGGAATTGGGAGAGTTTACCCCTGTTATGAAAAGCATTTCGGGATATCATATATACAAATTAACTGGTAAGATAAAATATGATGACACTCCAAATTTTTATTATCAATTCAAACAAATATTTTTACCGATTTATCAGTTAGAAGATTACTTAAATAATTTTTTGAAAAATAGTAAAATATATTTATTAGTTGGCGACGAAAAAGAAGTAATTGATAATAATTAAATTAGGAATTTCAAAAGTTTGATTAATAGAACATTAATGCAGTAATAATATATAGTTAAGAATATATCGAAGTTATGCCGAGACCCACCTACGCCACCTCCTCCGCTAAAGCCTCGGAGGTCGAGAAGGCTTCCCCCTTCGCCCCTCGGCAAGCTCGGGACTACGGAGGATCTTCGACCCCTCGGCAAGCTCGGGGTCTGCGACAGTTGGTGCCCAACTTCGCAAAAAGCAATTAGATTTTTAAATAACCATTTAATAATATATAGTTAAGAATATATCGAAGTTATGCCGAGATAGCTCAGTTGGTAGAGCGGGGCTTTCGTAAAGCTCAGGCCATAGGTTCGAATCCTGTTCTCGGCTCCATAAACCACTCGCTTGTCATAAATTCTTCGCTCGGGTTTATGGCGCCGCCATTATAAATTAAGAATGGTTTATGTGGTGAACCGGAGGAACGACTGGTTCACTACTATACCCTCACTTTGTTCAGGCTTCGGATGGCAGGCCATTTATTAATTAAAAATTAGGATTATTTTTAAGACCAAATTAAAATATGATTAAAATAACCAATTTATCCAAATTTTATAAACCCAATGTCTGGGCTTTAAATAAGGTCTCTTTAAATATTAAATCAGGAGAATTTGTTTCTATTGTGGGACAAAGCGGAACCGGTAAAACCACCTTAGTTAAAATGATTATTGCTGATGAGAGCCCCACGGAAGGATTATTGGAAATAGGCGGTTGGGACATAACTAATATTAGATCTTATGAGATTCCTTATTTAAGGAGACAGATTGGGGTTGTTTTTCAGGATTATAAATTATTGCCTAAAAAAAATGTTTATGAAAATGTGGGTTTTGCTTTAGAAAGTTGTGGTGTTAAAAGAGAAAGAATTGAAAAAATAGTTCCCCAAATTTTAAAAATTGTTGGTTTACAGAATAAAATGGATAGATATCCATATCAATTATCCGGAGGAGAACAACAAAGAACAGCAATTGCCAGGTCTTTAGTTCATCAACCAAAACTTTTAATAGCTGATGAGCCTACAGGTAATTTGGATTCTATTAATTCTCGAGAAATAATTGATTTATTATTAAAAATTAATGATTTTGATACTACGGTAATTATGGTTAGCCATAATCGAGATATTATTAATAGTTTGAGTAAAAGAGTCGTTACTATGGATGATGGAAAGATTATTAGTGATCAAATCAAGGGGCGATACATTCTTTAAACGGTTAAACCGCTAAATTGTTAAATTGTTTTTGTCCGATTATTTAACAATTTAACCATTTAACAATTTAACCATTCAACAATTTAATTATGCTTACTTCATTTGTTAGGGTAATAAAATTTGCTTTTCAGGGGTTTTGGAGAAATATTTGGCTTTCCATAATAAATATTACTATTTTAGTTTTAACTTTATTTATTATAAATTTTTTGATTGGCTTTAATCTTTTGGCCGACAATGCTATTCAAGTGGTTAATGAGAAAGTTGATGTCGGTTTATATTTTCAACAAAATGTAAGTTCGGAAAAAATTACTGAAATAAAAAATAAAATTGCAGAGTCTTATTATATAAAAGACGTAATTTATGTTTCTTCTGAGGATGCCCTAAGTGACTTTGAAGAAAGACATGCTTCAGATGAGGATATTATTAGTGCTTTGAATGAATTAAAGAATGATGATGGGCAAATTTTTTCTGCTAGTTTAAAAATTAAAGCCAAGGATATGGCCATGTATGATGATATTTTAGATGAATTGAAAAATAGTCAATATCGGGATTTATTTGAGATAGATGAAATGGAATTTCAGGATTATTCTCGAATGACCAATCGTTTATATGATATATCTAACAGAGTGAAGCTTATTGGCTATGTTATTTCTTTGATTTTTATCATGATTGCTTTGATGATGGTTTATAATACTATTAAAATAGCTACATATACCCACAGAGAAGAGATTGGTATTATGAAATTAGTGGGGGCTACTGATAATTTTATTAAAATTCCATTTTTGGTGGAAATTCTTATGTATAATTTAATAGCTTTGATTGTAGTCGTAATTTTATTTTATACTTTTCTTTCTATTGTCAGCCCATTTATTAATAAATTATTTACAGATTATCCTTTTGATATTATTGCTTATTTTAATCATAATTTTATTTTGATTTTCTTGGGTCAATTTATTATTATGGCCCTATTTTCAGTAATTAGCAGTTCAATAGCAATTAAAAAATTCATCAAGGTTTAAAAACAGAGATTTGTTTTGATAACAAAACAAATTTTTGTAAAAATAAAAAGCCCCCTCATTTTTCAAAAAGTGGAGGGGCTTTTGTATAGTAAAATAGAATTTACTTTTTTGATTTTTTTAATGGCTCAACAGACACAAAACATCTTAATTTTAAGTTGCCGTCAAAAGCCCTTTTTTTTCTTTTGGAAAATTTGACAGTACCAGCTATCTTAGAGAGGAGAGTATCATCATTTCCTCTTTTAACATTATCTCCAGGATGATATTTTGTTCCTCTTTGTCTGATAATAACCTGTCCAGCATTAACTTTTTGTTTATTTTGAATTTTTATTCCCAATCTTTGGGCTTGAGAATCGCGTCCCAGCGAAGTAGATCCGCCAGCCTTTTTATGTGCCATAAGGTTAGTTTAAAGTATAAGGTTTATGAATAAAAGTATAACAAAAATAGCTATATTGTCAAATATTATGCTTTGACGAGCTAGATTTTAAATGCTATTATTTAATCACGTAAAATGAGTTTTTGCATTTTTTTTGCGTTAAATAAATAATTCAAAGCGCAAAATTAAAAGCACAAAATTGAAAATTAATAAAATATATGTATTCAAAAAAAGTTATTGAACATTTTAAAAATCCTAAAAATTCTGGGCAAATTAAAAATGCTGATGCCATCGGGCAGGTTGGCAATCCTGTCTGTGGTGATGTGATGAAGATTTATCTGAAAGTAGATGAAAATTCTTCAAATTTAAAAAAATCTAAAATTAAAGATATTAAATTTGAAACTTTAGGTTGCGCGGCGGCCATTGCTTGTTCTTCAGTGGTGACTGAAAATGCCAAGGGAAAAACATTTGATTCAGCTTTGAAAATAAATAAAGATTTAATTTTAAAAAAATTGGGCGGTTTGCCATTGCCCAAGATTCATTGTTCAATGTTGGCCATACAAGGATTAAAAAAGGCTATTGATGAGTATTTAAAGATTAAATAATTATCTATTTTTATTAAAGTTTTAATAAATAAATAAATTATGAATTGAGTGATTTTAAAAATCGTAAATAGTAACTCGTAACTTGTAACTAATTGTTGATTGCAGATTACAAATTACAAGTTACTGCTTACTAATTTAATAAATATGGATAAAAAAATAGAACAAAAATTAGATAAAATTAGGAAAGTTTTGCAAGCGGACGGAGGAGATCTCAAAGTAAAATCTTATAATGAAAAAAAGAAAATTTTGAAGGTAGAATTATTGGGTATGTGCCAGGGCTGTCCCATGGCAGAAATAACCGTAAAAGGTTTTATTGAAAAAGAATTGCAAAAAGATATTCCTAAAATTAAAGTAGAAAGCATTTAATCAGTTATAAGTTATAAGCTATAAGCCATAAGCTAATTCTTGAGAGCTGATGGCTGAAAGCTAATAGCTAATTATATATATGAAAAAGATATATTTTGACAATGCCGCTACTACGCCGGTAGATAAAAGAGTACTAAAGGAAATGCTTCCTTATTTTAGTGATGATTTTGGCAACGCTTCTTCTATTCATAGTTTTGGGCAAAAAGCCGGAGCCGCAATTTTAAAAGCCAAGGACATTATTGCTCAATTTTTAGATTCTCAGCCTGAAGAAATAATTTTTACTTCCGGAGCCACTGAAAGCAATAATACAGTTTTAAAGGGCTTATTTAGTGATTATAAAGGACACTTGATTATAAGTGCCATAGAACATCCTTGTGTTTTAGAAACAGCTAAATTTTTAGAATCCAAAGGAGTGGAAGTTAATTTTATCAAGCCAGAAAAAAATGGAATCATTGATTATAGAAAAGTTTTAAAAGCAATTAAAAAAAATACTCGTTTAATTTCTATTATGTATGCTAATAATGAAATTGGCACCATACAGCCAATTGGTAAAATCGGTAAAAAATTGAAAGAAATTAATCAACACAGAAAAAATAAAATATTATTTCATAGTGATGCTGTGCAGGCGGCTTATTTTCTACCGATGAGCATTAAAAGACTAAGAGTCGATTTTCTTTCCCTTTCTGGCCATAAAATATATGGGCCGAAGGGTGTGGGGGTTTTATATGTTAAAAAAGAAATTAAAATAACTCCTTTAATGCACGGCGGTCATCAGGAAAATAGTTTGCGAGCTGGCACTTATAACGTTCCGGGCATAATTGGTTTGGGTAAGGCCGTTAGTTTATTAAGTGGTTTGGCACATCAGAAGTCTATTGATAAAATTAAAAAATTAAGAGATAGTTTAATCCAAGAAGTTTTAAAAATTAAAGGAGCTTCTTTAAATGGAGATTTGGATACTCGTCTTCCCAATAATGCTAATTTTTTATTTAAAAATGTTGAGGGCGAGAGTTTATTATTAAGATTGGATATGGCTGGCATAGCCTGTTCCACCGGTTCGGCTTGTGCGTCTGGTTCTTTGAAGCCCTCATATGTTCTTTTATCAATGGGAGTTAAACAGGAGGACGCGCACGGTTCTTTAAGAGTAAGTATTGGCCGAGATAATACCCAGCAAGACGTTGATAGGTTTGTGCGGGTTTTAAAAAAAGAAATTAAAAAGTTAAGAAAATTTTCACCTTTTAAATAAGATATGTTTTTAAATAAGTTTAAAATTTTTTTTAATCAAAAAATTATATATTGGGGTTTTTTAATGACCCTAGTTTTAAATATTTATATTTGGTATTTAATTTATAAATTTATTGATTTTAGTAGAGAGTTTCATGTTCTCCATTATAATTCTTATTTTGGCATAGATTTATTAGCTTCGCCTTTAAAATTGTTAAATATACCCTTTATTGGAATTGTAATTTTAGTATTAAATTTGATTTTGGCTTATGTTTTTTTTATTTTTAAACCAGGGTTTAAAATTTTGTCCTATTTTTTAGTTTTAGTTAGTTTCTTTATAAATTTAGAATTAATTATTTATTTACTTGGTATTATTGCCATGGAATATTAAATCAATGTTTAATCTTTTAATAATAAAAATTTTAATTTTGACTACCCTTTCAACTGTAGTAGCCTTTTTAATAACGCCTATAATCACTCATTTTCTTTATAAATATAAATTTGGGAAACAGATTAGAAGTGAAGATAAGGCGCCAATATTTTTTAGATTACATAAGAAAAAAGAAGGCACTCCTACAATGGGGGGAGTGATTATTTGGATAACAGTTCTTGTGGTCATGTTTTTATCTTATTTGCTTTATCTAATTTTTCCTGAGAGCGGGGTGGCTCTTTTAAATTTTTTCTCTCGTTCCCAAACTTTACTGCCGCTGGGGGCTTTATTAGCCACTGCCATAGTTGGGCTTGTAGATGATTATTTGGGGGTGAGAAAAATAGGCAAAAATGGAGGTGGCTTAGGTATGAAACAAAAACTTTTAATATATTTTTCTATTGCTTTAATAGGGGCAATATGGTTTTATTTCAGATTAGATTGGGATATTTTGCATATTCCTTTTGTGGGCAATTTCGAAATCGGATGGTGGATAATCCCAATTTTTACTTTTGTAGTGGCAGCTACTTCTTTTAGTGTTAATGAAGCCGATGGTTTAGACGGCTTGGCCGGGGGATTATTATTGATATGTTTTGGGGCTTTTGCGGTGATATGTTTTTTACAGGGCAAATATGATTTAGCTACCTTTTGTTGTGTAATTGTGGGGGCTTTAATTAGTTTTTTATGGTTTAATATTCCGCCGGCTAGATTTTTTATGGGAGACACTGGTTCTATGAGTTTAGGAATTACTTTGGGAATAATTGCCATGTTAACCAATACTTTAATTTATCTTCCTTTAATAGCATCAATATTTATTTTAGAATCCTGTTCAGTAATAATCCAAATGCTTTCTAAGAAATTCAGAAAAGGTAAAAAGATTTTTATTTCTACTCCGCTCCATCATCATTTTGAAGCTATTGGTTGGCCAGAATCAAAAATTGTAATGAGATTTTGGCTTTTATCAGGAATTTTAACTGTTTTTAGTTTAATCATTTATTTATTTGATAAGGGGATTTAAATAATTGTTAATAGATTAATTGTTTATTTGACTTTTAACTTGAAACTTTTAACTTTTAACTAATTTATATGAATTTTAAAAATAAAAAAGTTTTAATAATGGGCCTGGGTTTAATTGGCAAGGGGTTAAAAGACGCTTTGTTTTTTTACGAACAAGGGGCACAAGTAACAGTTACTGATTTAAAAACAGCAGAGCAATTGAAAAATTCCGTACAGAAATTAAAAAAGTATCCAGATATTAAATTACATTTAGGCGGCCATAAAGAATCTGATTTCATTGACAATGATATTATTATTAGAAATCCAGCTGTTCCTCAAGATTCTAAATTTTTAGACATAGCCAAAAAAAACAATCGGAAAATTTTTATGGAAGACGCTTTAGCTGTTTTTTTGAGCAAATGCAATATAATAGGCATTACTGGAACTAGGGGCAAAACCACCACCTCAACTCTAATTTATGAAATTTTAAGAAAAGCCGGATTAGATGTTTATTTGGCTGGTAATATTCGCGCTACAGCCAGCCTACCTCTAATTTTTAAATTAAAAAAAGAATCTTATTTAATTTTAGAATTATCTAGTTGGCAATTGCAGGGTTTTGCAGATTTCAAAATTTCTCCCAACTATGCCCTAATTTTAAATATTTATTCTGACCACTTAAATAGATATAATTCTTTTGATGAATATGTTAATGATAAAAAAAATATATATAGATTTCAAAAAAAAGATGACTATTTATTTTTAAATCAGGATTTAAATAAAAGATATCTTCAGGAATTTAAAAATGAGGCCAGAAGTCAAATTGTTTCTTTCTCTAAAAATAATGTTAAAGATTATAAAAATAATTTATTAGGAGAGCATAATTTAGAAAATATATCCGCAGCCCGCAGTTTGGCATTAAGTTTAGGAGTAAACGAAAATATTATTAGATCTAGTGTAGAAAATTTTCAGCCGATTGAATTTCGTTTACAAAAAATTAGAGAATTTAAAGGTATTAGTTTTATTAATGATAGCGCCAGCACTGCTCCTATTGCTGGAATTAAGGCCCTGGATTCTATTCAGGGCAATATTCTTTTAATAGCCGGCGGAGCTTGCAAAAATCTTCCTTTAAAAGATTGGGCAGATAAAATTTCTCAAAAATGCCAAAGAGTTGCCTTATTGAAAGGAGAAGATACAAATAAATTAAAATCCTTGATTCATAATCAGGATATTATTGAGGGGGTTTTTGAGGATTTAGAATCTGCTGTGCGGGCACTTTATAAAAAATCTAGACCAGGGGATATTATTTTATTATCACCCGGGTCGGCCAGTTTTAATATGTTTGATAATGAATTTGACAGAGGACAAAAGTTTAATCAAATAGTAAAAAAAATAAAATGAAAAGGAGAGCAATTCGACAATCTTTTTGGAAAAATATTTTTTATTCAGGCGGAGATGCCCATGCCCCGGATTATGTTTTAATTTTTCTAACCATATTTTTGGTCTTATTTGGTTTATTAATGCTCTTGTCGGCTAGCTCAGTCTTATCTTATGAAAAATTTCAGAACACATATCATTTTTTTACTCATCAATTAATTTTTGGATTAATTCCGGGTGTCTTATTATTTTATCTTTGTTCAAAAATAGATTTTAGAGTATGGAAAAAATTTGCTTTTTTCCTGCTTTTGATTTCTGTTTTCTTATTAATTATAGTTTTAATTCCGGGGATTGGCGCCCACTATAATAAAGCTCGCAGTTGGATAAATATATTTGGTTTTTCTTTACAGCCATCAGAAATTGTAAAATTGACCTTTTTAATATATTTAGCTTCTTGGTTAGACGATAAGGGGTTGAAAAAAATTAAGGATTTTCATTATGGATTAATGCCCTTTGTAATTTTAATTAGTGTTATAATAATTTTAATGCTTTTACAGCCAGATTTGGGGACATTAAGTATTATATTTTTAATTTCTTTAATTAGTTTTTATGTGGGGGGCGGACATGTAAAACATATTTTGATGATTATGGGCGGGGCAGGAATTTTCTTTTTAGCGGCTATTAAATTTACCTCTTATCGTATGGCTAGATTTGCTGCTTTTTTTAATCCCGGAGCAGATCCTCAGGGGGCTGGCTATCATTTAAATCAGGCCTTAATTGCCGTGGGTTCTGGGGGATTATTTGGTATGGGCCTGGGACATTCTCGGCAAAAATATGGTTATTTACCAGAAGTAGCCGGAGATTCTATTTTTCCAATTATGGCTGAAGAATTGGGCTTTTTTATTTCTGTAATTTATATTGTTTTAATTTTTATTTTGATTTATCGGGGTTTTATGATAGCTAAGAATTCTAAGACCTATTATGGTCGTATATTGGCCATTGGCATAAGTTCCTGGATTGGTTTTCAAAGCTTTTTAAATATTGGGTCTATGCTTGGTTTAGTGCCCATGACAGGCATTCCATTGCCATTTATTTCTTATGGTGGTACGGCCATGATAATGACCCTGGCAGCCATGGGAATTTTAGTTAATATATCGAGGTATACTAGGAATTAGTTAGTGGGTTGTAGTTTGTAGAAATTAGAACCCAATTCATAATACATAATACTTAATACATAGTTCTATGAAAATATTATTTAGCGGAGGCGGAACTTTGGGTTCGGTAACTCCATTAATAGCCATTATAGATTATATTAAAGAACATTATCCTAAAGATGAGATATTTTGGGTAAGCACTAAGGATGGTATAGAAAAAAAATTTTTTCAGGATGCAAATATTAAATTTTACTCTATTCATTCTGCTAAACTTCGTCGCTATTTTAGCTTGCAAAATTTTGTTGATATTTTTAAATTTATTTGGTCCTTATTTGAAGCGTCCAAAATTTTAGATGAAGTTCAGCCGGATATTTTATTTAGTGCTGGGGCCTATGTTAGTGTCCCTTTGGTTATTATGGGTAAATTAAAGGGTAAAAAAATAATTATTCATCAACAAGATGTAAAAGTTGGTTTGGCCAATAAAATAATGAGCCGTTTGGCTGATAAAATAACAGTTAGTTTTCCTGAATCTAAATATAAATTTAAGCGTAAAGTTAAGCTAACTGGCAATCCTTGTAGGTTTCATGGTTATATAAAACCGAGCAATAAGAATAGAATTTTAAATAAGTATAATTTAAAAGAAAATAAGGCCATTCTTCTGATTTTGGGCGGTAGTTCTGGTTCGCAAAGATTAAATCAAGCCATTTATAATAATATTTCGGATTTAACAGGCAAGTTTCAGGTTTTACATGTTTTGGGAATTAAAAAGGGTAAAAAAATAAAGTCCAGGGACTATCATCAATATAATTTTTTGCAGGACAAGGTTTTCGATTTTATGTACTTGGCCGACATGGTAGTCTCTAGGGCTGGTTTAGCCACCTTAACGGAATTATCTTTTTTAAAAAAATGTGTGATTTTGGTACCTTTAAAAGGACATCAAGAAATTAATGCTGGATATTTTTATGAACATAAAGCAGTAGAGGTTTCTCATCCAGATGATTTAGTAGAAAATATTTTTAAATTATCTAAAGACAAGGCCAAAATAAAAACTTTGCGAGAAAATATTAGCAAGATATTGCCCGCTCAAGGAACAAAAAATGTCGTGCAGGAGATTTATAAGTTAGTAAGAAATCGAAAATAGTTGCTCGAAATTAGAAAATAGTAATAGATATTCGAAAATAGAAAATGGTGACTGAATTTCTAATTTCTATTTTCTATTACGAATCTCGATTTTCTAAAAACTAGTTTCTAAAACTATGCATTTAAACAAAATAAAAAAAGTTTATCTCATAGGAATTGGCGGGATCGGGGTTTCGGCCCTAGCCAAGTATTTTTTAGAATCTGGTAGAAAAGTTGCCGGCGCAGACCTAGTTCAGTCTGATATTACAAAGGAGTTAGAAAAAAAAGGCGTTTCGGTTTTTTATAAGCACGATAGAGATAATATTGATGAAAGTTTTGACTTGATAATATATTCATCAGCAGTTCCGAAAAATAATCCGGAATTTAAAAAAGCTCGAAGTTTAAATATTCAAACTTATTCTTATTTTGATTTTTTAGGGGAGCTTTCCCAAAAGTATAAAACAATTGTTGTTACTGGAACGCACGGTAAGTCAAGCACTACTTCTTTAATTGCCATGATGATGATTAAAGCCGGCTTAGATCCCACAGTTTTTGTTGGCACTAGCATTAAAAATTTGAATAGCAATTTTAGATTAGGCCAGGGCCAATATTTAGTAGTAGAAGGCTGTGAGTATCAAGCCAATATGTTAAAATTAAATCCATATTTAATTGGCCTGCCAGCCATTGATGCTGATCATTTAGATTTTTATAAAGATTTAAAGGATATTAAAAATCATTTTCAGCAATTTATAAATAAGTTAGAAAATAGAGATAATTTAGTTTATAATGGAGCTGACCAAAATATAATTGGCCTTCAGAAGTCGTCAGAAGCCCTTTCCGTGGGTTTAAATTCGCAGTTTGATATTTATGCTCAAGATATAAAAAAAGTTGATGATGGTCAAAATTTTAGCTTATATTTTCAGAATGAAAACTTAGTTAATATTCAAACCAATTTGCCGGGTGATTATAATATTTTAAATATTTTAATTGCCAGTGGCTTGGCTTTAAAATTAGGAATAAAGCCAGAAATAATTAGCCAAACTATAAAAGAATTCAAAGGTTTATGGAGAAGATTTGAAATAATGGGGGAGTGGAATACTAATTTAATTATTTCTGATTATGCTCATCATCCAGCAGAATTAAAGGCCTTATTAAAAGGAGCGCGGGAATTTTATCCTCAAAAGAAAATAGTGGCAGTTTTCCAGCCCCATCAAGAAGATAGAACACAAAAATTATTTAATGATTTTTTAGATAGTTTTCAAAATGCCGACGAGGTGATTTTATATCCAATTTATGAAGTAGCTGGTCGCAGAAGTAAGTCCGCTAAAACTTCTGAAGATTTAGCTCAAGCGATTAATAAAAAAGCAGGGCAAAATATTTATTATTTAGATTCTTATCAAAAAATTAAAGCTCAGTTAGAAAATTATCAAGACGCCGTTATTTTAATTATTGGAGCAGGGGATATTGATAATTTTGCGAGACATTATCTTTTTCTCCCTCACCCGTCATAAATTTTTCGCTTTGCTCAAATTTATGCCACCCTCTCCCTTACCCCTCCGTCCTGCGGACACCTCCCCTTAGTAAGGGGAGGAAGGGAGAGGGAAAACGAACGAAGTGAGTTGGGGTGAGGGTAAAAACAAGCAAAGAAAAAAGACCCATTGGATTATGAGTCTCTTTTAATTAAGGTCAAAGCTTAGCTTCGGGTACCCGAAGCTAAGCTTTGGATTAAACGGAAATCAAGCAAAGAAAAAACCCGGTGCTTACAATTAAGCAAGTTCCGGGTTTAAATTTGTACCTAACCCTGGGTGGGGTTAGGGTTTTTTGCTCTCTTCGTAGGTTTTTATCACCTTTCCCTTTGAGCATTGGGAAGGGGGTGATAGTTTTATTAGGTTTTAAGACTTATTTTATTTAGATATTGGATAATATGGCCTTTTATGATAGTGCCACCATCCATACTTTTCATGGTGGGCTGTGGGGTTACAGCTATCTAAACATAACTGTAATTTATTTTCCAGATGTTTATATTCTTTATCAATGATGGTTATTTTTTTCCCATCATATTCAAAATCAACATTGAACGATGATCCACCATAAATTTTGTCCATTTCTTGATAAATGGACATAAATGAATGAAAGATTCTTTCCATATGCCATTCCCTTTCTTCACTTTCTTCTTTCGAAGAAAGACTATTATCTGGTTTTTCGTCTTCCAGATAAATATAGGGGCCTTTGTTCGCGAGATTATTAATCCCGCTGTTAAATATCCCTTTCAACATTTTTTTTAATTTTTTCATTTTTTCTCCTAAACTTTGTTCTAGTGTTTTATAACAAATTTTTGTGCAGGATTTCTACACAAATAATTTGTCTCACACTAGAAATTTTTTTATCATCTTTCTTAAAAAGACATTTTTATCTACTTAGGAAAGATGATAATTTTTTTCAAAGAACTTCATTAACATAGAAAATAGTAGAGGAGATTTAAAGCCGCCGTTATAGATCATATTTGCGGTAATCTCCCGTACTATTCTCAATATTAATATGCGATGCCAATATACGAATTTTTACTAATAATACTAATAAATTATACTAATGATACTAATTTTTACTTAACATATAAGCATAGCATATTATTAGAATTGTGTCAACCCCGTTAAACAATTTTATCCTCATTTGAGGATAAAATTAAGATTTAGGTTTTAATATTTTATAATAAAAGATAATATGTTGATAACAAAAATATATAAAAGATTGATTAGATATTTTAGTTTTTAAATCTTGTTTAACGGGGTCAACCCTATTAAATTATTTTTGCAAAATATCATTTAACAGGGTAAAGTGTTTATTTAAATTTAATTTATTGTTATACTGGAATAGTTGTGGTTTTTCTTTTTTGTCATCCTGAATTCATTTCAGGATTTAAAAGCAAGTTATTGTAAAAAGTAAAGATTCTGAAACTAGTTCAGAATGACAAGTGGAGTTGTAAATACTTTAGACAAAAAAGAAAGGATAATTAAATTTATTTTATGGATAAAATTTTAGAAAAATTTTCAAACATAAAGACAGATTATAGTTTAGCTCCTTTAACGACTTTTAAAATTGGGGGGCCGGCTAAATATTTTTTAGAAACAGATGATGAAAATTATTTACAAAGGGTGATAAAATTTTGTGCTCAAAATGATATTAATTTTAAAGTTATTGGCGGAGGCAGTAATTTATTGATTAGCGACCGTGGATATAATGGCTTGGTCATTAAATTTATTAATCAAGAGATAAATTGCCAAGATAATGTTTTTATTTTAGGTGCCGGAATAATATTAATGAATTTTGTAAATTTTTCTTTAGAAAAGGGTTTTGCGGGTCAAGAATTTTTAGCTGGCATTCCGGGAACTATTGGCGGGGCAATCTATGGCAATGCCGGTGCTTATGGTCAAGACATGGGAACCATTATTGAATCAGTTAAAGTTTTAAATAATAATTATGAGTTTGAATCTTTAAAAAAATCTCAATGTCATTTTCAATATCGCAAAAGTATTTTTAGCAATAATCATAATATCATTTTAAGCGCTAAGTTGGTTTTGGCTCAGGGCGATATTCAAGCCAGTCAAGAATTAGTTCAACAAAGGATTATTAATAGAGCTCAGGGCCATCCTTTAAATATGCCTAATGCTGGTTCTTGGTTTAAAAATATTGATTTAAAAAATGAGATTAAAGAAAAAATAAAAGAAATGAATTTAGCTACTGAAGAGGAAATGTCTCGCTTTGAGAAATATCAAAAAGTACCAGCTGCTTTTTTAATTGAAAAAGCAGGTTTAAAGGGGCATCAATTGGGCGGGGCACAAATGTCGGAAAAGCATGCTAATTTTTTAGTAAACAAAAAAAACGCTACCGCCAAAGACATTGTTAAACTGTCAGATTATATAAAAGAAAAGATTAAGGAAAAATATGGAGTTGAATTAACCGAAGAAGTACAGTATGTAGGATTTTAAAGCTGCGAGATTTAAGATTAAAGATTTAAGTTTTAGGGTTTTAGGAAAAGAAAAACCCGTCAAATTAGAACTGACGGGTATTTTTGTTTGGAAAATTTTTTAATGATCAATAAAAAGAGGACTCAGGGGCATATCCATATGCAACCTAGTAATACATTCAGCAATATATGGCGCAGGATCGAGGATAGTGACTTTTTTTGATAGAGATTTTTTTTCAATAGGAATGGTGTCTACTACTATAATTTCATCAATGGGAGCTTGATTAATTCTCGACATAGTCTTCTGAGTAAAATCAGGATGAACTGCGGCCGCAATGATTTTTTTCGCGCCGGCTTTTTTAACAATTTGAGAAGCTGTTTTTAGGGTATTAAAGCCCTGGATCATGTCATCAAAGAAAAAAACTATTTTTCCTTGGACATCGCCCAGAACCCTGCTTTTTTCAATATCTATTTTTTTGGTTTTTGGGTCCCGATATTTTGTTACTACACAAATATCACTATTCAAATTTAATAGATCTGATATAAAGCTGGCCCTTTTCACTGATCCTTCATCAGGGCTTCCAATGGCAAAGTTTTGTATTTCTCTAGCTTGAAAATTTTCTATTAAGAGCTTCATTAAGTAGACCCTGTCTACAGGAATATCAAAGAAACATTCAGTGGCAGAATTATGAATATCAAAAAGTAATATTCTATCCAAACCAGATTGACTTATGCGGCGAGCAACCACCTTGAAGCTTCTTGATTCACGGGGTTTAGTTTTTCTATCTTGTTTAGCATAGGCAATCCAAGGAAAGATTCCACTAATTCTTTTAGCAGAATCTTTGACGCAATCCACAATAAATTCCATTTCTTCTATGGTGCTGAAATTATATTTACAATGTAAGCTTTGTAAAAAAAATAGGTCGCTACCTCTGACATTTTCCTTGACGCGATTTTTTAGTTCACCGTTGTTAAAACTACCTGTATCAATTTTAACTAATTTTACATTGAGAAGACGTGCAACTCTTTGAGCTAATTCAACATGAGAACGCCCAGTTAATATTTTTAACTCACCATTCATTTTGTTATCCTCCATGATTTTTTTATCCGCTCACCCTTTTTAAAAGGTGGGTGGGTTTGTTTTTATATCTTTAACTTAAACTATTCTGAATATTTGTCAATTAAAATCAACCCCGGTGGTTGGTGACGATGGGGGTCAATTATTTGAACTTCTGAAAATTTATGATAGTATTAGATAAGTAGTTAAGCTAAAATTTATAAATTTTAAACTAAATTTATGAATCCCGTTAGATAGTTTAGACTAAGGGTAAATTCTAACGGTGATTTGGTAAAAAAATTTATTAAAATAAATAAAAATAATAAGTAATATCTAACGGGATGAATATTCAATTTTATTCTAAAAATATCGAGTTAAATACTCAAATTAAAAGTTACGTTCAGGAAAAAATAGGCGGATTGGAAAAGTATGATTCTCAAATTATTGATTGCCGAATAGATTTATCTAAAAATATTCATCATAAAAAAGGAGATGTTTATAGAGTAGAAGTTAATATAAAATTAGCCCATAATAAAAAATTAATCAGAGCTGTTGTTATGGCAGAAAATTTAATGTCAGGCATAGACCAAGTTAAAGATAAATTGCAAAGACAGATTACTAAAACTAAAGATAAAATAAAAAATCGATAACGATTTTTTCGAATTATTAATTTTGAATGACGAATTTTGATTGAATGTTTAATTTCGAATTTTAAATTCAATCGAAATTAGAAATTCACAATTTAAAATTTAAACCATGGGTTTATTTTCAAAATTAGTCGGGGATCCAAATAAAAAATATTTAAAGTCCTTAGAACCAATTATTGAACAAATTAATTCTTTAGAGTCCAAACTTGAAAAATTAACTCAAGAAGAATTAAGGCAAAAAACTAAAAAGTTTCAAGAGGATCTTAAAAATGAAAAAACAAATCTGGATGAAATATTACCAGTGGCCTTTGCTATGGTTAGAGAAGCCGCCAAAAGGACATTGAAACAAAGACATTATGACGTGCAAATATTGGCAGGCATTGTATTATATCAAGGTCGTATAGCTGAAATGAAAACAGGAGAGGGAAAGACCTTGGCTTCTACATTGCCCATGTATCTTAATGCCCTGACTGGCCGGGGAGTTCATTTAATTACGGTTAATGATTATCTGTCAAAAAGAGATTGTGTATGGATGGGGCAAATTTATAATTATTTGGGCTTAAGTGTGGGGGCCATTGAACACGAGGCCTCTTATTTATATGACGATTCTCAAAACAAAGAAAAAGAAGGTCAGGTTAAAAATATTGGTATTGAAGAAGATTATTTAAGGCCGGTTTCTAGAAAAGAAGCATATGCAGCAGACATTACTTATGGAACTAATAATGAATTTGGTTTTGATTATTTGCGCGATAATATGCAAGGCTCTCTAGAGTCGCTAAGTCAAAGAGGATTTCATTATTGCATTATTGATGAAGTTGATTCTGTTTTAATTGATGAAGCCCGAACACCTTTAATTATTAGTTCTCCAGATGTAGAATCTACTGATAAGTATAGAATTTTTTCTCAAGTAGTAAAAAGTTTACAAGAAAATAAGGATTATAATATTGACGAAAAAATGCGTTCAGTTACTTTTACAGAAGAGGGGCAAAATGTTATTGCTCAAAAATTAAATGAAGATCCCTGGGCTAAGGCAGATTTTAATACCATTTTTCATTTAGAGGCCTCTTTAAAAGCCGACCTTTTATTTAAAAAAGATAAGGATTATATTGTCAAAGAAGGAGAGGTTATTATTGTAGATGAATTTACTGGCCGTTTAATGCCCGGTCGAAGATATTCAGAAGGAATACACCAGGCCATTGAAGCCAAAGAAAGAGTGAATGTTCAAAGGGAGAGTTTGACTTTGGCCACGGTTACTTTTCAGAATTATTTTAGAATGTATGATAAATTATCTGGGATGACAGGCACGGCTTCTACCGAGGCTGAAGAATTTGCTAAAATTTATAGTTTAGAGGTCAATATTATTCCTACTAATAAGCCAGTAATTAGAAAGGACTTAAATGATAAAATTTACAAAGCCGAAGAGGGTAAATTTAAAGCTATTATAGAAGATGTGAAGGGAAGAAATGAAAGGGGACAGCCGGTTTTAATTGGTACTATATCTATTGAGAAAAATGAAATTTTAGGGGAGTTATTAAGAAGGGAGGGCATTTCTTGCAATCTTTTAAATGCCAAACAGCACGAAAAAGAAGCAGAAATTATTGCTCAAGCTGGTAAATTGGGAGCAGTAACTGTAGCTACTAATATGGCCGGTCGAGGAGTAGATATTATTTTAGGGGGCCACCCTTTTAATAAAGAAGAATATGAAAAAGTTAAATTAACTGGCGGTTTGCATGTTTTAGGAACAGGAAGGCATGAATCTCGAAGAATTGACAATCAATTAAGGGGTCGTTCTGGTCGACAAGGTGATCCGGGCTCTTCCCAATTTTATATTTCTATGGAAGATGATTTAATGAGGGTTTTTGGTTCAGACCGCATGAAGTCATTAATGAATACTTTGGGGCTTCCAGATGACATGCCTATTGAAAATAAGTTGATTACTAAATCAGTGGAAAGGGCTCAAGTCAGGGTAGAGGGTTATAATTTTGATGTTAGAAAACATCTGGTGGAGTATGATGATGTTATTAATAAACAGAGAGAACTTATTTATAAAAAGAGAAAAGATATTTTAAAATTAGCAGCTGGTAATAAAATTAAGGATTATAATAATTTAAGTGATTATATTTTAGAGTTAGTTGAAAATGAAATTTCCGAAGTGGTTTCTTTTCATACTGCTTCTGAATCCGGCACTGTTTGGAATATTCAGGAAATTATAGAAACTATTAAGACAATGTTTACTTTGTCTGAATTAGAAGTTAAAAAAATAAAAAATTTAGCCGATGGTCAAAGTAAAGGTAAATTATCTGAGGCCGAAAAAAGAACTAAGATTATTAATTATATTTTAGAGTTAGCTAAAGATAGATATTCTCAATTAAAAGGTGCATTAGAATCCGTTCAAGAATTAAGCGGAGTTGAAAATCCTATTACCCAAATTGAAAAAGGAATTCTTTTAAAAACGATTGATAATTTATGGATAGAACATTTAGATAATATTAGCTATTTGCGAACAGGCATCGGCTTACGGGCCTATGCCCAAGCCGATCCTTTGGTGGTTTATAAAAAGGAATCTTATGATTTATTCGTTTCTTTATTAAATAATATTCAAAATCAAGTAGCATATACTATTTTTAAAATCGCTCCAGCCGCTAATCTTGCTTCTAATTTAAGCAATAAGAATATTATTACCAATGATCCTGCTCAGAGTTTAAATCAGTCATTTAATAATGTTTCTGGAGATTTTGTTTCTCAGAAGATGAAACAAGCCGCTAGCACAGAGACACACACTAAAACTACTTTGAAAAATGAAGAAGTTAAAAAATTTGGCCATAAAGTTGGCCGTAATGATCCCTGCCCATGCGGAGCGACAAAAGAAGATGGAACGCCGATTAAATATAAAAATTGTTGCGGGAAGTAATACGCGATGCCAATATGCGAATGTTACTAATTATGCGAATGTATAGTTATAAATTGATAATTGAAATATTGATTATTAAATGAAAATTGAGAATTGTAAATTGTGAGTGCATAAGATGAGATACATTTTCCGCATTTAGTCATTTAATAATCTTACCGAAACACTTCTGATTGAGACATATATTTTCTTACTCAATTATTTAAATTATTTAACAGTTTTTCTAATCTTTTTAATCTTCTCATCTATTATTTTTTTTAATTGTACGGGGTTTAAAGATAAATATAGTTTTTCTAATCTTTGCTTTGTTTTATTTGATATTTGTTTTGATTCCATTAATCTTTGATAAGGGGTTTTAGCAATATCATATTTTTTCTTACATACTGAGTTATTAATTTTTTCTTTTGATTCTATTTTCATTACTGGTCTAAAAAAGTTATTAAATAATCTAAGTTCATTTTTATACAAATCATTAATCATATCTAATTGCTTTTTAGTATCATATCTGCCATATCCTAACCATTTTCTAATATGTGTATAATTCTTCTGTTCTACATAAGCATTATCATTTTTCATCATTGGTCTTGATCTAGTAAAATACATTTCATTCTTCTCACAATATTTAACCATATGCCAATTAATGAATTCACTACCACCATCACTATCTAATCCAGTTATACTGAAAGGAACAATATTTTTAATATTATCTACTCTATCTATTACACCTTTTTGACCCTTACCAAGCACAGCTCGCTGTTCTGACCAACCAGAGCATATTTCTACCATATCTAATGAATAAATGAACTCTCCAGCAGGATCTCCACCATTATGAGCAACAGTATCCATTTCCATAAATCCAAGTTCAGAAGTATTCCAGTTAGTAATTCTAATAGGTATAGATGATTTTATTAATGAGCCATGTCGAGTAGTACCACGATTTCTTTTTAATCTTCTAATCTCTCGTTCTTTGCTTAATCTTCTATCTAATGTTCTAGAACTAATAGTTTCTAGTTTTTCCATTATCTTATCACTGATTTCTATTTCATCACATCTGATTAATGATTTTACCATAGGAATAAGTGATGGTTTTAATCTAGTTCCACAAGGATATTCTAATAGTTCCCATATTTTTATTACTATTGCCATTATATCATATCCATATTTCTTTTCTCTTGCTTTTCTTCCTTCTCGTTCTACTTTATTATCATCATAAGAAGCTTGTAAAATAGTAGAAACATATTTTCTATGATATCTAGTATTATTACAAAGCTCATCTAATATCTTACCCTTTTCTTTTTTGCTTGATTTTAAATATCTAGACTTAGCAGATTTGATTAAATCCTTAATACTCATTTTAGTCATATTATTACCTAAAATTAATTATTAATTTTGGTAATATTTTATATGACTCAACCGATTAGTCTATGGTAAGAAAATAGATGACTCAATTCG
>Ga0222701_1000099_pt1 | contig 38638 bp, 34 predicted proteins | sample AntAcemetage1502_FD_179825 | JGI IMG/M metagenome (GOLD analysis project Ga0222701, IMG submission 179825) | Saline water microbial communities from Ace Lake, Antarctica - #1502 | ecosystem: Environmental > Aquatic > Non-marine Saline and Alkaline > Saline | place: Antarctica: Ace Lake... | reverse complement strand
ATTCAGAGAGCGACGAGTTTGCAGGATTCGGCGACCTGGGCTCGGAACAGATCAGCGCGCCCAATCTATATGCAATTTACGGATCAGTGCATATTCTCCACTATATAGGAGCGGGAATTGACCATGTCCAACCGATCGGAGACTGGATCAACTCTCTCTTGAATGAGCAGGGGGCTTACGATGACCCTAGTGAAGACGCGCCTTTAGTATTTGAGATCTTGTGGGCGGTTACTGCTCTCAAGCTTCTAGGAGTACCGCCCGAACAGCCAGGCAAGACGGTGCAGTTTTTACTGCAATTGCAGGGGAAGGACGGTCTGTTTCATTATGACCGTATTATTGAGAATAATCTGCGAAATAACGTAGGCTGCACTGCTTTGGCAGTGGCAATCCTGCGGTTGCTGGGTGTTGGATCGTTCGATCAGGTGAACTCAGCGCTTGGCAGGGCCACGGAACGGGTGGCTAGCCTGGTCGATGACGGGCTCGGCTCCCTCACTGGTGAACGGCAGAATTCGGCCAAGGATGATGCTTACGAGCTGTGGGCGGCGTTGGCTCTCTACGCATCACTCGATCCACATGGTTTTCCCGAGGACGGCAAGGTGGCACTAGCGCGCTATCTGGCCGAAGTTCATGCTGTTCCCACTGGCTTTCTCGGGGCGTCGAGAATAAACGAGCTACTGGACGCAGCCGAAGCGGTGGGGATTATTACGCCGATGAAATACCGTCTTTGCCTGGCCTGCAGGAATGTCTGGAGCAACGCGTCACTCCGGAGATTTCGGGGCTTGGGGGCTACGGATGGCGCAGTGGTTGGGCAGGCAGGCTAGACCCGGTGATGACTTGGCCCACAGTCCGGCTGTTCACGCGCGCGCGACTCCCCTACCCATATCGAGCACTCCTTCTTGAAACAGTAGGAAGGCATAGGATAGAGAAGGGTTGGAGTTCATTTACTATCCCGGTCCCCGAAGTGGATTTCACCTACTTCGGCTTCGTCATTGCTAGGAGTGTCGGCTGGAAAGCCTATAACAACAGAAAAATACTTGCATTTGCGTACAGTATTCTTGAAGACCCACGCGCTAGCGTTCATGACCTGTTCTGGGCTGCCAAGCTTGCGGAGATGCTTGGAGAGAGCACGGCCAAGCTTTCCTCTATGCTGTGTTCTAAGATCGTAGAGGCTTGCGCGGGGGACTGTCAAGATGAATACTGGGTCATAGCTTTGCTTGCAGAGTTCTCGTTACCGGTACCTTCGTCTCTTGACGAGCTTCTCCGCGCGCGCGCCGAAGCGTTAGTAATGGGTATTTTTAACGCACCTCACATGCAATCCGTGCGGTATCTGATCTTCGTTCAACGGATTCTAGATAATCAATGGATGAGCGAACAGGACATCAAAACCGTGATCATGTCATTACAAGTAGCGCAGACGGGTGGATTCAAGGCCTATCCTGCTAGTCCGGGAGCCGATCTTCTATCGACTCATTCAGCAATCGAGGCGTTGATAACGCTAGGATCATTGGGCGGTCTTGATATAGGTAGATGCATGTCGTTTATCATTTCCTGCCAGGAGGCGTATGGATACGCGTGGGCCGCCGTGGGGAGCCCGCTTACTGCCAGCCCGGCTGACTTCTATTCAACCTATGTAGGCATAAGTAATCTCCAGCTGTTGCACTCTATCGTTGGGAAACGCATCAGCAGATAGATTGGGTGGGGGATGTGTATCTGCCACACTTGCTATATGCGCAATGGTGACGAGAATGCTCAAGCCGTGAAGGAATGATGCAAATTGCTGATTGTGTCACATGTCGCCAAGCCGACATATTCCTGTCGGCTAGCTGACAGACAGACCTAGTAAGAGGTGCTAAACTAGCTTTTGTCTCTTCCTTGAGGATCCCAGGGAAGAGATAAGAGAGAAGAAGGAGATGATGTGGGATGTCAAGAAAGATAGTGTGGCTAATGGTAGGATTGCTCCTGGTGGCCTTGGTGGGCTCCACGGCGTTGGCGGCCCCGGTCAAGAATATTGGTAAAATAGTAGATAACCTCTGGGGGTCGGACATCACGGCAGGAGAACTGCTGCAGCTCACCTGGCCTGACCTCCTAACCACTCTCCCACAAAGTGTGTGGAACACAAAGGTTACCTGGGGCGAAAGCGAGATGGTCTTCCGGCGTAAGAAAGTAGCGACGATTGAAAAACACGATGCAGCCAAGCAGTTAGAATTCCCGTTCATTTATATACACTGTGATGCCCGAATCAACGCGTCAGGGAGGAATGTATACTTCGGTGCTTCAAGCACAGTGGCCATCCCTCCATTTTTACAAATGCCGTACATGCAAGTTTATGCCTATCTTGATAAGATAGGTGGGTTTTATGTAGGTTCCACAACTGATGACGGGTATGACGTATGGCGGGTGACAACGAATGATACAGCGGATGTAGAGGGACAAGCTAGCTATAGAACAGTCAGCTATCACTCTGTGGTGGCCCCTGCGGGATATGATCCTCCTACACAGTTCACGGTAAGAGAATCTGCTACGATCTGGGTTCCATAGGGATAGATGCCTATAAAGACTGCTAGATGGCTTTTGTCCGGCATTTCGTTCGCAGCGGCGGTGCTGGCGCTCCTTTCGCCTTGGACCGCCGCTTCTCCTTTTTCTACCCCAGTATTCCTGTGGGTCTCCAAATTCCTCGCCCTGCTTTTCGGTGGAATGAGTGCCATGATTTTGACAAAAATGAGCCCTCTTGTAATCATTCTTCCACTCCTTGGTGGCGTGCTTTTTGCCCTTCCGTTTCTGAGGCTACAAAAGGTTTGGAAGAACCAGCGCCTCAATCCCCATTCTTATGCAGCCGCCCTTGGGATCTTCCTTGTTGCTCTCGGGGGAATGCTGATATCTGTTCTGACAAGAGCTGCCTCCTGGGATCCGTGGCAGGTGATAGAACTCGTTCTCGTGGTAGTGTTAGGTCTTCTCCTAATTCGTTGTGGCATTGCGATTGTGCGGGCTCCAAGAGATCAATCTGCTCTGATTAGGCCTTTAGGTTGGATCATGTTGGTTACTGGTGTCTGCTTCTCCTCATTCGTACTTTTACCAGTGGGGGTTATAGGATTGGCGGTCCTCTATTTCATGTTCGGAGTTGTGTTCCTGCGGTTATCCATACGGACGTAAAGACAGAGGTGATGTACATGAGATTTGTGGTAAGCGCGATGATTTTGCTGACGGTATCAGGTTTGATGACGATCAGTGCTGCTGCTGGTGTACCCTCGGGCTGGGAGGTGGGGTCATATTGGACATACCAGCAGGTGGAGCGGGTGCAAAGTGCCTCCGATATTCCAATGGGTACTATTACATATTACGTAGTAGCCCGGTCTGAGCTTTTGTACACGGCGATGTGCGCCGTGGCGCGCGTAGACAAGTCGCCCGGAGGAAGGAGCATTCTATCACTCTTAACTGTCCACATGTTCGAGCCCGGGAGCCTGCAACCGCAGGTATGGCCCTTCCCTGCCCAAGCAGCTCCGATAATGATCGCTAGAGAAAAAGGGGCCATGCTCGGTGAAGGGGGCAGCCAGATGACGGAAACAATGTATCCAGAAGGAGAAGGAGCATTGACCCAGCAGTTCAGCGTTCAACAGCGCGGAGTGCAGAAGGTAACCGTGCCTGCTGGCGTTTTCCCCAACGCACTCCGATTTGAGTACCAGGAGAAGATTGACATGCCTAGTGGAGTTTCCCATCAGAATCCGGGCCAATATTCTTGGCAAGCGGAAGGAACCGCTTGGTGGAGCAGTGATGTGGCCGGGTGGGTACGGATCGAAGGGCACGGTAATGATCCCCACGTAGGGAGTTATGCATACACGCTTGTGCTATCCGACTGGGGCAGGCTCTCGGAGAAAGATCTGCGAGCACAGCTTTCAGCCGCGCTTACGGATACCAGTTCCTTTAACTCTGTTATGGCCGAGGTGATACGTCAGCAACTCCAAGGGATAGGATTTGATCTAGGTAACGGAGGATAGAAAGACAGCGCAAAAATGGAGCCTAGCAGTTGATTTAATAACATCCGGGGTTCAATCTTGCCTTTTGACTTTCCCGTTGAAAACGGGGAGTGCCTCTTTTTGATTCTTTTATGCGCGTGACTTCGCAGAAATGGCAGGCTGTAGCCGTCAGACGATAACCCAAGAGTTGCACAACCTCTCAAAGAGAGACTTGATCCAGGTAACACAGCACACGATCACTCTGACCGATGTGGAGGGTCTGCGCGAGCAGGGGTGACAAATGTCCCATGCTGCTGAAAGGCTGATCTTATTTGCTTACTCTCGCCATTTGTCGCCTAGACGACACTTTCTTGTCGGCTAGCTGACAGACACTCGAAGATATCCATTGTAGTATATGCTAACACTTTACGACGAGGAGGTAGTGCGTATGAATCGGATACTGATGAAATTGGTGGTGTTTCTGGTGGTAACAACTTTTGTATTGACTTTATGTCTCAATACAACAATGGCTCAAGAGCGTCCACTGATAAACGATCCTCCAGATCATGTCTCCGCCTGTATAAGGAATCTCAACACCGGCGAGATCAACAACCTTCCGGTTCACCAAGAACTCGTTTATTCCACAAACACGCCAACTGGACGGCAGGTCAAGATCAAGTATGCTGTTGAAGTACCGACAACACTCCTTTGGTCTGGATACACTCAGGAGTCAAACACGGATCCGAGTATTTCATATCGATTAACGCTCACACAATACTATGATGAATTTTATGATGGTGGGCAGTGGTATGTCTCAGTTGATAGGTACACAGGGGAATGGGAGTCTTTGGACCCGCAAGTAACGGGCACAGATGGCTACCTAAGGGCTGGTGTGGCCGGTCGAGTATGGGGCGGTGGAGTGTTATACAGAACGGAAGACTCTCCACATTTTACTCCCGGAGATTGGGCAACAGATACGCTTTATCCTAGCTGGGCAGGGACATATGTAGAAGTCAATGCTTACGGATCTTATCAATGTGGGCAAATTTCTGTTGAATTGCTGCGGGAGCCAACTGGATACAAATGGGAGTTTTGGTTTAACATCTGCAAAGGCAGCGTTCCATGGTGATCTATAGGATACTATGAGAGAAATAGGATCAAGCAAGTTCGGAGGAAGCATGCAATTCAAAACGTCAAAGCCAACATCTCTAAGGAGCATTTTTCTCCCACTTCTCATTATCTTCGTTTGTTCGGTGGCAGTCCAAGCTCAAGTGATCCATTTCGCCGACTCCAACCTGGAGATGGCAGTGCGCGAGACGTTAAAGAATCAGGAAGGACCTATTACCGCGGACGATATGACCCGTTTGGTCAAGCTCGATGCCACTGGGCGTGGAATCATCGATCTTTCTGGTTTGGAGTATGCGGTCAACCTGCAAAGCCTCGATCTTGGACAAAATCGAATCAGCGACATTTCTTCGCTTGAAGGACTTACCGACCTGCGTGTACTCAATCTGAATACCAACAACGTCGAGGATATCTCCTCCTTGGCCACGCTTACGCATCTAGAAGAGCTTGACCTTGCAGGGAACCAGATCTGGTACATCTACCCGTTGGCGAACCTCACCGATCTTGTTTCCTTGAATCTAACGTATAACCAGATAAAGAATATTGCGGCGGTAAGGAATCTCACCAACCTGCGGATTCTTGAGATGGCGTGCGGCTCGATCAGCGATATTTCTCCCCTTGTGAATCTCGTAAACCTAGAGAAACTCGCCCTTTGGCGTAACCGAATAAGTGACCTCTCACCGCTGATGCATCTCGCGAACCTGAAAGAGTTAACCCTTTCGGAAAACTCAATTGACGACATCTCACCGCTGATGGATCTCAGGAGACTGGAAGTGCTCTGCCTTGGGGAGAACTCGCTCAGTGACATCTCGCCGCTAGCAGGACTCACCGCTTTACGAATCCTTGATATCGCGCACAACTTGATTGGCGATATCGCACCACTAGCGGACCTCACCGATCTGGAAGAGCTCTACCTGAGGGGGAATAGAGCCACTGATATCTCTCCGATTGCAGGCCTTGTGCACCTACAGAGGCTCGACCTCACGTCCAATATGATCAGCGATGTTACCCCGCTTGTTTCACTCTCGCAGCTGGTGGTCCTTAATCTCAGTTCCAATAAGATTGTTAACATTGATCCCTTGGCAAACCTCACCGCACTGAAGTCACTTGACCTGGCGAACAATCAGATTTCTGACGTCTCACCGCTTGCGAGCCTTTCCGCTCTTGGGACGCTGCATTTGGAGGTTAATCAGCTAAGCGACATAACGTCGCTCGCAAACCTCGTTAACTTGCGGCTTCTCGATCTCATGGGAAATCAGATCGTCGATATTGCACCCTTGGCTAACCTTTCTGCGTTGGAGGCACTTGATCTTGGGAGTAACGGAGTCAGCGATCTCTCACCACTGTTGTCTCTCATTAGCTTGGAACAGCTTGATCTTGAAGACAACCGGATTAGCAGTATCGCATCCCTGGGGCCTCTCAGTAATCTGCGGGTCCTATCTCTCAATGACAACCAGATCAGCAACATCTCGCCACTTGGGGACCTCATTTGTCTTCACGGCCTTGGACTGTCTCACAACCGAATCAGCAACCTCTCTCCGCTTGTTGCAAACACTCTGGCCGGTGGGCTTGGTCCAGGTAGTTCTGTGTGTTTACGTTATAACTACCTTGACCTTACACTTGATTCCCAGGCGATGGCCGACATACAGAGCCTCACCGAACGCGGTGTCAGCGTCGAGTACGAGCGTGGGGATAGATTCATGGGTCAGTAAGTTTCTTCCATCAAGCTGTGGTGTCTCGCCGTTCTGAAACGATAGCACTACATGACCTTTCTATTGGCGCAGATCTTACCGTTGACGGTTGTCCGTGGTGATTTCGCGGCGTAGAATAGCTCTCATGAACATCCATTCGGGCAAGACTCAACCGCACTTTGACTCTGGCGTTGGCGTGACGCTGATCGGCATGCTGGTTAATGTCGTATTGGTCTTTGCCAAGCTCTTTGTGGGGGTACTCACCGGCTCGATTGCTCTTATCGCTGACGGCATCCATTCCGGGTCTGATATTGCGACCGACCTTATGGTGATTGGCGGGATTAGGTTGGCGGGGAGGCCTGCTGACTCCAGTCACCCGTATGGACACGGTCGCTATGAGACACTGGCTGGTGGGGCGGTGGCGGCGGCGCTGATCTTGGTGGGCATGTATATCGCCTGGGATGCGGGATTGGCATTGTATGCGGATCGCGTGAGCTATCCCGGTATTCCCATCATCATTGTGGCAATAGCCTCTATTATCAGTAAGGAGTGGGTCTACCGACGTACGATCCGCTTGGCCAGGCGTTTGCAGAGCACGGCCCTGCATGCCAACGCCTGGCATCATCGTTCCGACGCGCTCTCCTCTGTGGCGGTCTTGTTCGGAGGGATCGGTGGGCTTATCGGCTGGGGACACGCCGATCAGATCGCCGGTATCGTGGTAGGCGCGATGGTTGTTGCCGTTGGTGCGAAGACCGTGCGCGATGTGCTGCATGAGCTGCTGGAGGGATCGCTATCCGGCGCTGAGATCGAGGCGATCCGGGACGCGGTAGAGCGCATTGTGGAGGTCCGTAGCTTCCACAAACTGCGCGCACGAAGCGTGGGACGCGAGGCATTCATTGACCTCCACGTGCTTGTCGATCCGCAACTTTCACTCCTCAGGGCACATGAGATCTCGATGAAGGTGGAGGATGAGGTGAGATCAGTCTGCTCGCGACCGGTCAACGTGACTGTGCACATCGAGCCGGACACCCCGGAGCTTGCTGATCATAACAGATCTTGACCGGAATTGGTGAGAGACAGCGCGATGGCATCGAGCTGCGCAAAGCTCAGCGCCTCTCCACGCAGGGTAGGATCTATATCTAGCGAGAGTAAGATCTGCTCGGTATCCTGATTGGAGAAGAGATCGCGTAGGGCACTGCGGATCATTTTCCGGCGTTTACCATACACCGCGCGCACGACGGCGAAGAACGCTTCCGCGTTTGCTTCGAATCGTGGTGCATTCAGAAACGAGACTGACCACAGCGTGGAGTCAACCTCAGGGATGGGAAAGAATGAACCCCGCGACACACTACGCAGTAGCTTCACATCGGCGTATGACTGCACCAACACCCCGAGCGATGTCCCTTCTTTCCCTGGGCTGTTTGCGATCTTCGCTGCTACTTCTTGTTGCGTGAGCAGGAGCGCTGATGAGATGTGCTCGCGCTGCTTGACGAGGTGTTTCAAGATTGGAGCGGTGATGCGATAGGGAATGTTCCCCACCACGAAGGCTTTGCTGTCTGCACACTCCTCAGCAAACGAAAACGAGAGGAAGTCCTGACGGCGAATCTCAACGTTTCCCTGCTGTTCGACGGTCCGTTCGAGGATTGCTGCAAGCCGACGGTCAAGCTCGACCGCGATAATATGGTCGGCCATTCCTGCCAGCTCATGTGTGACCGTCCCCAACCCCGCGCCGATCTCCACGATCTCGCGGGGGTGAGCCTTCCTTACCTCATTGACAATCGAATTGAGTACGGCACGGTTGATGAGGAAGCTTTGCCCTAGCCGCTTGCTTGGGTGTATTCCCGCTTCCTGTAACAGCGCGGCGACTTCGTTCTTCGATGTCAGGTTGCTACTTGGCAACGTGCTCTGTGATCCAGGTTGTAATCTCCTCGGTTACCCTGCCGTCGACCGGCTCACCCAGGTGGCGGTACGTGAGATTCGGCTCTTCCGGGTGATGGCGCATGAGGTGATTGAGATCGGGGAGCTTATTGACTGTAACGTCCGTGTTCCCCGCCTCGGCAATCGCCGCATAGAGAAGATCGGCCTCGCTTGGTGGGACCTGATAGTCCTTCTCTCCCTGAATGATAAGCACCGGACAAGTCACGTTCTTAATTGTCTCGATCGGATCGTGGTGGAAGTGCTGGCGTAGCCAGGACAGGGAGAGCATCTTGAGCTCGATGAACTTCACGTCCGTGAGCCAGGGCATCGCCTCCACTAGCTGCTCGAAGGTGTAATCGGACCAATCACCGTTACTGTTACGCACGAAATCGAGGAACTGATCCTCCTGTGCCAGTGCTCTCTGCACTTGGTCCTCGCTCTTTTCCGCCTCACGGTTTACCTGCTCGATCTGCCCACGGATGATCCAATCTAGCGAATGAGCCGGCGCTGCGAGGAGCACGACTCCGTTCAAGTCGGTATTTCCCGTGGCGATGATCGGGGCGAGGATGCCTCCCTCGCTGTGTCCAAGGAGAAACACTTGTTGCGGATCGATCCCCTCTGTTCCTTCAAGACTAGTCAACGCAACGCGCAAATCGGCAAGGAGATCCTCCATCGATGCATTGGCGAATATGCCACCGCTCTGGCCCACTCCACGCTTGTCATAACGGAGCGATCCGATTCCTACCTTTGCTAGGGCCGCCGCGAGCTGGCGAAAGACGTCGGTCTTCATGCCGGGCACATTCTCATCACGGTCAACCGGCCCCGATCCAGCGATGAACAGAACGCCGGGGACCGGTCCATCGGCACCGGCGGGCAGGGTGAGGGTTCCGGCGAGCGTGAGTCCATCGCTTTCAAACGTCACGTCCTTCTCCACGACACCTTCAGTTGTCGGTTCTGGAGCGGGCACTCCAGGGAGTGTGATTCCACTCGGGAAGGACTGCGCGCTGTACGCGTGTACCCCTTGGGCATCGTTGATTACCCCGACCAATTTTCCCTGGTAGCTGAGCATAATGATCACCAAGTCTCCGAGGTGAAGGTCATAACGCTGGCCATCGTAGCTCTTGTCGCCGGATGTGAAGGTGATCTGCACCGGATCATCGATCTTCGCCGGGAGCGAGAGCAATGCCTGCGGTATAGCGGCGGTGAACTGGGCTGGGATCGCCCCTGCTTGCAGGGCAAGGAAGAGGACTACGTAGTGGCTGATCAGGTTATTGTCGAGAATCACCGTGTGCTTACCCGGGATATCGGCCTGCTGTTGCGCCGTGCCAACGCGAGTCTCCATGTGTAGACCCTTGATTCCCATCTGTGCCGAGATGATCTGCGATCCGGAAGGGGTATCCGCTGCCAAGTGATATAGAACGGGCATGAAATCACGATCGAACTCGTACTGCTGAGCGAGGGTGATGTTCTGGCCGCTCACCGACATTGTCTCTTGGGAGAGGAGCATGTACCCCTCTGCCGCGGAAAAGAAGAGCGTATATTGCTCATCGATTATCTGTTGTCCCGCCTGCTCGACGACGAACTGTCCGCTGTCGATCAGCTGTCCCTGTTCTACTGTTGGTGGTGCCTGCGGCTGCGGTGCAACAAGGCCGAAGAAGAGAATTGCCCCAATGACCGCCAGTGCTATCAGAATCGTCTTTTCCATTGCTACCCCCTCGCTGCTTCTACTTCCAGCGCGTCAGGATCTGTTCACGACGAAAGACCCTGATGGCAAAGTATAGCACGATAATGCTTGCGACGAATAACACGACTCCCTCCAGCCCGACGAGCCACAGGTTAACGAGAGTCTTTTTGCTTGTGTAGATGATGAGTGGAACGATCGCGGGGATGATGGCGAAGCTTGAGATCTGATACGCGGCGCGGGCGTCGGTAGCCCGCGAGGAAACAAGCAGCGTCACTCCGACGGAGAACAGAGAGAGGAGCGGCGACAGCCCGAAAATGGCGGCTATCCACGGCGCGGTGAGGACGTGCGGCGGAATCCCGCCGACGAGCGGGATTGAGATGCCGAGGAAGAGGCCGAAGCTTGCCCAAGTGAGAACTAGCGCAGGGATCACGCTGGCAAGTGCCTTCCCTAAGAAAAGCTCAAGGTCGGAGGTCGGCGTAGCGAGGAGCGGTTCCAAGCTCCCCTGTTCCTTCTCCCCGATGATTGAGTAGGCGGCGATCGCTAGCGGAATGATCGCCGGCAGGATGAGAAAGTACATCAATGCCGTGTTAAACAGGGCGATCTGCACATCAGGGACATCGATCTTTCGTCCCTGATAGACCATCATCAGCGCCGCCCCGACCATGAACAGCGGGAGGAAGATCGCGCCGAACAGGATCATCTTGTTCCTCAGTGACTCGCGCCATTCCTTCACCAAGATTATGTTAATTCGCTGCATGGTTTCCCTCCATCATGTCGAGGTACATGTCTTCGAGAGACACCCGTAGTTCGTTTACGTACTGTACGCTTGCTCCCAACTCGACAAGTTTCTTGACGAGTTGGGGATTTTCCACCTCTGGATCCGTGAGCGAGATCACGAGGGCATCGTCCACCCGCTCGATCTGCTTGATGAACGGCAGGTCGAGCGCCTGCTCGATCCCCGGGGTGGGCTCGACGAGATGGATCACGGTCTTTCTCCCATACATTCGTTCCTTCAGCTCCTGCGGCTTCCCGACCGCGATGAGGTTGGTCTTGAACAGGGCAACGCGATCGCAGAGCCGCTCGGCCTCATCCAGGTTGTGCGTGCACAGGAAGATCGTCCGTTCCTTTGTGCTCAGGGTCTCGATCAGGTCGCGCACCACCTTCGCTGCCTCCGGGTCGAGGCTGGCTGTCGGCTCATCAAGGAACAGGATCTGTGGTTCGTGCAACAGAGCGCGTGCGATAGCAAGCTTCTGGCGCATCCCCTTAGAGAGCGTTCCGGCGAGGTCGTCTCGGCGATCCCACAGCTCGAACAAGCGCAAATACCGCTCGACACGCTTCTGTGGTTCACGAATTCCATACAGCTTGGCGAAGAACACCAGGTTGTCGAACGCCGAGAGGCGCTTGTACAGCCCCGGTGTCTCGGTGAGGACGCCGACGTTCTGTCGGATCATTCGATTCTCCTGTCCGACGCGTAGTCCGGCGACTGTTGCTTTCCCACTTGTTGGAGCGATCAATGCGGCAAGCATGCGGATCGTCGTTGTCTTTCCCGCCCCATTCGGACCGAGGAACCCGAATACCTCACCCTTCTCCACTTCTAGACGGAGATCGTCGACTGCAATGATGTCTCCGAATTTACGTGTTAGTCCATCGGTGTGGATCATCCTTTTCCTCCCGCTCCCGCAAATGATGCTTATGATTCTATCAATTATGGACGCCCAGCACTAGTGAGAAGCTTCTTCCCACAGATTGTGGCGCTGTAGATCAGGAGTGAGGAAGACTCCTATCCCTTCGTGTACCGGATAGACCGCAGCACAGCTTGTGCAGATGGCCTCCGTCACTCTCAGTTACCGTCCACTTGAGCTTCCCATGACAAGCAGGACATTCTCAAGCATCGGTATCAAGTATTCGTGCATTGCGTCCTCCTCCTCAATCTGGGATCTGTTCTGAGACGTCAACATTGTATTCCACTTCCTCCATGCTCCACATCGCCCAACACGTTCCCTTGTCAGGACGGGCTGTGGCTTGGCCGCGCAAATCTGCTTGTGGCGATGAAGCGGCTCCATGCTATCGCTTGTCCCGCATCGCCCCGTCGAAAGCGTAGTGATGATGCCTCTCGGCAAAGAGCAGGAACTATCGAATCCATTGTGCCAAGTGCGGTTGGAGCTTAGGCGGAGCCAACTTCCTTCCACTCATGAAGCTGTCGTGACCCTCCAGGAATTAAGCGTGTCGCGAACCTTGTGTATACTTGGGTTCATGATTATTTACAATCTCCATAACCACGTCAGTCAAGGTGTTATGTTAAGGAATTATCCTGTTTCCAGTAATGCTCTTCTCGCCTATTCTTGATGTTGCCGATCGAAAGCTATAATCTTAGTACGTTTGCTCGTGAACGTTTGCCAGGACAAATGGAGATTTTGGGTAGAATGATTAGTTCGGCGAAGAGGACCAATGAACAAACTCCCAAGACCTATAGCCACTGTAGTTGGAACGATTCTCGGTAGCTATTACTACCACCATCGGACGATAGAATCCCTGTTTTACGAATGTGGAGCATCGGGCGATCCTCCAGAGGGCAACTGCGAGAACAAGATTACTCAGTGGCTCTTACGTGAAAGCGAAGAGCGCGGACCAGCCGTCTTCTTGCTCCTTGGAAAGGTGCTTGAGGAGTTCATGGATGCCGATGGCACCACGAGGAACTTGGGTCGAAGCAAGAAAGAAGAGCAGGAGCGGGTCTGCAATATTCTCGGCAGATATGGCTTGGAGTATGGACTGGGTGGTCGGATCTACGGTGCCGGACTCTCGGCACCATCGAAGGCTCTGGACGAGATGCTTGCCCAACGGCAGGTTCCTGAGGTCGAGGCAGAGTTTGATAGGGCTATTCACCAGGTGGGCTCTGATCCACCTGCGGCCGTGACAGCAGCATGTGCTATTCTTGAAGCATTGTGCAAGGTTTACATAGCAGAGGAGGGGCTTGAGCTTCCAAAGGATCAGACAGTGAAGCCTTTGTGGAAGGTTGTGAGTCGACATCTCGGGATTGCCCCTACGCCTCAGTTCGAGCAAGACATCAACAAGATCTTGAGTGGTCTTGTTTCCACAGTTGATGGCATCGCGTGCTTGCGAACCCATGAAGGAAGTGCGCACGGCCGCTCGAAGAGGGCGTATCTCATAGGGGCCCGACATGCCCGATTGGCAGTGCATGCAGCACACACGCTGACGCTCTTCGCACTGGAAACCTGGGACGCAAGGAATCAGCCTCTATGAAACACCGAACAAATCACTCCACCAGACACGGCTTTGCCGTACCGGTGAGTTCGGACGTTAGCCGTCAAAAATGACTTTACTAATATAGGGAGGCCATGCTTTGGACTTGATTGCTCAGTTCATATCGCGGTATCGGAAGGAATACGATTTCTACGAACAGGCATGTCGTATGGCCGCGCAAGTTCTCGACTCGAACCTTCAGTCAGCAGGTGTGAGAGCCATTGTTACTTCCCGAGCTAAGAATCCAATCCGCTTAGAAACCAAAGTCAGACAGCGCGCCAAAAAGAAAATGTATGAAGCCGTCGATGAGGTATACGAGGATATTGTTGACCTCGCCGGTGTTCGAGTCGCACTCTATTTTCCTGCTGAGCGCAAGGAAGTTGGAAGGATTATCAAATCGCTCTTCATTTCGGTGGCGGAACCTAAGGAGTTTCATGCCGCTACACAGCCTACATATAAGAAGCGGTTCTCTGGGTACTGGGCTACGCACTATCGCGTCCGCCTTCCCGAAACACTTCTTAACGAGTCACAAAAACGGTACGCCGAAGCTCGAATAGAAATACAGGTCGCGTCTGTCCTCATGCACGCTTGGTCAGAGGTCGAACACGACTTGGTTTACAAACCATTACAAGGCCGGCTTTCAAGTGATGAATACGCTATCTTAGATGAGCTTAATGGCCTAGTCTTAGCTGGTGAGATTGCTTTAGAGCGTTTGCAGAGAGCAGGTGACGTACGCGTCGCACACGACAGGGAATACACCAATCACTACGACCTTGCCTCGTCTCTTGTTGAGATGGCACGAGAAAAGCTTACTGGTCTGAACATCCATGACGCTGCGATAGGACGTGTTGACCTTCTCTTTCAGCTCCTCCTGGAATTAGGCTTGAATACTCCAGATCAGTTAGTGAAGTATGTTGCCGCTTTGCACAGCGACTTCGAGCGTAGGCCTTTGGCAGAGCAGGTAATCGACCAGGTGCTCTCTGAAGACACAGAGCGTTATTCCGTTTTTGAGCAGATTCGTCTTCTTGATGTTTCTGTAATGGCTCTCAGTGCAACCGACTTGCCGCGAGTCACTCAAAGTGAGGCAATCGGGCAATTTATGTCTCTATGGATAGAATACGAAAAGATGATCGGAATTTACGTAGCATCCAAAGGTTTCAAGGAAATTGGTATGCCATCTGTCCGAATGCTGCGGATGGTAGATAAAATCCCCGACAACATCACAGAATCCGCAGAGCGTATTCGTAGATTTCGAAACCAACTTGTACACGGAATTGAAGTGCCTGACGCAGAGTTTATTCGTACACAAACTGAGGATCTCCGAACTGTCGTCAAGAAGATCCGAGATATAACCAAGCCGCAACAAGAATCACCGGAGCCTGCTACGAAGAAAAAAATACGAAAATGACGCTTACCGTATTTGCTTGTTGTTGATATATCGAACAATTGCTAACAACGGCATTAAGGGCGACGGCAAAAAGCCGCCGCGCCTTATGCCGAGCGTTAGCAGGATCAGGAAGAGACCAATGAACTGGACAAAATCAATGGAAGACTTACCGTGGCACAGGAAATATGAGATTGACGAAAAAGGATGCTATTTTGAAACCCTCGTGCCGCTGGGCAGTTCAGACCGTGTCAAGTTTCGTCTATTCATTCGTGAAAGTATTCTTCGTGAGGAGCTTTGCTCTGCCGGCTTCTCTATTGTACGATATGATAGATTCTCGTCTAGAAATGATCCGAAGGACTTTAGTTTTCTTGTTGCGGCCAAGAAGGACCAAGAGGCCGGTACGGATTAGTCTGACGAGCAACACAACTTGTCGCTGCACCGGATCTCGAAAGCCTGGCGTTTTCAGAGGCCGTGCTTGAAGGCAACGATGGCCCTGCATGTTGCAAAGCATGTCGGTTCTTTCGAGATTGGTGAGTTCAGAGCCGTTATCTGCCTGGAGAGTGCTGATGCGTGAAGAGGCCGTAGGAAAGTTCGTCGCTGTTCAGGCATATCGTCCGGAGCACATTGACCAGCTATTTGCTGCGGTTGCGGAGTCGGTCAGTGAGCTTTCTCCATATGAGACCTGGTGTCATCCAGGATTCACCCGCGAGGAAGCAGCGGAGTACGTCAACTGGTGGCGCGACTGCTGGTCGCATGACAAGGCCTATTACTTCGCGGTTGAGGACCTGATGACAGGTGAGTTCCTGGGCAGTTGCGGCCTAAGCGACTTGCTCAAGGAGCACAGGCGGGCGGGCCTCGGTTTTTGGATTCGGAGTAGCCGGACAGGTCGCGGCTTTGCGACGGAAGCAGCCCGCCTTGTTGGCGGTCTGGGCTTTGAGGATCTCGGCTTGCAGCGAATCGAGTTAGAGACTGCAATGGACAACGTTGCCAGTCGCCGTGTGGTCGAAAAACTGGGCTGCATCTTCGAGGGGGTGCTGCATCGCCGTCTGCAGCTGCCGAGCGGCCCGGCGGACACTGCAATGTATTGCTGGCTCGGGACTAAGGCCCATCAAGTGATGAAGCGGGGAAGCTAACGGACGCATGCAATTGCTGGTCGCCGCTGCGCGTCGCCCACAAGTGATGCGCAGTGTTGTGAGGAAGGAGACAATGGCATACTCAATCGATAAAATGACGTCCGAGGACTGGCCGCAGGTGCGCTCGATCTATCTCGAGGGCATTGCTACGGGCCATTCGACGTTTGAGGTCGATGCCCCCGACTGGCGCACATGGGATTCCGCGCATCTGCAAGGGCCCCGCCTGGTCGCTAGGGTGAACGACACGGTTGTCGCGTGGGCTGCCGCAAGTCGAGGTCAGGGCATCGGTTCGGTGCTATCGCTTGTCTCGCATCGTCCCGTCGAAAGCGTAGCAATGATGCTTCTCGGCAAAGAGCAGGGATTGCCGAATCCATTGTGCCAAGTGCGGTTGGAGCTTGGGCGGAGTCAACTTCCTTCCACTCAGGAAGCTATCGTGACCGTCGAGGAATTGAGGGTATCGCCAACCTTGCGCATACTTGGGTTCATGACTATTTACAATCTCCATAACCACGTCAGTCAAGGAGTTATGTTAAGGAATTATCCTGTTTCCGGTAATGGTCTTCCCGCCTATTCTTGATGTTGCCGATCGAAAGCTATAATCTTAGTGCGTTTGCTCGTGAACGTTTGTCAGGGCAAATGGAGATTTTGGGTAGAATAAGAAGTTGGGCTTACTAGTAAGAAATGAGAACAATGTTTGAATACGAAGCTTTCGAGTGTGGGTAATCTGTATACCGAGGAGTGGGGGTTATGAATATAGAGGGAAAGGCCCACAGTGGAAAATTCACCTTCGAAATATCTTTGAGCGTGCTGAATCATCTGGGTAGGAACCTGTACAGAAGCTTCGCAACTGTTCTCGGTGAAGCCGTTTCGAATGCTTGGGACGCCGATGCGACGAAAGTTCATATCTATATCGACAGAGAAAACAATAGTCTATGCATCAAGGATGATGGTACGGGAATGACTGAGAGCGACTTTCAGAACAAGTTCCTAAGGATAGGGTACTCAAAAAGGAAGGAAGGGAAACTCTCGGCCGAAAGGAAACGCCCCTTCATTGGAAGAAAAGGAATCGGTAAGCTTGCCCTCCTCTCCTGTGCAGACAGGATAACGGTCATATCTGAAAGGCGAGGAGGCGAATACATCGGTGGTACTATCGACAATCCAGGCCTTGATCAGGCCATAGCTGAAGATTTGACGCCGAGAGGGTATTCTCTGGAAAGCTGGAACGCAAACTTGCTTGACAAATACATTCAAAATCATGAGCAAGGAACCATCATCTTGTTTGAAAACATGAGGGATGGTATCAAACACAGCTTGGGTTTTCTAAAGAAGAGCATCGCCCTCTATTTCAGATTCTCTCTTTTGGACAAGACATTCAATATTTTTGTCAACGATGAGTTGATTACCACAAGTTGTCTCGATGACCTTGCAATGAAAACCGAATTCTTGTGGACTATCAACGAACTTGATGACCCATATGTAAAAAACCTCACGGACATCTTTACATCGAAACGGAACGAACAGAAACTGTTAAAGGTCCCCGGGGATATCAAAGGTTTTATCGCTTCTGTCGAGAAACCACGAGACCTCAAGATAACGACAACGGATGAAAGAGTCGGGGTTGATCTTTTTGTGAATGGCCGATTGAGAGAAAGGGACATTCTCAAGCACATACCAACGGCAAGAGTGGTCGAGAGCTACATTTATGGACAAATCCATTGCAACGATTTTGATGATGAAATCGATCGATTCACCAGTAGTCGCGAAAGCATCGTCGCAGATGATCCGAAGTTTAGCCAGCTCCTGAATGTATTGAAGGACAAGGTCATTAGCAAGGTTTTGAGTGATTGGGACATCTGGAGAAGAAAACACCGGAAGGAAGGGGATTCGGAGAACCTGAGTATTTCAAAGAAAGAAAGAAAAGCCGAAGAACTTTACAATGTAGTTTCGGAAGAATATTCCATTCCCAAGGACAGTACTACAAAGAAAAAAGTAGATGCATGGGTCGACGATCTAGGCGATGATGCAAAGTTTAATTTCGCTTCATATGCTGAATGTTTCATCTCTGAGAATCTTGTTAGAAGATTCATTGTGGATAAAGATACTCCTCTAACGAAGGAAGCTGATACCGAGTTTAATAAATGGCAGCAGAAAGAAGAGGATAACAAGAATAAAGGAAATATAAGCATTGATATCAGGAAGAACAACTCTAAATTGAGCTATTTGTCTATGGATCACCTCGCAAATATGGTAAACAAAGGAGACCCAATAAAGGAAGCCTGTCTGTCAAGGGATGCCAAAGAGTACAAACCTATGAGAGATGCTTTGGCACATACGGCCTTACTTACCGATGAGGCAAAAAGTAAATTGACAACGGTATACGCCAATATAAGAGAAAGAGTGCTTAGGTTGCTGGCTGACTGAAATACAACTTGGGAATATAAATAAATGATTCAAGAAACTCAAAAATCCATAAGAACTGATTTGTGTGACAAAAGGGTATATGCCGTAGACCTTTTCTGTGGGGCTGGTGGACTCACCAAGGGACTGACTCAAGCGGGAATAGACGTCAAATTGGGAGTGGACGCAGATCCTGCCTGTAAGTACGCATACACAGCAAACAACGACGCGCTCTTCCTGGAAAAGTCGGTTGAGGATCTTAAGTCAGGGGAAGTCGAATGTGCGTTCCCAAGGAACGGCATCCGACTTCTCGCAGGTTGCGCTCCTTGCCAGACCTTTTCGACATACAACCAGAAGTCTACACCGGGTGACAAGAGGTGGTGGTTGTTAAAGCATTTCTCCCGGCTAGTAGAAGAAATTCGACCCGAGCTGGTAACGATGGAAAATGTTCCTGGTCTTCAAAATCAGGATGTTTTCCAGGAATTTATCGCGGATCTACAGAGATCGCGCTATCTCCTCAATTATTGGATTGTGAATTGTGCAGATTATGGTATTCCACAGCATCGGCACCGACTAGTTTTACTCGCATCGCGACTGGGGCCAATACACCTTATGACACCAGTAGAATTTGGGGCACCACCTTGCTCGGTAAGAAATGCCATATCTGGTCTTCCACCAATTCGGGCAGGGGAGGTTCATAGGGACGACCTCATGCATCAGAGTAGCGCTTTGTCATCAATCAATCTACGCAGGATACGTTCATCAAAACCAGGTGGATCGTGGCGTGATTGGAGAGACGATCTTGTGGCTGAGTGTCACCGAAAAGCTACGGGCAAAACCTATCCGAGCGTATATGGTCGAATGTGTTGGGACGAACCCGCACCGACCATTACCACACAGTTTTTTGGATTCGGTAACGGACGATTCGGGCATCCAGAACAAGATCGTGCGATTTCGCTCAGAGAAGGTGCGATTCTGCAGAGTTTTCCTTCCGACTATGTCTTTGCGCCCAAAGACAACCCGCTCCCAAAGAAAACTGTGGGTAGGCTTATCGGCAATGCCGTACCAGTACAATTGGGCAAGGTTATTGGCAGAAGCATTCTCCGCCACATTGCGGAGCTTGATCCTCAAAGCGCATCTTCTGTAAACGAAGGGCCTAGCCTATGCGAAACAAGACCTCCATCCTTGTTGGCGTCTTGAATCTCTAGGATCTTCTTCACTTCCTGCGCGCGCGACTTGTCCATCACCAGCAGTATGTCGTCGGTGTCGATTATGACGACATCGGAGAGTCCTAGCGTGGCGATCAAGCGCTTGCTGCCCGATTCATGTCTGGAGAGAATGGTGCAGTTTGACGTATCGACTCCGATGTGTGAGGCGCGGACGAGATTACCGTCCTCGTCTGTCTCTAGCACTTCGCTCAATGTGCTCCAGTCTCCCACATCGCTCCACCCGATATCGCCTGTGGGGACGACTAACACGCGCTTACTCTTTTCGAGCACACCGTAGTCGATCGAGTTTACCTCCTGGGTGGCGTAGATCTGCTCAAGGAGCTGTTCATAGTTTTGCCTCCCAGCTTGTTTCTCTATCTCCATCAACCCAGTATGGAGCTTCGGCATATAGGTCTCGAGCTCGCGCAGGATTGCATCGATGCGCCAGATGAACATCCCGCTGTTCCAGTAGTATCCGCCTTCCTGGATGAATCGCTCCGCCATCTTCAGATCAGGCTTCTCCGCAAATCTCTCCGCGGCTAGCACCTTGGAGCTCACGCTGATGCCGCTTGTGGCGAAGGGGGTGAATGCCTGGATGTAACCGTATCCGGTCGCCGGGCGGTCGGGTGTGATTCCCAGGGTGACGAGATGCATCCCCGCCTGTGCTACACTCGCTGCGTCGCTCAGCAACTGTAGGAAACGTTCTTCGTCCGCGATTGCGTGATCTGCCGGCAGGACGATCATTACCCCTTTAGAGTCTATCCGTGAAAGCCGCGTCGCCGCCAGACCAACACAAGGGGCTGTCCCTCGCCCCATCGGCTCGACGATGACGTTTTCTGTGGGTAACTCCGGGAGTTGCTCGCGCACGATCCCAACGTGCTCCCTTCCGACGACGACGTAGGTATTCTCATTGCGCACTAGCGGGGCTATGCGTTCCACCGTCTGCTGTAGCAGCGTACGTTCACCTAGGAGCCTCAAGAACTGCTTCGGTGTTTCTCTCCTGCTCAACGGCCACAGCCTCTCGCCCAATCCTCCCGCCATGATCACCGCAAAATATGTCATAACACTCCCTCCAGACTCTCTTCAATCCTCAGACATGCCCAGTGTCGCCTCTGCCCCTAAGGCTGCTTGTTGTTGACTGCGCTTGCTGCTATACCGTGGATGTGAACAAGGTGGAGTGCCATCACCCAGGCGATGGTTGATTCTGCTCCCTGATTTTTGTTAACTCCGGATCCCTGTAACCCATCTTGACACCCTCCGGTGTGAAGGTCTGCAACTACCTTGCGAATATCGTTTCGTCCGAGGAACCAGTCAAAAGCCCGATCGGCGTGCACGAGCCACTGCTCATCCCGGGTCGCGCGAAACGCTGTGTAGCAGGCATCCATGATCGCCACCGCCTCGACCGGCTGTTGATCGAAACGTGCCTTCTCTCTGCCTCGTCTGAACCAGCCGTTGTTCCCGATGAGCGAGAGGGGTCCTCCCTGTTTGTCGGTCTGAATATCGATCAACCAGGCGAGCGATTGCAGCCCCTGCTCACGCATGTCATCGCGGTCGAGGTACACTCCAGCAGCAATAAGCGCCTGCGGAAGGCGTGCATTGTCGTATGCGACGATGTCCTCCCCCCACGGCCAGTCGGGAGATCCGTTCCCAATGAATATGTCCAGAAGGCGCTCGGCAAGGACGGAGTTCACTCGCTGGGCTTCCCGGTCGCCACTGAAGCGCTCCAGGTACTCGAGGATGCCAAGGATGGAGAAAGCCCACGCTCGCGGCGAGGTGAAGGCTTCGCAAGCAGCGAGCGCCTGTTGGAAGAGCCTCGTCGTAAGGCCGAGGATGGGCTCGGTCGGCGAGTGGGCGACGGTCGTTCCCAGAGCCCACACGCTCCTGCCGTGGCTGTCCTCCGAGCCCACCTGTTCGATGAAGCGACGATCGTAGTCCATGAAGTTGCGGACGCGACCGTTCTCTCGATTCAGAGCGAGATTAAGAAAGGCCAGGTATCGCTGCAGCAGGGGGAGGATCTTCTCATCTTCTAGCAGTTGCCAGTTCATGACCGTCACGATGAGAGCGCGGGCATTGTCATCGGTGGTGTATCCGTGGCGGCTATCTGGCGTGCTGAAGGACGCGTGCTGAAGTATTCCGGTGTCATCGGTTAAGAGGCGTAGGTGGTCGAGTTTGATCTCGGGGATGGAGTGATGCTTCATCGTTCGCTCGCGGGTACGCAGGCCGATGATCGGCCCGTGGCGCTCATGCATCGCGTGGCGGAACGCCTCCACGTAGGAGCTTGCCACCTGGCGCCAGACCATCTGCCTGCCGAACTGATACGCTTGCTTACGCAGCAAATCTCGCTTCGCTTCGTCCCCCAACAGCTCGCGCAGCTGTCCGGCCATTGCGGTGGGGTCGTTGAACGGTACCAATCGACCTCGATCCTCCGCCAGCAGTTCCTGGGCGTACCAGTAGGGAGTTGAGATGATCGCCTTCCCGCAGGCCATGGCGTAGGCGAGGGTCCCCGATGTGATCTGCTCCTTGGCCAGGTACGGAGTGAGGTAGATATCGGCCGCCACGAGGAAGCGGATCAGTTGCTCAAGGGTGACGAAACGATCGTAGAATACGACATTCTCTTCCAACCCTTCACTCTTCACTAAGCGTTCCAGAGAGAGGCGGTACACCTCTCCGAAGCGTCGCTTCACCTCGGGGTGAGTCGCCCCGAGGACGATATACAGAAGGTCAGGAAACTCCTTTACTACCTTGGAAATCGCCTCGATCGCCAGCTCGATCCCCTTGTTGGGGCTCAACAGACCAAAGGTGAGGATCACCCGTTTCCCCTCGGCCTGAAACTGGTCCTTGGTGTAGGCGGGATCGAGGAATGGGACATCAGGTGCGCCGTGGTGGATGAGGAGGATCTTATCTCGTGGAACGGCGTAGACGCTCTGAAGCAGCTCGATCGCCTTGTTGGACATCACCACTACGGATCTGGAATGGGCACAGACGGCCTTGAGTGTTTCAAGCTGCCCGGGGGAGGGCTCTTCGAGGACCGTGTGTAGCGTTGTCACGACTGGTCTTGTCAGGTTCCTTAATAGGTCGAGGATGTACGATCCATCGTTTCCTCCGAAGATGCCGAACTCATGCTGTAAGCTGATGACGTCAGTCGTGGAGAGGTTGAGAAAGTCGGCCGCATCCTGGTAGTCCACACGCCGTTGGGCGAGGATCTCAAACGAGACCGCGGGGCCGTATTTGTAGCTAGCCTCGCGGTTGGTTAGGGCAACCACTCGCAGGGCTTCGGTTGTGCCCAGTGTCTCTCCCTGCAGTTGGGTGATGCTCTTCGCTAAATCGTGGGTGAACGTTCCGATCCCACATTGGCGTGGAGGATACGTCCCAACAAACGAGATTCCAATAGGCTTAAGTACTTTATCGTGATTGTTCATCCCTGCTCTCCTCGTTGAGAATCATTTTATACACCCGCAGGTATTCTTCCACCATTCGTGCCTGCGTGAAGCGCTCTTCAACCCAAGATCTGCACCTCTTGCGGTCGATCGTACCGAGTCTACTTACACTTTCCACCGCATCTTCAAAGCTGCGAGCCAGGAAGCCTGTCTCTCCATTGCGAATGATCTCCGGCATCGATCCGCGGTCGATGGCAATCACCGGCGTTCCACAGGCCATCGCCTCGATTACGGAGAGGCCAAACGGTTCGTCAAAGTTGATCATGTGCAGCAGTGCGCGCGCATGCCCCAATAACTCACCCTTCTCCGGCATGCCGATGGGGCCGACATAGCGAATCTGGTCCCCGTCTACGTATGGAGAGACCATCTCTTCAAAATATTCCTCATCCTGTACGATCCCTGCGATGACAAGCGGCACACCTGCGCGCCGTGCCACCTGGATTGCTTCGTGCGTCCCCTTGTCGGAATGAATCCGCCCCAAGAAGAGGATGTAATTATCCGGATCGTTGCAGAACGGGTACTCCTCGATCGGTATTCCGTGATGGATGGTGGAAATGTAGTCGAGATCCGGATCGCGATCGGCATTGCTGATTGACACGTAGTACGTATGCTGATTGTACTTTCTGTACACGGGGAGGATCTTCGATGATGAGAATCCGTGGATCGTTGTGAGGAGCGGTGTACGCACGAAGCGTGAATAGGTGAGAGGGAGGAAGTCGAACTGGTTGTGAATGATGTCGAATTCCTCCGCATGCTCGAACACCTCTGAGATATGTAGGCACTCGCAAACCTTGGCATCGATCTTCGGGTCCTCGGAATAAGGATGAGGGCACACGGCACGAAGTTTCGCTGCCGTCTTGGAGTCTCCCGTGGCAAAAAGTGTTACATCCACTCCACTGGCGATTAGCCCCTCGGTGAGCAGGCTCGTCACCCACTCCCATGGACCGTAGTGGCGTGGAGGGACCCGCCACGAGATTGGCGCAAGCATGGCGATCCGCAATCTGTCCATGTGCACCTCCTTACGACTGTGGACAGGAGAGGATGTAGTCTAGAAGCTCTCGCACATTAGCCGTAGCCAAGCCGACCCTAGTGTCTGCAATTCCGTAATAGATTCGCAGTTCGTCCGCATCTTTGTCGAGGATTGCCCCGGTGGGGAAGGTGACGCCAGGCACATCGCCACCGCGCTGATACCTATCGTGCGGGCCCAAGACCCATTCATCACTTCTCCTTATCACTCTCCAGGGTTCCTCCAGGTCCAACAGGGCGAGGCCGACACGGTAGAGGGCCCCTGAGGCGGTCATGCGGATCCCGTGATAGATGACCAACCAGCCTTCGTCGGTTTCAATTGGCGGCGTGCCCAAGCCGACGCGTTGGGAGTCCCACCATCCGGGTCGCGTGGGGAGGAGTACCCTATGGTCACCCCAGTGCGTGAGATCGGGAGAGAAGGAGATCCAGATGTCCCCCTCTCCCCGGATGATCGGGCGGTGAATGAGGGCGTAGCGTCCCTTGAAGCGTCGCGGGAAGAGGGATGCATCCTTGTCCTCGGGTGGCATGATGGAGCCAACGCGGGTAAACCGTTGAAAGTCCTCTGTTAGTGCCAGTGAGACGAGTGGCCCGCTGCTGGAGAATGAGACATATGTGATCGCGTATTCACCGCGCTCTTCTAAGAACACGATGCGCGGGTCCTCCAGTCCCCATTGTTCTTCGCGGGACTCGATCTCAGGCTTCAGTGCTGGATGATCATCGACGTGCCAATCGGTCTTCCCATCGTTACTTCTGGCGATGGTGAGGTGTGAGAAGCCACGCATGTCCTCGACCCGTACGAGGAGGATTGTCTCACCATTGATGGTCGCCGCCCCCGGGTTGAAGGTTGCGTTAGCCATGTAGGGCCAATCTTCCGGTGAGAGGATGGGGTTCTTCTCATAACGATGAAAGAGAGCATGATGCACCTTGCGCGAAGCTTGCTTGTCCATGTTCGCTCCTCCTATACCCTATCTTACAAAGATTGCATTATCCTGCCTGATGAGCTCTTCGCCATGCTAATTATAACAGAAGTGGGATTGCTCGTACCGGTTTGCTGAAAAACGCAAACCTGACCTTTGCGGCGGAAGGTGCACCGATAACAGGATCAACTACAGACCCCGCATGTAATCTACTGATAGCAGATGTGGCATCGGTGAGAGAACAGAGAAGGCTGAGGAGCAAAGCTCATATGAGAAGGCAGGTTTGAACGACGATCCACAGTGCTCTTTTGCCGAAGAGGGGATCAGTGCGTTCTCTCCTCGTACTTCGAAGCCTCGATCTGTTCGCGGAGATGATCTTGTCGGGTTTGGGGAGAAGACTGACTTTTCGATAGCTCTTCCTCAGCAACGGGTTGAGGCAACGCTTTCACGAGTCCGAGCTTCTTGGCGATGAACTTGAAGTTGATGTTCCACCCGAACCCAATGCGCCGCTGTACAAAAAACCTATCCTCATCACTCCAGAACGATAGTTTCATCTCCACTCCATTCTGTTTCCAGAATTCCCATGATCAGGTTGTTGTAATACCGTCCGTTGCGAAAGTATGATTCGCGCATCGTTCCTTCGAGGATGAATCCTATTTTCTCGTAGGCTTTCTGTGCGCGCGCGTTGTGGGAGTACACTTGGAGAAAGATGCGGTGCATCCCAAGTTGTCTGAACCCATAGTTGATGATAAGGCGCGCCGCTTCGGGTGCGTACCCATTTCCCCACTGATCCTTCTCGCCGAGCATGATCCCAAATTCCGCGCTGCGGTTGATGTAATCGATCCCGTCCAAGCCGCAGTTTCCGATGTGCTGGTTCTGATCCTTGATGATAATCGCCAGCGGGATATCCTTCTGATCCTTGTAGTGAGAGAGAAGCCAGCTCTCCTCTTGCTCGCGGCTTATAGGGTAGCGCATGCCGAGCGTGGAAGTGATTGCGGGATCGTTGATCCAACGCAGGCAGAGGTCGAGATCGTCCTTGTCAAGTGGCCTCAGATAGAGCCGCTCGCCGACCAAGAATGGATTGTCCATTGTGCCTCCTTTTCCAGTGGCAAGAGAGTATACACAGGGAAATCATGGATGCCATTAACGTTGATAGAGAAGCGGAATCACGAATAAGCACGAATCACGCGAATGTCACGAATTTGGAAAACCTGGAAGCCTACGAACCAGCAGGGCTGCAACCCGCCTCGTGCATTTGTGCCATTCGTTACGTTCGAGCTATTCGTAATTGGGCTGCTGCTAAGACAGTGAACAAGAAATGGGCCCCACCGTATGGCAGGGCCCGCGATTACTCTAGAAGATCTTCGCTTTATGCTACATGAAGATCGGGAAGATCGGGAAGAGCGAGGCGAAGACGAGCGCGATCACCGACATCAACTTGATCAAGATGTCGAGTGACGGGCCAACCGTATCCTTTAGCGGATCCCCGACTGTGTCACCGGTGACTGAAGCGGCATGCGCTTCGGAGTTCTTGCCGCCGAAGTGTCCTTCCTCGATGTACTTCTTGGCGTTATCCATGGCCCCACCCGAGTTACCGCAGAATATGGCGAGCTGAATCGCCGATAGGAGAGATCCGATAAGGAACCCGCCGAGGGCGTAGCGTCCGAAGATTAACCCGAAGGCGATCGGAGTGACGACGGCGATCATCGCCGGGAGGAACATCTTGTACAATCCGCCGTGAGCGGTGATGCTGATGCACTTATTGTAATCGGGCATCTCTTCACCGGTTAAGATCTTCGAGTTATCCTTGAACTGCCGGCGAACCTCCTCGACAAGGATTCCGGCTGTGCGGCTGACCCCACGGATAAGAAGAGCAGAGAAGACGTAGGGAACCATCGCTCCGAGCATCAAGCCGGCAATAACAAAGGCGCCAACCTGTATTACGCTTCCTGAGGGAGAAAACTGCGCCGCGATCTGTCCAACGATTGGGAGCTGTGGTTGGACGACTTGCGATGCGCTCCCGATTGCCGACCACATGAAGGCGGCAATCAAGCCGAGGGCGGCAAAGGCGGCCGATCCGATGGCAAATCCCTTTCCAATAGCCGCGGTGGTGTTCCCAATAGAATCGAGTTTATCCGTCTTCTCACGCACTTCAGGAGGAAGCTCGGCCATGGTGGCTATCCCGCCTGCGTTATCGGCAATCGGTCCGTAGGTATCTACAGCAACTGTCATCGCAACGAAAGAGAGCATCCCCATTGCGGTGAAAGCGACCCCGAGAAGTCCGCCTAGCTGGTAAGCCCCGATCGTTGCCGCGGCAATTATGATCACCGGGAATAAGGTGCTAATCATCCCTAAAGCCATTCCCTCGGTGACCGCGATCGCTGGGCCATCCTGATTCATCTTGGCGAGTTCACGCGTCGGCTTGTAATCGGTCGACGTGAAGTACTCGGCGGAGAAGCCGATGGCTATTCCTGCAACTAGGCCGAGAAGGACCTCGCCGAAGATGCTAAAACCAATGGGGGTGAGCCAGCAGAAGAGGAACGTCGTTGCTGCAGTGAGGAGAGCCGCGAGGCGCGTCCCGTTCGTCAGCACCTGTTGCATCCCTTCTTGGCGCTTGCTGAATCGGATGTAGAGGATTGCTAGAAGGCTTGAAAACAGCCCACCGCTAACGATCATCAGCGGGGTAATGAATACCCACCAATAGGTCGTCTCGTTCAGGCCAGCGGTCAACCCGAGTTTTTGGATAAGCCCTTGGATGCTCGCATTGCCCCGTCCGACGTAAATATACAGGACCATGACTATGACGGAGATGACCGCTCCGACGAACGACTCGAGAAGGTCGGCGCCCAATCCGCCAACATCGCCCACGTTGTCGCCAACATTATCAGCGATTGTTGCCGGGTTGCGCGGATCGTCCTCGGGAATGTGCATCTCTACTTTCCCCACCATATCTGCAGCCATATCCGCTGCCTTGGTGTAAATGCCGCCACCGACACGGTCGAACAGGGCGACAAGGGAAGCTCCCATCGAGTAAGCACTGACGATCAGCGCCCCACGGATGAAGTTGACTCCCATCGACTTCACGCCGAACAGATAGCGTGTCTCGATGTGTAAGGTGGCCGGATCATACCACTTGTGGAAGATCAGCGAGACAACGACAAGTCCGATAATTGCCAGGCCTGCCACGGAGAGTCCCATGACGCTCCCTCCCGAGAAAGCCACATTAAGTGCATCCTTGAACGACTTGCGCGCCGCGTGTGTCGTGCGGGCGTTGGCATGGGTCGCTGCATTCATCCCGATGAAGCCGGCGGCCATAGAGAGGATTGACCCGATCCAGAAGGCCACCGCGATCTCCCAGAAGAACAAGATCCATAGGATTGCGCCGATGACAACCATGGTGATCCCCATCACGCGTGCCTCTTCGAGCATGAACGTAAATGCACCGGAGCGGATGTATCCCTGTATCTCCTTCATCCGGTCCGTTCCCTGTGCTTTCCGCACAACCGAACGGTTAAAGAAGAAAGCACTCAACAGCGCCAGCACTGAAATCGCCGCTGGTATAACGATTAGAGCAGTCATTTTGCTGCACACACCCCTTTTTACATAGGTTTGGCCCTGCCAGCGCTCCTGCCGGAGACTGGCCTCCACAAATCATCAATCTTGCTTGCTGATTCTTGCTCTCATCTGCGTAAGGCGAAATCGCATCATTCTACCATGCTCGTAAATCGCCTTCAAGGCATTATTGCAGGGGGCAATCCACATGAAGTGGCCTCTGTGTACGCATTTGTGGCATCCCTAACCCGATCTGTGAGATGGTGGAGCAGAGCGCGCAATAGCCATTGGTCCATCTGCAAGTTCTCGGGCTCACCTCCATGGACATCTGTCTTGCCAGCGGACGACAAAACGGCGTCCATGCTGCAACCCGGGTCTCTACCCTCGTCCTGATTGGCTGCTAGCCTTGTCTTGCCAGTCAAGAGAGCAAGAACCGAGTGGTGGAGAATAGAAGAAGGAGGAATATCATGAAGAAAGCGCTCGTAATGACGATACTAGGGATTGTACTCAGTGTGCTTTTCCTATCAGTCGGCTACGCGCAGGAATCAGCAGCTCAGGGTGACCTGCTGCAGAAGCAATTGGCGCAGCTGGGGGAAGCGTTTGCCGGTGTAAATGACGCATTTGGTGGCCTGCAGGCGTTCATGAACGAGGTCGTTGGTGAGGTAAAAGGAAACATGGCCGGGGTCACTGACCTGAACAGTCGGCTGGGCGATTTGACGGATGTCGTACAGGCGGTCTCCGTGGAGCTCAAGACTGCGGAGGGAAAGCTGATCGGTCTGCGCGATGACGTCGATGGTCTCTCGTTGACACAGCAGGAGCTATGGGTACGAGCTACCGCACTCGAATCGGGCCTCTCCGAACTCTCTGCGTCGTGCGACGACTTTCAGAACGCGATCAGCGTTTCGCTCGATGCCACGAATGCCGATCTGTCTGTGTTGAGTGATAAGTACGATGCCCTTGCCGCGAGTTTTGCAGATTTCAACGCTCAGTTCGCCGCATTCAAGGACAGTGTCACGGGGGAGCTTGCCTTGATCGAGGATGCGATTGGCACTCTGCAATCTGATGTATCCGCGTTAAGTGACAAGTACGATGCCCTTGCGGCAAGTTTCGGGGATTTCAACGCTCAGTTTGCCACATTTAAGGATGGCGTTATGTCAGACATCGCCGCCCTGAAGACGGGGCAGGCAGGCCTGGAAGACCGCGTGAAGAAGCTGGAAGACGAAGATGTGGGAACCTTCAAGAAGAAGGTCATTGAGCTTGAGCGGTCGATGAGCGCCCTGTCGATCAAGATCGACAACAACCGGGCCAAGCTGGAAGGGTTCGATGGTGCGATCGCCGACCTTGCAAACGGCGTCAGCATGAATCAGGCGGGCATCCTCGCCAATACGAACCTCATTGAGGATCATGATGCGCGCATTGCCGCACTGGAAGGCGGCGCCGGGCTTGCAGAACTAAAGAGCCAGGTAGATGGACTGTACTTCATTTCCATCGTTGGTCTCCTTGCCGGTGCTGGTGCACTCGTCTTGTTCCTTATGAACATGCCGTAGAGATGTGATGAGGGGATTGGAATGCAGAGTAGGGTGGGGCCTCGAGCCCCTCCCTTTTTTTGCACTGTCGCGTAACACATGTTATATTTGTAAACTAATCATGGGAGGGGGTTGATGAACAGTTTAGGACAACGGTTGCAGCACTTCCGTTTGCAAAGCGGTTGGAGCAAGCGGGCGCTCGCGGGAAAGCTGGGTGTTTCCATACCATCAATCATCCGTTGGGAAGCGGAGATTGCCGTGCCTAATGACTACAACCGCTACAAGATTGAGCAGTTCCTTTCCGCGAGTGCGCATTCGGAGCCACGACTCACCCCTACTCATCGTCTAGGTATCGAACAGCTTGGGCTCTTCTCTGATAAGGGAGGAGAGATTGGACAGGTGCAATGACGAAGATCAATAAGCTTGAGTTGACCGGGTTTAAGTCATTTCGCAACAAGATAGTTGTGCCGTTCTTTGACGGCATGACTGCCGTTATCGGTGAGAACGGGGCTGGAAAGTCTAACCTATTTGATGCACTAAGCTTTGTTATGGGTCGGCGCTCCTCGCAGATGCGCGCTGATCGCCTGGAGCACCTGATATTTAACGGGGGGGAGCGACTCTCTCCGGCGGATACGGCGGAGGTGACGCTTTATCTCGACAATAGTGAAGGTGATTTCAGCCAGTTCTTCGGTGATGAGCGTGTTCCTGAAATAACGCTGGGACGCAGAATCACGCGTAAGTCATCTACGTATACGTTCATGGGAAAGGCGTGCTCACGGGCGATGGTCGATCGTGTGCTTGAGACGGGGCGGATTGACCCGGATGGCCAGCAGCTCATCGCCCAGGGGAGAATCACAGAGATCATTAAGCGCAGCCCGACGAGGAGACGAGAAATTATAGATGAGGTGAGCGGAATAGCCGCCTACGATGAGAAGCGTAAGAAGGCGATCGGCGAGCTGAAAGACGTGAAGATGAAGCTGAACACGCATCGGGTAATTCTTGCCGAGCGGCACCGTCGCTTGCTCGGCCTGGCCAGAGAGCGCGATGCCGCCCTCGAGTACCAGCGTTTGACGGACGAGCAGACGCTGCTGCAGGAATCGATTCGCCACCGTCAGCGTGAACAGCTCGTCGAGAAGCTGGAGCGCGCCAAGGCGGAACGCGGGGGGATGGCACAGCGGATCGAGGCGCTGGAGGCGGAGGTGACGAAGCTCGACCTGGCAGTCGAGAACAAGGAATGGGAGCTCGAAGGGATGCGCGAAGATTTGGAGGGCGGAGATCAGATTGCCCTTGTTAAGGAGGTTGAACGCCTCCGCTCCGAGATCCTTAATCGTCAGGGACAGATCGACCTCAAACAACAGCAGGCGAAGAATCTGCAGGAGATGATTGATGAGGTCGCGAAGATTACGGCCCAAACTCGTGCCCAGCCTGCGATGTTGGGAAGGAATCGTGCTGTGCAGGCTCTCCTCGAGCGGAAGCGTGGCGGCGTGTACGGGACAATTGCCTCGCTCTCCACGCAGCGCGATGGATTTGAGGTTGCCTTTGAGACTGCTGCCGGCGGGCATATGAACGATATCGTCGTCGATTCTCGGGAGACGGCGATCGAGTGCATAGATTACCTGAAGAAGAATCGCCTTGGCCGGGCGCGCATCCTCCCGTTGCGCCGTCTCGTTGCCGGGCGCAAGAGCCTCGCCTCCGCTGACGCACTCAAGCTGCCTGGGGTGATCGATTACGCGATCAATCTCGTTGACTTCGACCCAAAGTATCGCCGCGCGTTCGAGTATATTCTCTCCGATGCAATCATCGTGGAGAACCTCGCGGCGGTGCGCGATGTTGACGGAGTGCGTGCGATCACCCTGGATGGTGACCTGCAGAGCAAGGGAGGGGCGCTCACCGGTGGCTGGCGTGCTGGCGCAGGCAAGGATAATCGCCAGCCGAATAAGTCAGCGGATACGACGTTCGACACGGCGAAGAAGCGACAACAGATATCGCGGATCACTCGAGAGATAGCCAAGCTGCGTGAGGGGATTGAGTCTGTCACTGAGAAGCTGAGAGACAAGGAGAAGGAACTTTCGGAGCAACAGGAAAAGAAACAGGAGACAAAGGGAGAGGCGAGCACGCGCAGCGATGAGCTGCATGCGTTGCGGGAAAAACGACGCGAGGTGTACAGGGACTTAGAGAACCTGCGCCGCAGCATGACGCGCTACGAGCGCCAGGAGGCAGAGGCACAGGCCGAGCTAGAGACACTAGGAGAAGAGGAACCTGGTTCCTCTGAGTACATCGAGGGCTCGGTCAGTGAGCTGGAGAGACGCATCGAGAGCAACAGGAGACACCTGCGGCGGCTGGAGCCAGTAAACATGCGTGCGATCGACGAATACGCCACCTACGAACGCGAATACACTGAGTTTCGTGATCGTGTCGATGCCTTGGAGGCGGAGAAACGCGAGATTGAGGCGCTGATTGGACAGATCGAGGAGCGGAAACGGGAGCGGTTCCTGGAGACGCTGGAGACGATCAACTCCCAGTTCAGCCATACATTTACCAAGTTGTTTGATGGTGGAGCGGCGTCGCTTGAACTGGAGGAGGAAGGTAACATCTCCTCCGGCCTGCTGATCAAGGCTAATCCGCCGGACAAGGAGCCGCACGTGATTGACTCCCTCTCCGGTGGGGAGCAGACGTTGGTGGCTACGGCGTTCATCTTCGCGTTGCAGGAGTACCAACGGGCACCGTTCTTCGTGCTCGATGAGATTGATGCTGCCCTCGATAGGATGAACATCACCCGATTGGGGCGGATGCTTCGAGAGTATGCCAACAAGATTCAGGTGATCGTTGTCTCACACAATGAGGAAACAGTTCGTCACGCTGACCGGGCCTATGGGGTGACAATCAAGAATGGCGCGTCGCAGATACTCGCCTTGAACTTGAACTTGAACTAGAGGAGCTATGAATCGGATGGACCGACTTACGATCGCCGAGATCCCAATCACCGATCTACTGGAAGAGACGTGGGAGGGGATCCTGCAACGGCTGACCGTGGGCATGGACCCATGGGATATCGACATTGTCGAGCTGGCACACCGCTACCGCGACTACGTAGACGCGCTGCGCGAGATCCACTTCGAGATATCAGGGCGGATGGTCCTCACCTGCTCGATCCTCCTGCGCATGCAGTCAGACGATCTCCTTGCTTCCGCGCGGCCTACAGACAGGAACGGGCTTATCGATGAGTTGGAGGAAGCGATCGAAGAGGAGGCCTCCGAGTGGGAGGCTCCTGAGGAACCTGATGAGTTCTCGCTTCCCCTGTTCCGGCGTCCTCGCCGCCAGGTAACGATTTTCGACCTTGGACGGGCACTTGCCGCCGCGATGAAGGTCAGCTTCCGACGTGGCAAGCGGCATGACGAGCGTGGTGTCGAAGAAGAGGAAGATGACTTGTTCGATGACTTTGAGCTGGGGGGGCAGGACTTTGGTCAGAGGCTTCATTCTCTATTCACAAAGATCAAGGACCTCCTAACAGGCCACCGCGTGATCAGCTTCTTCCGCCTCCTCGATCGTGGGGACAAGGATGAGCGTATCAGCTATTTCTTCGAAGTCCTTCATCTTGCGGCGCAGGGACAGATCGCTTGCCAGCAGGAGGAGTTCCTCGGAGACATCACGATCATGCTGCCGCAGGCGGCAGAGTGAGGGATGAATTGAGAGATTCAGTGAGTGAGAGATTGAGCTATCTAACAATCCTCCGATAATTCAATCGCTAAATCTCTCAATTCGTGATATGGGAGAGCCGATGCCAGATACGCGGGAAAGTGACATAGAGCATGATCAGGCCCTGGTTGAGGCGGCCCTTTTCCTCTCGCCGCAGCCTCTGACGCGCCACAAGTTGGCGCGTATTATCGATGGAGCATCGCTTTCATATGTGGAACGCATCCTGGATCAGATCGCCGATGAGCACCGCCGTGAGGTTCACGGAATTGAGCTTCACGTGGAGGACGGGAAGTCGATTTTCCAGGTAAAACGAGCATACATCGACGCTGTGGCGCATCTTGCGCTGCACCAGGATATCTCTCGCCCGGTGCTGCGGAGCCTGGCGATGATCGCCTACAACCATCCGCTGACGCAGGCCAACCTGGTAAAGGCGCGTGGGAACAAGGCGTACAAGCACGTGCAAGAGCTTCTGGAGCGAGGGCTCATTCGCGCCGAGGAACAGGGGCGTACGCTGCTACTGTACGTAACAGATGAGTTCTTGCGCTATTTCGGCCTGTCGAGCGTGGAAGAATTCCGCTTCCACGTGGGAGATCTCCCTGAGGAGCCAGAAGAGCCAGAAGAAGATAAAGAACAAGAGACCAAGCAGCAAGAAGTGACTCAAGAAGAAACTGAAGACACAGAAGATAGCGGGGAAGAAGCTTCACAGGAGGTGGATGATGGATAGGTGGGAATGCACGGTGTGTGGATACATCTACGATCCGGCAGTCGGCGATCCGACGACCGGGGTCGCTTTGGGAACGGCGTTTGAGGACCTGCCCGATGGCTGGACCTGTCCCGATTGTGGGGCGGAGAAGGAGCTATTCGAGCAGATATAGGAACGGGCGGTTAGATCCTTATTTTTTGGTGCTTATTGCGGTTAGTTGTGTTCTATAGTTGATTACTGCACATCGATCGGAGACCAAGAACACCAAGAATGGAGATCTGAACACTGTGTTCCTTTACCTTGCCGCTGTTGAGGTCAATGGCCTTCCATTGAAGGTTGATCACTTTGCACAGTCTCAAGATGGTATCAAGCATCAAACGAAGCATCACCGGTTACGGTGCCCGGTAAGGTATCGCGAGTTCGGTTGTGCTAGGGGTCTTCTTGTTCCGTTGCAGTCAGGACGTCCGGAATATTCCTTCTCATGTTCCCCTTCACAACAGTTCGTAATTTCTACATTTTACGGCCTGTATAACACAGTATACAAGGCGCGGGATACGGGGTCGACAAAAAGCGGCTTAATTCACAGGAACCGTTTTGGGGTGGTTGCTTCATCTTGCTCCCGATGAAGGTCCTTTTCGAGGGGTAAATGAACTTAGGCTATGACGACGGGAGGCAATAACGGGGCTCTCATTAGATCGCGCGCGCGTGTCCCCTCACGGTTCCACTTTTCTACTCAGGACAGCCGCCAGACTATGGTGCTTCCATCAGGCAACTAACATTCCAGCCTACTGGACCTTCATCCTCTCCTAGATAGGGCACCGTCAGTAAATCGGACACCATACTCTCTAAGTCACCCGTCACCGAGTTGATCTCGTCCCAAGCAGGCAGAGGCGGCTCCCCATGGACAAGCCTGGAACGAAGATCATAGCAGTCGGAGAAGAAGGCTTCCCCAGACTTGTGATGATATTCCTTGTTTTTCAACCGTAGTTTGACTACTCGTTTCCCGGCTTGCCGTATTGATTCATACCGCAGCCAGCGCAGACATCCAAGAAGTGATTTGCCCTCGGTATTCGTGATTTCTAAGGCATCCTCCGTCGCTTTAATTAAATTCTTGACATGCTCTACGGATTCCGAGGGCCTCTCCTTCAGATCCAGTAGCACTTCTATTGCCATTATGAGAAGAAGGAAGCGACTATCCAAAGATTTCTGAAAGAAGGATGCGCTGAATAGCCCGAGAGACACATGTTCTCGCGCGCTCAGCTTCTCTGTGCACTCTGCTGCCTTAGCGAAGACTGCTCTGAACTTGTCAACAGGAACCCGCTGCAATACTGATACCTTTACACGCGCTAGAAGGAAAGACGGATCTGACTCGTAGATCATCAACCCGTGCACATCTTGAGCGACCTTCTGCCCTTTCTCTCTCTCCAGCCTATTAAGACCGTGCTTTGTGAGTACGCTCGTCGGCCCACGATCACCAAAGTCTGCGCCTATATGCAATCGGGTAAATGTCAGCTGCAGCGCGTTCTGACATCGATCTCCAGCTTCTCGTGCATCACTCTCCGATTCGAAACCAGAGCATTTGACGGCGAGATTGACAGCATCTTGGTCTCGGATTGCTTTCTCAGTGTCAACTGTTGAAAGCACAACCAATTTAGGATTGCTCGGTAATGGAATCTCGATTGTCTCCGCATCACTGTCGAGCGTTTCCCGAGGCGAGCGTATGAACCTTAACCTGAAAGTGAAGTCGGACATACCTTCAGTATACAAAGGGTCTTGCATCCTAACAATGAAGCTAGCAGGGTGCCCTGGTTCTCTCCTCATGCGCTCTTCGTCGATCAGGCTACTCATCCAGCAGGGAAGCAGGGAAGTCTGTGTTTTGGCCTTCTTGCGTCTCCGTTGAGCCTGCTTATGCGTAAGACTGTCAGCGCCACGCGGATACTCAGATTTCTTCCCGCTAAGCAGTGTTTCGTGGGTATAACGGAACGCCTGTAATGTGGCCGTATCCATTTGGTGTCGACAACTTTCGTGTGACCGCTCTCGACTAGAATCCACCGCTCGGATACGCCCAGGGACGAGGGAGACGGATCTTCCGCAACACTCGCCGCCTTTTCTGTTGCTAGTTCTTTACCCCTCTGATTCGCCAAGCGAACGTTTTTGGGACAAACCCTCCCGACATGCTCTCTCGAAACAGGGAATTTGGGCCTGTCTCTTGGCTCTCTTTGGGGCGAGCGAAGGGAATACAGAGGCTCTCAGTCGATTGCTGTTAGGTTTGCGGTCAATAGGAAACATCGACTCCTCTATCCTCCAAGGCTTCGATGTCCAGCATGACGGGAGATCCAGGCGTGAGGTCGAGAAAGTTAGAGTGGATATAGACCGAATCCTCCGTGCCCAACCCCGAGTTGTCAACGAGTGCATGGATATCGCGGATGCTGTTAGCGTACAGGGAGAGTGTTGCAAGGTTGGTCAAGCCGGATAGCACACCGATGTCGACGATCTGGTTGTGCTCCAGCTGGAGCCACGTAAGGTTGGTCAAACTGGATAACGCGCTGATGGCGACAATCTCGTTTTCGTCCAGGATAAGGCGTTCTAGGTTAGCTAAATTTGACAGCGGGCTGATATCGACAATCTGGTTGCTGGGCAGATCGAGCGTTGTGAGGTTAGTCAACCCCGACAATGTACTGATATCGACGATCTGGTTGTTGTATAGCCGAAGCTTTGTAAGGTTGGTCAGAGCTGATAGCGGGCTGATATCGACGATCTGGTTGGCGCATAGGTTGAGATATATAAGGTTGGTCAAGCCCGATAGCGGACTGATGTCGACGATCTGGTTCCCGAACAGTACGATCCACGTGAGGTTGGTCAAGCCCGATAGCGGACTGATGTCGACGATCTCGTTTTCCTCCAGATCGATCCTCATGAGGTTGGTCAAGCCCGATAGCGGGCTGATGTCGACGATCTGGTTGTCTGCCACTAAGATAAACGTGAGGTTGGTCAATCCCGCTACTGGGCTGATGTCGACGATCTGGTTGTTCAGCAGGTGGAGCTCCCTGAGGTTGGTTAAGCCCGTTAGGGCGCTGATATCGACGATCTGGTTGTTATGCAGGTATAGCTCCCTGAGGTTGGTTAAGCCCGCTAGAGCGCTGATATCGACGATCTCATTGTCGAACAGCCAGAGATATATGAGGTTAGCGCAGTACTGAATCCCTTCGAGATTGTAGATGCCTCGACCTCTGGCATACAATCCCATTAGCCCGTCCACGTCAGTATCAAGGATATCTCCCGCTGGTTTCTTTATCTCGGCACGGATAGCTGCTTCAAGTCCTGGGTCGGGGAAATTGACAACGAAATCTGCAGAAGCGGGGATCGAAGTCATGGCAACAAGGGCGCCAAGCACCAGAGCCACTCCAATTACTGTCAACCTAGTCCTATAGTCCACCCTCTCATTACAATTCATCATAGAGATAGTACTTCACCAAGGAATAGGGATACAAGCCAACGAAGCTCTCGCAACGCTCGCCGTGTTCTGCTGCCAATCCTAGCTACGCTAGAAGCGGCTCTTTGGCAATAATGTCCAGTTTGCGCCCCACTGATGACAAGTGTGGAATTCCCGAAAGGCTTCCGCCAGTGTTCGGAGGACACGGCTTGTGCTAGCTACCTGTCGCAGTGTTCAATCTTATGATCAACTTGCTAAGCTGACTGCCGCCGAGAGTTGCCCGGCGATCACCGAAACAAGCAGTGCTGAAAAGCCCGTGCTTGATGGCACACACGCCCCTTGATAAATCGGACTAATTTGGTAGACTTGCGTCCGGTGATGGAAATGACAAGACATATCTATCTTGATAACAGTGCGACAACTCCTGTTGCCCCCGAGGTTGTCGAGGCAATGCTCCCATACTTCTCGAATGTGTACGGAAACGCATCGAGCCTGCACGGCTTTGGGCAGGAGGCGCATAAGACTCTCGATAAGAGTCGCGAGGCGATCGCGGAGACGCTCGGTGCCGACCCCTCAGAGATTATCTTCACCAATC
>Ga0222701_1000095_pt1 | contig 39317 bp, 20 predicted proteins | sample AntAcemetage1502_FD_179825 | JGI IMG/M metagenome (GOLD analysis project Ga0222701, IMG submission 179825) | Saline water microbial communities from Ace Lake, Antarctica - #1502 | ecosystem: Environmental > Aquatic > Non-marine Saline and Alkaline > Saline | place: Antarctica: Ace Lake... | reverse complement strand
TAACCTCAAATTCATAGGTATCTAAATTGCTAACTCCAGTACAATATACATCTACAGGTATGTATGTTCCTGCAGGTTGTGAGGGTATGCTTGTAAGATTCTGGTTACCATAGGTTGTTCTATCCAGATCAAATACTATGCCCGCATTCTCGTTTGGACCTTTACCATCCTTGCATCCTTCACCGGATTTTGGAGGTGTGCCTTCGTGCCAGTGGTCTCCGAAAACTTGAAGGTCAGCGGCATCGATAATATTATCCGGCACTAAATCATAGAGAGGATCCCAGCCCGGGTCTGTATTAACAAAGTGCCAGTGGTCTCCGAGAAGCTGAAGGTCTGCAGCATCTACATAACCATCAGAATTGAAATCACCAATAAGTTGTGCGCCGGCAATCTTTAGTAGCCATACATCATAATCACCTGCACCATAAGAGTATGTATATCCAGTAACAATGTATCCGCCATCTGTGGTCTGCTGAACTGAAAAGGCATAATCAGCACCTGTTCCGCCATAGGTCCTTGTCCAGAGGGTATCGCCAATTGAATTTGTCTTTATCAGATAAAAATCCCAATTACCTGCACCATATGAGGCTGTATATCCCGCAAGAATATATCCACCATCAAAGGTTTGCCGAGCTCGGCACTCCGAAGTCCATATACCTCCATAGGTCTTTGTCCAAAGTGTATCACCATTTGCATCTGTCTTTACGAGGTAATAATCATAAGGTGTGCCTGAATATCCAGCAACGATATATCCACCATCTGTTGTCTGCTCAACTGACCAACCGTTTTCAACACTACTTCCTCCATAAGTTTTTGTCCAGAGGGTATCGCCATTTGCATCTGTCTTTACGAGGTAAACATCTCTAGAACCTGCTACACCGAAAGACTCCGTATATCCTGAAAAGATATATCCACCATCTGTGGTCTGCTCAACTGAATAGCCCAGGTCATTACTTATACCTCCATAGGTTTTTGTCCAGAGGGTATCACCACTTGCATCTGTCTTTATGAGGTAAAAATCATAAAGACTTGCACCGAATGAGAATGTAAATCCAGCAACGATGTATCCACCATCTGTGGTCTGTTCAACTGACCAGCCCTCGTCATAACTAAAGCCAACTGTCCCTCCATAGGTTTTTGTCCAGAGTGTATTACCTAATGGATCTGTTTTTATAAGGTAAACATCAGTATCAGTGAAAGAATGTTTGTACTTACCTGAAACAATGTATCCGCCATCTGTGGTCTGCTGAACTGAATAGCCAAAGTCATCAGATGTTCCTCCATATGTCTTTGTCCAGAGGGTATCACCATTTGCATCTGTCTTTACGAGGTAAATATCCTTACCACCTGCACCGAACGAGGAAGTAGACCCTGCGATGATGTATCCACCATCTTGAGTTTGTTGAACTGAATAACCTGTCTCCGTTGATAATCCTCCGTATGTCTTTGTCCATAGTGTGTCGCCAGGTGCCTGGGCCAATACTCCAGATGCACCAAATAGAATTAGCAGAATTGTCATTAACATAATTTTTTTCATTTTTTCTCCTATTTTTTTGTTTGCCACAAACTAACATAAATATTTATTTAATTTCATGAAAGCTCGTGGCTTTGTATTATTGGGTTAACATAATAATGAGTACTTTCTTCTCCAGTTCCATAAATACGTGGTAAATTATAATCAAGTAGCAAAGCACTCAACCATTTGAGATATAAACATTGCAAATTCCCCAAACCTATCATATAAGTTAATCTTTCCTTCATTATTTTCTTGACTTAATGAAATGATTTTACCAAAAAAGCAATGGCATAAGTGGGGACAAGCTATTGCTTGGTTTCTTCTTTTCATTATGTCTCCCTAGGCTGTTAGTGGACCTGTAAAGTCTTACACTTACAGCCTATTTTTTATGATATTTTTTCTTTAATCTTAAACTCTTCAAACGACATTGCTTTTTCCCATATGCTTTCAAAAACATACTTTTGAGCCATTGCAAAACTGTAATGATTTATTATTATTGTGGTCATGCTTGGTTTGAAAGAGATGGGGTCATTCAATGCAAGCATTGTTATTTTTTCATCAATTATAAAAAGCTTCATTGGTAATTCTTCAATTATTTTTACTTCTTCACCAGCAGATATCCATGCAGATAATACACTGAGGACATCGTTTTTTACAATATCTTTATATTCGTAAACACCTCTTATTTTCACATTTCTTTTTAGAGCATCAATCTCTTCATCCATATCTTCCGAAAACGGCAAGGAATATGGTTGTTTGGTAAAGGCCAAAATTTCTTTGTTTGCGTTTTTCAGAAGACCCAACCATCTTTCACGAATCTGTTTTATATCCTTTAGTACTTCGATATATTCTAGTGGATCATTTTCAGAAGTATTCTTTTCAAATAGAGAGTGAAGTTCATCTCCTACTTGATTGGCAATTTCCCTTTTTGTGATGAGTTTTTTTTCATATTCGAATATAACATTTTGAAATGCAATCTTGGGACCTATTGCCCTATATTTCTTCCTGTTATTTATTTGTGTGCTGGTACAGAGCCCCTTATTCTCAAGATTTTGTAGTATATCATATACTTTTGTTCTTGGAACAGTCGTAATAGAGGCAAGTTCAGGAGCTGAAAACTCCTTCTTTTTTAATAACGCAATATAGATTTCAGCCTCTCTCTTTGAGAGACCAAGTTTTTCTAAATTATCAACTAATAACATACAATATCCTTTGTAACCCGATCGTGGGTTACAAAAGTGCGATTATAATTTTTATGTCAAGAAATAGTGATATTTTTGTATTATAGCGCGAGAATAAAGGAACAGATATAAATCTAAATGGTCGTTAATGACTTCATTTATTAAGACAATAATATGAATATTTCTTAGTTAGTTGTTCTCTGCATTTTTTAAGTATACTATTATCGCTGGAAATTCTTGACACCATGAAAGCATCTAGAACTTTTCTGAACTATGATAAAGGATATAGAAAAAATCATCGGTATCATAATTATTAATGCACCGCCCTGCTGGTTCTGACAAAAATTTTGTAGAACCGCGATGGGGCAACCTGTGGCGGTTTTTTTATATCCAAAATAAATAAAATGGTGTTGTACTATGTTCAAAAAGATCGACGTGAAAGCAAAACCTGCAGACTTGGAAAGTTCGGTTCGTGAGTACTGGAAGCAGCACAATATCCCACAAAAAAGTGAAGATTTCCGTGAAGGCGCGCCGAAGTTCGTATTTTATGAAGGACCTCCAACAGCAAACGGAATGCCCGGCATTCATCATGCGATAAGCAGAACGCTGAAGGATGTGGTGTGCAGATATAAAACCATGCAGGGATACCAGGTTCGCAGGAAAGCCGGATGGGATACCCACGGACTGCCGGTTGAAATCGAAGTTCAGAAGCAACTCGGCTTCTCGGTCAAAAAAGAGATTGAGGATTATGGCATAGAGAAATTCAACAAAAAATGCCGCGAGTCTGTTTTTACGTATGAAAAAGAGTGGCGGGAGATGACAAACCTGCTTGGATATTGGCTCGATCTGGATAACCCCTACATCACGCTGACAAACGATTACATCGAAACCGTGTGGTGGATACTCAATCAATATTGGAAGAAGGATATGATCTACGTTGATAAAAAGATCGTGCCCTTCTGCCCGAGCTGTGGTACACCTCTCTCCGACCACGAAGTAGCCCTTGGATACAAAGAAGTTGAAGATCCATCAGTGTATATCCGCTTCAAGGTGAAGGATGAGAAAAACACCTATTTTCTTGCATGGACAACTACTCCATGGACGCTTATATCAAATGTAGCGCTCGTCGTTCATCCTGATCATGATTATGTGAAAGTAAAGACAGGAGATGAATATCTGATACTGGCAAAAGCACGCCTCGACGTCCTCAAAGATAGCTTTGAAATAGTTGAACAGTACAAAGGTAAAGACCTTGAATACAAAGAATACGAGCAACTCTTTCCTTTTATCAAGCCCGAAGAAAAAGCATTCTACGTTGCGCTTGGAGATTATGTAACCATGGAAGACGGAACCGGTATCGTGCACACGGCACCTGCTTTTGGAGAGGAGGACTTTGCAATCGGCAAGAAGTATGGTCTTCCGTTTATGCGACCTGTGGACGAAGAAGGAAAATTCACGTCCGAGATCACGGATTGGGCAGGAGAGTTCGTAAAAGATGCGGATAAAGGCATCATAAAAGATCTCAATATGAGAGGAATGCTCTACTTGCGCACTCAGGTGAAACACACCTATCCTTTCTGCTGGAGGTGCGACAGTCCGCTTATCTATTTTGCACGCAAGTCTTGGTATATCAGAACTACTGCATACAACGACAAAATGATTGAGAACAACAGAAAGATCAAATGGTATCCTTCCTACGTTGGGGAAGGCAGATTTGGCGATTGGCTGGAAAATAATAGAGACTGGGCGATCAGCAGAGACCGCTACTGGGGCACTCCGCTCAATATCTGGCTCTGTGAAAAATGCGGACATCAGTTTTCACCGGGATCAATAAAAGAACTTCAGGAAAAGGGAACGCTTGTTGACGGTGCTCCCGTTCCGGACGACATCGAACTTCATAGGCCCTATGTTGATAATATCATATTTACCTGTTCTGAATGCGGTGGCATAATGCGAAGAACTCCTGAGGTAATCGACTGCTGGTTTGATTCCGGTTCAATGCCATTCGGGCAATGGCACTATCCTTTTGAAAATGAGGATATCTTTGATAAGGAACTCTTCCCCGCAGACTTCATTGCAGAAGGAATTGACCAGACACGAGGATGGTTCTATACAATGCTGGCGATCGCAACTTTTATAAAAGGAGAGTCATCATATAAGAGCTGCTTGGTGAACGAAATGGTACTGGATAAACACGGTAAAAAGATGAGTAAGTCCAAAGGAAATGCCGTTGATGTGTTTAAAATTTTAGATAAATATGGCGCTGATGCTACTCGCTGGTACATGCTCTCAACAAGTCCTCCGTGGACACCTACCCGCTTTGACGAAGAGGGTGTGCTGGAAGTGAATAAAAAATTTATCGGCACCCTGAAAAACGTAGCATCATTCTTTGTAACTTATGGCAATATTGATAATTTTGAGTATAAGGAATATTCCATAAATCCAGAGGATCGTCCTGAACTGGATAGGTGGATAATTTCTCGCTTGAATTCTGTGATAAAAAAAGTACGTGAGTTCAACGAGAAGTACGACCTTACCCGTGCAGTGCGCTTGCTGCAATCCTTTGTGATCAACGATGTGAGCAACTGGTATGTGCGCCGCATTCGAAAGCGCGTGTGGGCTTCGGGCATGGAGGATGACAAAGTTGCAGTATACATGACGCTTTATGAAGTCTTGCTTGCGGTCTCTAAATTATGTGCTCCATACACACCCTATATTTCTGAGAAGATCTTTCGGTCTCTTACGAATAAGGAAAGTGTTCATCTGGAAAATTATCCAGAACATGATGAAGAACTGATCCTGCCGAAACTCGAGAAAGAGATGCAGGATATAATCGACATTGTGTCACTTGCACGTGCTGCAAGAAATGAAGTGCAAATAAAGATACGCCAGCCGCTGCGAACGCTCTATGCTCCCGAAGAAATGAAAGATGTTGTTGAACGGATGAAATCACTGATTATAGAAGAGATAAACATCCATAATATAGAGTATGTAAGAGATAAAACCCGTTTTATGGATTACAGCATTAAACCGGATTACAAAGTGCTGGGACCTACCTACGGCAAGCACATGTCACACATTGCGCAAGCACTTCAAAATGCGGACGCAAACCACCTCATCGATGTCCTGAATAAAGATGGAGTCTATCATCTCGATATTGATACGAATGAGATAAAGATCACAAAAGAAAGTCTACAGATAGAGACGCAAAATAAAAAAGGTTTTGTGTACGGTGAAGATGGTGATGTCTTTGTTGCGCTCGATACTCGAATCGATGAAGAGCTCCTGCTTGAAGGAAATGCACGGGAGTTGGTAAATAAGATTCAGTTCATGAGAAAAGAAGAAGATTTTGATATTATGGATAGGATAATTATTTCCTTCTTCACGGAATCCGATGATATTATGGAGACCTTCGAGAAATTTACAAATTATATCCGGAAAGAGACGCTTGCTGTTGAAATTGTTGAAATGCAAAACTCGGATAATATGAAAAGCTGGAACGTGAATGGAAAAGAAGTTTTTCTTCAGGTCAAAACTACGAAATAAAATAAAAATCTGTAATTATTGAGTGTAGGGAGCGCTTAGCGGTGCTCCCCTTTTTTATTCATCCCCTCGTTCCCCAAGCTCAAACTCAACATCTCATTCCCAAAGCCCAAACATAATTCCTCGTTCCCCAAGCCAAACACCAAACAACTCGTTCCCCAAGCTTTAGGACGTTAAATGCGAAGCATATTTAACTGTTCCCACTTTGGGAATGTCCTGTGCGCAACCAAGCTGGGGCTTGGTAGCGAGACAAAATACGATATTTAATTTCCATATTTTACTAAAGCTTGAGCTTGAATTGAAGCAGAAAGGGAAACTCCACCTATAGGTTGCCAACCCTTTTTTATAAGATCTCTCACTGTGGATTCAATTTTATCTGTTGAAGCTGAAATTGGTCGAACTCTTACAATTTTGTAATCAACAATTTCTTTCTCCATAGCATTTTATTCCTTTAAGTTTTTTTCTTATTTTTATTGTGATATTATATAGCCAAATCATACTTATTTCTGCCCTGTATCAATTAAACCATTATTGTCTCGGAATTCAAGCATACCGGATTTATTTAATAAATAATATTCTCCGAAAAGACTATTATCATTTTTATCAACAAATTTTCTTCCATATTTTGTTTTCTTTTCAATCATCTCATAAGTTCCAGAACTCCCGTCTGAATAAGTATCTTTTCGTACAATTTTGCCATTTTTATTAATTATTTCAATCTTACATCCAAGTTTTTCAAAGATACCCCAACAAATTACATTATTTCCTAACGAATTTTTATATAGTTTTTCTGTTTCCTCTTTTTCTAATCCAAGAATTTTAACTTCTAGGCCTGGATTAAAATGGGTGGTTGCCCAAGCACCTGAATCTGTTTCCCATCCGGGAAGATAATAACAAATATAAATTCTGTCATAATTTGTTTTGTCTGAATTTTTTATTTCATAGGCAATTTTAGTAAGGACGTCTTCTGATACTTTATTATTCAACCTAATATTATAACTCTTCTTTATATCTGACAGGGTATATTGAGATATAATTTCGTAATTAATAGATTGAACTGTTTCATGCTTTACTGATGAAGTTAAGGGCTTATAAACCCAACCTTCAATTCTTACTTTTACCCAATCCCCTTTTTCTTCCAATACACTTAACTTAGTACCCAAATTTAGCATACCAATCTTATTGCCGTTTGGATAGTCTCTGAAATTTAGAATTTCTCCATTAACATAAATGTGTGCTGAATACAAAGCAGTACATTGAATTAGGATTATTAATATGACAATTGTTTTTTTCATTATACCTTCTTAGGTTCTTTATTCATTTTAAAAACCTTACTATTAATTTACAACCCTATCTCTATCCCGACAGGGCAGTGGTCCGAGCCCATAACATTCGGGAGAATGAAAGCATCCTTCAGATTGGGCTTCAGCATCTCTGAGATCAAGAAATAATCAATTCTCCACCCAACATTATTTACACGGGCATTGAACATATAACTCCACCATGAATAATTTCCACCTTCCTGATCGAACTCCCGAAAAGTATCTATAAAACCTGCTTCAATAATTCGAGTAAAATCCTCCCGCTCCTCATCAGTAAAACCGGCATTATGATGATTGTCTTTTGGACGAGCTAGATCTATTTCTTTATGTGCGACATTAAGATCACCGCAAAAGATAATGGGTTTGACTGCCTCTAGATTTTTCATATACGCAAGGAAATCTTTATCCCAAACTTGCCGGTATTCAAGACGGGTAAGTCCTCTTTGAGAATTCGGGGTGTACACATTCACAAGATAAAAATTTTCATATTCAAGAGCGATGACACGCCCTTCATTATCGTGCATGATTATCCCCATATCATTAAAAGCATTGATTGGTTTTTCTTTGGTGAAGATCGCAGTGCCGGCATAGCCCTTTTTCGTCGCATAATTCCAATAATCATGGTATTCGGTGAAATTCAATTCAACCTGACCGGCTTGCAGTTTGATTTCCTGAATGCAAAGAATATCGGGATCTTCATCCTGAACGAAATCATTAAATCCCTTTTTAAGAGCAGCACGAAGTCCGTTTACATTCCAGGAGATCATCTTATAATTCTTCACGCACGATCCTTTTCAAGTTCCAGGATCTTTTCGCACATGAGCGCAGCGCCGTAAAGAGCATACTTTTTCTTTAATATATTGAGCTGGGTATAGCAGACCACGCTGTAAGTCCACTCAAGAAGTGCAATAAGATAAGGAACAATATCAGTTTCAAAAATGGTTACCACATTTGCATATTCCCGAAGTTTACAGATCATTTTGTATGCCTTTTCCACCATAGGATCTTTTCCATGATAAACAAAAGGCGGGATCTGTCCAAGGCGGGTTGGCACTAATAGACCCTGTTCAAACTCAAGCATTTTGTTGAGGTCTTTTTCGCTTTCGATGGAGCACATCTCAATTTTAAAGATTGGTTCCAGTCGGGCAAAATCAGCGACGACATTACGCGGTTTTGTTTCGGAGAAATCTATTATGTAAATATTTTCTTTTTCGTCCAGGAGAATATTTTGCATATTCAGATCGCCGTGAGTAACTGTCTTATACCACAGCTTTGACTGTTCTTTTCGGAGGGGATATTCGTGCTTGAGAAAATAGAAGGGATTGACGATCTCCCTACCTAATTCATTACACTGAATCTTTTCTGTATCAGCCGAGATACCCAATTCCTGGTCGAGGCATTCAAAAAGGTTAGGGAATAAAATCAGGGGGGAATGCTCGATGTAGGGATATATATGCTCCCAGTGTGGCTGCCCATACCATGGCTTGAGGATGTCAGTAAAAATGCGATCAAAAAGCGGGATAAGCTTTTCTGCAGGATATTTCTTATAATAATCGGTCAACCACACGAGGGTGCTTTCCGAGCCCCATTTATGCCCACAAAATTATATCGCAATCCAGCCCAGTTCTTGTGGGTTGTCGTTCCCATGATGGTCGTACTGTTGTTGAGGATAAATTTTTTTACATATTTGTGATAAGCGTTCACTTCGTTATCATTGTTCTTGATCGAGCCTATTTTAAGAACAGTGGGTAAGAGTCTTCTACCTTCTTTATCGAAACCAGTTACCCGAAAAACCGTTGAGGTATAACCGCCGTGTAATTGATTGAGAATGACTTTTCCGCAGTCTGAATATATTCTGCGGATTATAGTGTCCCATTCTGCAGCATAGGAAGTGCCTTCAGCGGTTTCGATGGTGAGCTGTTTTTCTTCTGCCGGTCGCAATGCCGAAGGAAGAAATATCCACGAACTGGTATTTGATATCTCTGTTCCGGGTTCTATATGCACGACATCCTTAACGCATTCTGTCTTTGTGATCTGTGACACAAGGGTCCCAAGATCTTGGATGTCAACTGAAAATTCGTCGTCCAATAAAAAGGCATTTGCATAGATCCCGGAAGAGATCGAAAGGAGCTGCAAATTATTAAGAAGCGGTCTGAGGTCTTTATCTTTCGCAAGGATTTTATGGTCGTAGTATATGCCGACAATAAGAGCTTTTTTGCCTGTCTCATTTTTACAAGTAGCAAATTGGCTTACTGAGAGAGCATCCGTCGTTTCTATTTTTGAAGCATGTAGAGTCACGACTTCTGCTAAAGTAATAAAACCCCATGCAGGCGGGGACGCGTCAAATTTTGAACAAAAATATGAATGAAAATTTTCGAGGAGCTTTTCATGAGTAACGATGTTTTGATTGCTCTGTTTTATCTTCACAGATGGCTCACCGGAAAAGCTTAATGCCTGAGCAAGATACATCTGGACTTCAACGGGTTTGTCCGTAAAAAGAAAATCGGGTCTGCAATATCCATCGGCAGGGGAAACACCGGCAGCAGTTGTCAACGAGACGAACAATCCCAATCCCTCTTGTGCTTGTTCAGAAGTGTTGCCGAAACCCCCAATACCAAAAGAGAGCCCGAGTTCCTTCAGATTTGTAGGAATAAGAGAAGTTTTATCAAATGTTGGTAAAGAAAATTTCTTCGAATTGTTCCAAATATCGATCTTCGAATTTGCTTCAAGCACACCTGTGCAGAGATAGGTACACCCCTGCTCTGTAAATTTTTCTTTGTGCTCGCCAGCTTTTTTCAGATGCCCGATATGAGCAAGCGCATCTTCTTGATTAGCCGTAACAGTGAAGTGGTTTGAGAGTCCGGTAAGCCGGAGCACCTTTGCCACATCCTGATCCATGCCGAAAAGAACAAGCTTGCCCCCTTTTTTCCGAAGTTCCTTTTCCTTGCGGAGCAGGGCTCGTATTCCGGCGCTGGACATATACACAACATCCTGAAAATCAACGATCCAATGATATGAGTCGGGGTGGATATTGTCTGTTTTTTTCTCAAAAAGATCGGCACCCAATCCGTCGAGACGTCCCTTCAGAATCAGGCAGGGAATTTCTTGATGTAGTTGAATTTTTATTTTGAACATTAGTATCCTCTTATATTGCTGAATTGCGGTTTATTTGGTTAAGATATATTTCTCAATTGAGGAGCGTTCCTGGGGAGTTGTCATAATGATGAGAGATGTACCTTTGCCGATCGTGTGGGTCTCATTCGGGCTGTATATCCACCCGATCTTTGTACGTACGGCAAGGAGGAGTGTGTTTTTATATTGTTTTAAATTTAGGTCTTTTAACTGCTTCCCTTCAAAGGAATCAAGTAGCGGGGTTTCTTCAATGCGAAGGTTTTTGTTCGTATCCCGAAGCATTGTATCAAGGAAAGTAACCACGGTCGGTCGTATCATTTCAGAAGCCATTCTCAAACCACCGATCAGCGTAGGAGAAACAACCGCAGTTGCGCCGGCTTTCTTCATCTTCTCTGCGTTCATATTGTTATGGCAGCTTGCCACGACCTTTATATTCGGATTGATCTGTCGTGCAGAAAGACTGATGACAAGGTTCTTATTGTCATCATCCATTGCAGCAAAGAGGCCATTGGCTTTTTCAATACCTGCTTTTTTCAGCACTGTATCTTCGCCCGGATCTCCTTCAATATAAACCTGCTCAGGGAAGCGTTCTTCGAGGCGCGAGATTCGCTCACCATCTTGAGCTACAACCACACTATTCCTGTCGGTTGCATATAATTCATTAATAATATGGAGACCAACCTGTCCCACACCGCACACAATATAATGATTTTTCAGACGTTCGATCTTTTTTTCCATCTTTCTTCTCCTGAAGGTGGCTTTTAATTCCCCTTCGACAGTAAACGAGGTTATCGTTGAAATCACATAAGTGAGAATGCCGATACCGGTAAAAGCAATGATCATTGTAAAAATCCTTCCGAAGTTGTTTCCGGAAAGATCAATGATTTCAGAATATCCAATAGTAGAGATAGTGACGACAGTCATATACAGGCAGTCCAGCATGGTGTGTGGATCTTCAGCTATGAACCAATACACTACCGTTGAACCAAATACAAGGATGAGCAGTGCGGCGCCTGCAACGAGGAATTTTTTTAGAAGCTTTGAGGTTAAATTTCCTTTCATAAGAGCAAACTCACTTATGGTTATTAGCTCTTCAGGGGATATTGAATGTCAATAATTTAGTGCAATCCTTTGTTTATTTATGAAATAGAATTATTGACAGGAATTACTTCCCCCGGCAAATGGTGTGACGCTGCGCCCGTAGTTCAACTGGATAGAGCAACGGACTTCGGATCCGTGAGTTGGGGGTTCGACTCCCTCCGGGCGTGCCATTTTATAATATGAATAAAAAAGGTCTTTTTATCACTTTTGAAGGTATAGAGGGTTGCGGGAAAAGTACCCAGGCAAGGCTTCTAACAGAATCACTGCGCTCAAGCGGTTATGAAGTTGTATTCACAAGAGAGCCGGGGGGACCACGAATTTCCGAAGAGATCAGGACAATCCTTCTTAATAAAGAATTTACTGAGATGAATCGGCTCACAGAAATATTTCTCTATATGGCGAGCAGAGCACAACACACACTTGAATGGATCATTCCAGCTATCGAAAAAGGACAGACAGTTATCTGCGATAGATATTATGATTCTACCTATGCCTACCAGGGGGCAGCAAGAGAGATCCCCGAAAACGAAATAGAAACAATAAATACTATTGCTACTACTGGACTAAAACCGGATGTGACATATATTATTGATGTCCCCGTCGAGATCGGTCTTGAGCGATTGCATAATGGAACAAAGGCCGAGGACATAGACCGTCTGGAAAGCGAAGATGTTGATTTTCATAGAAGGGTCAGGGCTGGCTACCTTGAGCTGGCAGAAAAGGAACCGGAACGCGTAATTGTCATTGACGGGACAAAAAGCATAAAAGAAATTCATCAGGATATAATGAAAAATATGAAACAAAGATATGATTTATCAGGGGAGTAACAAAATGAAAAAGAAACAAGTACTGATATTTTTGGTTGTAGTTACACTCATTTTTGGATTTTTGATCGGTAGAGTTGGTGTGGCAAAAGCAGAGAACACCCAAGGCAGCCTGTACGATTATATGAAACTCTTTACCGATATCATTACCAAACTCAATCAGGCACACGTTGAAGAAATTGATGCCGAAGAGCTTTTTGAGAGTGCAATAAACGGCATGCTGGATTCTCTCGATCCCTACACAAGCTTGCTGACACCCGAGGAATTTGCGGATCTGCAGACAAGTACAAAGGGAGAGTTCGGCGGACTGGGAATTCACATCTCTTCGGAAGATAGCGACTATATTACTGTGATCTCCGTGATCGAAGCGACTCCTGCCTATAAAGCTAATCTTCTGGCTGGAGATGAGATAGTCGCGGTGGACGGTATGCCAACTGATGGGTGGACTTCTACAAAAGCTGTTGAGCACCTGCGCGGACCAAAGGGTTCAAAAGTGACCATCACTATTAAGCGAGAAGGTCTTGATGAAAACTTCGACGTCGTTATTGAGCGAGACAAGGTCAAGATGGATAGTGTTCCCTATGCGTATAAAATTGGAGATATCGGTTATATCCGCATCACAAATTTTAATGCCAGTACCGGAGGCGACCTGCATAATGCAATGGTTGATCTTGAAAAGCAGGGCGTAAAAGGATTGCTTATAGATGTTCGTTCCAACCCGGGCGGTCTGCTCAGCACTGCGATCGAAACTGTTGACCAATTCCTTCCAAAAAACAAACTCGTGGTTGAAACAAAAGGACGAGTTGCAACTTTTAATAGAAAATTTTACACAAAAGACAATTATGCCTTTAAGGGAATTCCGATCATAGTAATGGTGAATCAGGCAAGTGCGAGCGCCGCAGAAATTTTCTCCGGCTCACTTCAGGATTGGGATAAAGCCCTCATCGTGGGGCAAAACAGCTTTGGCAAAGGTTCTGTGCAACAGCTATTTCCTCTTCCTATGAACTATGGACTTAAGATCACCACCTCAAAATATTATATTGAGAGCGGTCGCTGTATTCATGATGATGCCAACGAAGATGCAATCAAGAAGAATGGGCGGATCGATCTCACAAAAAAGAGTCCACATGAGAAGGACTCAACCGAGGTGTTCTATACTGTTGCAGGTCGTGAAGTCTATGGCGGGGGTGGGATAACGCCAGATATATTTATCGTTCAGGACACTTTGAATTCATTCGAACTTGAAGTTCGCAGGAATAATGTCTTCTTTCCTTTTGCGGTAGATTTCCTTTCAAAAGTAGATATTGATGAAAATTTCTATGTCGACGATGAACTCTTTGACGAGTTTATTGATACTATTGATGAGAAGGGTATTGAATTTACCGAAGAAGAGCTTGCTGATTCCGAACCCTGGCTGAGAAATGCGCTGGAGGCACAGATCATCAGCAATAAATTTGGACTTGAAGCAGGAAATAAGATAGCGATAAGACAGGACCCTCAACTGCAAGCAGCACTGGAGCTTTTTGAGCAGTACGGCTCATTGAAAGAAATGTTTGCCCACGCATACGAAGTGGCGCAAGAATAATAATCCCATAAAATATAATATAAGAAGGCTCACAAAACCGTGAGCCTTTCTTTTTGTTAAAAATTCTTATGGTCACCAAGCCCCAGCTTGGTAGCCATATGCATTACTAAGCTGGGGCTTAGTAAAGAGAATATCGGGGCAAGGGCATTTACTAAAATAAGGTTTTTTCAGACTGGACTTCGTCCTTGGATGGAGTTCAGTATGAGCTAGAGAAGAAGAATTCCGATATAATAAAAAAGCTCACGAAACCGTGAGCTTTCTTTTGTGCTTAAAAACTTGTTATCTGATTATCACAACTTTTTTGGTTTCAAACAATTTGTTCTCTATAAGAAGTTGGTAAAGATAAATGCCCGAAGACAATTCCTTGCCCCGTGAGTTTTTCCCATCCCAGGAAAGTTGAACTTCCTGATTTTTTTGGACAGCATTATTATACAGCGTATTGACGAGCTGCCCTTTAATATTGAAAATGTTCAATAAGAGCTTTCCACTTTGGGGAGAAATAATTGTGAGCGATGTATGTGGAGAGAATGCACCAAAGGGATTTGGGATGATCTGTAAAATGCCGAAGAGTGTTGGCTGTGGTTCAGGTTGTGTAATTGGAAGATCAAAATTATCTACATCAGTTGCGATAACGGGAGTATATATTGTTGTATTATCTGAATGGTACTGTTGGCCCTGCATCAAATCTTCCTTAAATGATAATCCGGCATAACCAGAGATATCAATGATTTTCAATTTAACATGAAGAAACTGGATCGGTGTAGAGGGTAATATATTTGCTACTTCGGGAAGCATCTCAAAAAGATAACCCGCAGTTATTACGACGCAAGAAGATGTATTATCAGTAATATTCACAAAATAATAAAGAGGTGTTCCTGGTGCTAATTCACCCTGGATCAATTCTCCTTTTTCAACGATGATGTTATCTTCAGAGCTTACCATTTGTCCAAAAGAGGTAGTATTGTAATTGATGTATGTTTGTGTGTCGCCAAGCTTAGTTCCATCTTCTGTTGCATAAGCTATAATATCAAAGGCGTAGTATTCTTCGGAGTTTTCTGTTATTACTTCTCCGTTTTCAAACTCAAACGTAATACCAACATCATTGATCTGAGCATAAGCTATTCCGCAAATTAAAAACAACGAAAACGCAAGTATAATTTTTTTCATAAGAATTATAAAAATACCCAGGCTCACCAAAGTGAACCTGGGCATTGGTTTATGTTAACATTTTATTTAACAACAATCAGTTTTTTGATTTCGCTGAAGTCGTCTGTCTGTAATCTATAGAAGTATATGCCATGTCCAAGCTCTGAAGTATCAAGAGTAGCAATACCATTTGTTCCATTTACAGTTTTCACAAGTTCACCACGAACATTATACACGGTGATAGTAGCATTCTGATCAATCACTGAACCCTTCAGCTGGTACTGGATCTTTGTGCTATTCAATGCAGGATTCGGCCAGCTACCAATAAGTTTTGTATCTGCAATTAGATCAGGTGCATTGTCACCATCAAGATCACCAGGTGTGTATGCTATAGGACCGTGTAACGAAGAGGTTCCACCCAAGTCCACGACCTCAAGCCAATAGTAATGAGTAGCATAGACATCAGCTACGACATCAGTATAGACATAACTTTGAGGCTCTGTGGTGGTTCCAGCAGCATCGAGGAGTGAGTAATTGATGTGTCTTCCTGCACGTGTAAGGTCACTGATCTCAGAACGATAGACGTTGAAACCGATTACGTTAGTTTCAGTGGCTGTATCCCAGTTTAGTTTGATGTTATCACTGGCTGAGTTGAATACCGCATTGAATGATGAGAGCTCAACAGGGAGTGTAGAATCATCATTGTCAACAGCAGTAAGAGGATCATACTTGTTATCAGGATCATTATCAGATACGTACTGCTGTCCAGCCATTAGTCCTGAATCAAAGCTTAAACCGGCGGTTGCATTTTCATCAGCAATTAGAATTTTAACACGCATTAATTGGGTAGGAGTTGTGGGCACCTGGTTTCCAAAATCCGGGAGAACATCAAAGTTGTAATTATATACAATACTTACTTTTGAAGGTGTATTATCTTCTATAGTAACTAATGAATACAATTCTACACCGCTACTGCCAAATTCTCCTTGGAGCAAAGTTCCCTTGTCAACCGTTAGTTTTAAGTTAGTAACAATGTTTTCGCCAAAACCAAGAGTATTATAATTGATGTAGGTTTGTGTGTCACCAAGCTTAGTATCATCAAATTCTGCAGCAACCATCACATCAAATTCGTAGAACGTATGGCCTGGATCAAGATATCCATTATCAAAGGTGAAGGTAATACCAATATGATCCTTATTGACGTTATCTTGAGAACCCTTTACAGCTCCGTTATTGTTGTTTGCGTTCTTTGCTTGTGTAGGAACTTGAGAACCCTTTCCGACATTGTACTTCCAGTAGTCATTTTTATCGTTGTTCTGTACCTCTCCATTCAGGCTGAAGTCCGCAGATAGATATCCAGACTGTCCGACCTGTAATTTCCAGTAATCATTCTTATCATCGTTCTGCACCTCGTTGTTACCACTTGCATCACCTGTATACATTGCATATACGTTTGCTTCAACTTCTTTGAAGCCGTTATTATACACACTGCCATACGTTGTCAGATTGATAGTGCTCGATTCACTCTGGGAATCGCCGAAGAATTTCCTTTCAGCACTCATGATATCAAGGTGATTTCTGTGACGAATGACAATATAGTATTGCTTGCCGGTTGTGTAGTGGAAAGGTAAGCTGTAATTACCATTAGTATCAACAATCTTACCATTATCAATCACAAATGCATTGGTTTTACCGACTGTTTCACCGGTTTCCAAGTTGCGAAGTTCTACATATATCCAGTCAATCAAGTCGTGACCAGCAACGGTAGGAAGTGTGCCAATATCTTCATAATTATAAGGTGAGATTGTCGGCAATGTCATTCCGTTCAACATTGTACCACCAGCTTGATATGGACCTTCAAGGAATAATGTGAAGTTTGCAAAAGCTGGGAGATTATCTTTACCGGCAGCACTACCACAACTAGACCAGTCAGATTGCTGAACACCTTTTATGGGATCTGTATAATCAGCTAAGTAAATGACTTCAGGTGAATCAATCTTATCAGATTTACCCTTTAGGGTCTTCTTAGATGCAACGTCATCCCCATTGCTACCAAACAATTTTGTATCACTATATACAGCAGCCATAGCATATGGATATAAGGTGTCACCTGCAGGTACTTGAATATCAACATGTGCGTCATCACCATCTGGATCATAAAGATCAACAAAAGCTATAGCATGCCATGTTCCAGAGCCATTAGGTTCAGAATTCTTAGCAATAACATAATAATCTATTTCCGGCAGATAGGTTGGATTAACTACTGGATCGTGAGTTGAGTGGAACGGATCATTCAATGATAATGTATAATCAATTGAAATCCATCCGCCCTGATCATTGGGTACATCATAGGCAAGAGTGTTTGTTGGTGGTTCAATTGGAGGTGAGAGTACAACTGTTGGATCTGAATAGCTATACATGAGGCAGCAAGGGCAGAGCCATGCCTTTATGACAAGGTCATCCATTGTTTGATGAGCAACATTGTGTTCAGAAAGCAGATAACCATCATAGATCATTGTTGGATTGCTGAATAAGGTTAAACTTACAATATCAGAATTGTAATTTGTACAACCTTCAATACAGCCCTCGAAATCACAATCTCTTAATCCGCAATCATTTACAGCAATTATTTCAACATCGAAGTATCTACCTTCACGTAATGTATCTGAGGCAGTATTGTGATCATGAGGTTTAATTAGGAATTTTGTAGCAGTAACAGCTACACTTACAGAATCATCAGCCTGTGTTTTTGTGGGTTCAACATTACAGCAACAGTCATATGCCTTGCTGAATCCATACCACATTCCGTCCAGACATAATGTGTCTGCTCCTGGTAACGTGGTCAAATCATAGTAGATTGAACCCATGGTAGCACCGGATGGATCTGTATAAACGAGTGCTGGTGAGCCACCATCTTTCCACACATAAAATTCTACTTTTGTAATACATGGTGGGCATGGTGGGCAACCATCATCGTATGCAGACCAAGCAAAAGATATTGTGCATGTTGAATCATTATACTGAGCATCAGAGAGAGATGAATAGGGTTCAATCTGATCAACATTGAAAGCATTGAAGAGTGTATCAGGATACTGTACATTCTCAATGCAACAAGTAGCATCAAGAGCATCGGTAACAATAATATCCACATCACATGCCCAAGCATTAGAATCACCAACAGTATAATGAAGTACAGCTGTGGAATCGTTGATTAACCAGGTTGAGGTTGCAGGATTGAGAGTAAATGGATCTGGGCTTGGAGTAGGATCATAAAATGTAACTGTCGGGAGTGGCATATCACACATTGCTTCATCATATACGATTGTAACAGAGAAGTCCGTATCACAACTTCCAACACACGAATCTGAAGGTGTTATGCTCACAACTTCTGGTCGATCCCAATCAATTTCGAGACAACAGAAACAAGTGTCTGGTATTTGTATACTACATGTATCAACTGCTCCTCTGGCATCAGAAACCTCTATATTTATACAATCGTAGTCTATTTCTGGCCATGAAGTCCATCCATAATATTTACAATAAACTGTACTATCTGGAGACCATGTGCCATATGGCATAGGACCTAAATATGAAGATACATCTGGATTAAATACGATGTTTGGAGCAAAAGAAACATCCATCTTTCTATCATAAGTAACACATATTTCTAGAGAATCTTCACATAGGGTAAGTGCTGGGGGAGTTACATCATAAGAAAGAACTTTAGGACTATCGGTATTAATATCAAAATAAGTTGTATCCGGTTCTTGTACATTACAGCACGTCCAATCCATAGCACCATCTACCACAATTTGTACATTATTAATAAGTGTATCTTTATCGACTATTTTGTACTCCCAGGTATATTTGTCACCAACTGTTGGCGGTGGCAGCTTGGATTTAGAAGTTGTCCAATAACCTGTTAGGTAATTTAGAGTATGAGTAGTAACGTCTGGGTCAAAGGCAATATTAGGAATTACTGATAAGCACATAGAATCATTATAAGTAGCAGTAACGGTGAATGTGCTATCTATCCAGCATCCATTAACCGGATTTGGAAAGACGTCGAGTGTAGCTGTGGGTATCTCTGTATCTACATCAAAGTAGATTATCTCAAGTTCCTGCACATTACAACAAGTCCAATTCTGTGCACCATCTATTTCAATTTTAACTGTACCAAACATTGCGTAATCTAGAACTTCATAAACCCATTCATAACAATCATTAGATATCCAATTGTTTATAGGACTAACCAAATTCAATAAAGTACCAGTGACAATCGGGTCAAAGGTTATAACAGGATCAACTGTTTGACACATTAAATCATCATAACATATTTGAACTATGAATGTATCCACACAATTATCAATCAAGGGGGGACTTATTGTAATAAAACCGTCTGGATTAAGAGTATAAATACTAAATACATCCATTTCAGTATAAGGATCTGGAACCTGAGGGCAGCAATATTCATTCACTGCACCAGACACACTTACATCAATACCAGGTACATCAGTATCAATGAGATAAGTTAAATAATATTTCAAGCAATAAGTGGTCGGAGAAGTCCAATCCTCAAAATATGCTGGTGGAAGAATAGTTGATACATCAGGATCATAAGTTACAGTAGGATGAACACTTGTATTCATGGTATCATCAAATTCAATACAAACAATTAATGAGTCTGTGCAATCGTCTACTAATATGGTATTGGTGGTAATATCATTGACTGTCGGAGGAGGACAAGATTCTATACCAACTTTCACAAAGACGGTTTCAGAAAGTTCGTCATTGCATCCTTCAATTTGTCCATAGAAGATATAATCACCTAGTGGATAATCACCATTTACAACAAGATATTGATCCCAACCTAGACCAGTGTAATCACGATGTAATCCATCAATGATTTTATAGATAGGACTACCAGCATTCTCTTCATAATAAACGTAGAACATTGGTTCGGTTCCAAGACCTACAATTTTCCACATCCAGGCTTGCCATCCTGAAGTTGCTGATGAATTAACCCCTTTTAAATTCCACCATGTATAGAAGTCAGGAGGTAAAGGATGTAAAGGATCTGTAGTATCAAGGTAGAATGGGAAATATTCACCGTCTTTCAATTTAAAGTTTACATCAGTATCATATCCATCAGCAAGGTCTAGGTAGTAGCTGGAAGCAGCATCACCATTTACTTTTAATGCGAATTTACCCCATTTGTAGTTGTAATCACAGGAATCAGTGACATGATAAGTGGAATCATTTTCAAGGATATTCCAGTAAGGGTAACTCGCGCACCCATCCAGTGAATCTTGTATGGTCATCGCAGTAAAGGCGGGCTTGGGAGCATCTACACTGTCAGGCCACCAGCTTTCAAGAGTTTCCGTAAGAAAAGAAAAGTTATTAAAGACAGGTATACTGGGCAAACCAACAGGTCTATCCACATAACCCAAACCCATAAGTATTTTTTCACAGGGATCAAAATCAAGTATGTTACCATCTTTATCCTTAAAGAAAACTCTGAATTTATTATCAAATTCTTTACATCCGGTATCTGCCCAACCCTGGATTTCATTCAATTGATTAGTTGTATCAGGAAAATCCTTCCATATCCTGATACCTTCACCACCTGCATCGCCTGGATTTTTACAAAGTCCTAATCCATTTAGATCTTGCCAGAAATTTGTGGTAGTGTCAACAATAGATGGTTCCGGATCACCATTAGCAATAATTTCTACATCAATAGCATCGATCTTTCCAGTGGCATCATTAATATGAGCTGTTAATTTGTTGTATAATGCTTTATCGTCAGCATAAATATTTACTACCAGCGAAAAAACGAAAGTTAAAACTAAGATTGTAACAAATATCTTTTTCATATTTGCGACTCCTTTCTTTTTGTAATTTGTTGATTTTTATATTTTTTATAAAATTCCCTACCAAAGATATTAACATCATTTAAATAAATAAAACCTATCTGAGAATTTTTCGTTATTATAGTATTTTTGTTTTTCATTGTTTTAATTCCAATATCATGTATCTGAATGCCAAAAAGGGACTTCCATTATTATAAACAAATAAATACTTTCTTGTTATCATTACTTCCTTTTATATTAATTCACTTAGGAATTTAATATATTATTTTCTACATAATTATAATCAGCAATAATGCCAGCAAGCAAATTTGGTATAATTTTTTTTTGCCTGTCAAGTTTTTGTATAAAAAACATTATCTATTTTATTTTTAATAAATAATTACTGAATTTATTTTTCCCAATATTCACTTTTAAATTCAAATTTTCTACAATTATTTTTGGTATATTGGTTGATCCGAAGTAATTATTTTAAAAAACATTTTTTCTTTATTAATGATTTCATAACTAAAAGTTGTGTCTTGTGTTGTTATCATTTTGTTGGTTGAATCATTACATTCAAAATTATAATTTTCTGATCCATATACTTTATACCAAATTCCATTTAATTCTGGATATAAATTTCCATTATATGTGCCGTATTTAACTTCTGGCCAACTCAAGATCAGGGAATTCTGTTTCTTGGCACCAGTGAATATCATATTAATCTTTCCAACGGAATTAGGAGGGATGTTATCTACAGAATAACCTGAATCAGGTTCAGAGCCAAAATAAACCAACGGAATTTCCGTATGAGCAAATACTTTAAATGAAGTGTAATTGAAAGATGTAGAGCAGGAATCAAGAAGAGTGGTAGCAATAACGGAATATTCGTCAAAACCCATAGCAGGTAATTGAGTGATAAAAGTAAGAATCTCATCGCCTCTTTGCCAATAGTATGTATAATTTTTCTTCAGGAATTCCCGAGCGGTTGTTACTGAATTTTCCATGTTTAATATTTTTGATGTTTTACCTTCATCTATGCTGACCTGTTCAAGTATTTCATAAGGATTTTGATAAATGTTTTGTCCGCTTCTTTTAAATATTTCATCATAACGCCAAACAGAATAGAATATAATCGGTTGTGGAGAACCTAAAGAATCTAAAGAACTTTTCTGCCATAAAAGTTGAATCTGCCTACCTTGATCATATGGTACATCTTTAATTGAAATTATTTTTGGTTCTGGAGGATTCGCAATATTTGCAATTATTACTAATGAAGTGTCATTTGCATTATTATAAATCCACAAAGTATCACAATATAAACCAGGTGTATTATTTTTATCAATTTTAACGAAAATTTGTGAACTATCATTAATTGGGTAAATCGTATCAGGAGTAGAATAATCAATATTAAAAGGTGATGATAATCCAGCTACGTTACTAACTATCAAATCCCCGTTACCCAAGTTTTTTATAACAAAAGGTAGAGAATCTATTTCACTGCACATTTCCAATATGCCAAAATCAATTGTATCAGGTATAATCGCTATTAATGGTTCTTTAATTTCAGCAGTTACTATAAGAGAAGTATCGTGATCATTACTATAAATAAAAAGAGTATCACAGAATAATCCAGATATGTTTTTATTTAATTTTACATAAATCTCTGAGCTATCAGATGCAATAGGATTTATTGTATCCGGAAGGGGATGATTTACATTAAATGGTTCAGACAATCCATCAAAACCATCTATTATTAAATTGCCGTCACCTAGGTTTTTTACTACAAAGGATAATGAGTCATAACTAATTGATTTTTCCATTATCCCAAAATCTATTGAATCGGGTATTACTGTTATAAAAGGAGCTGTAATTTCTGCGGTAACAACAAGAGATGTGTCATGATCATTATTGTAAATCAATAGTGTGTCAATATGTAAACCAGGAACACTCATATCAAGAATAATAAAAATCTCTGAGCTATCACTAGGCTGAATTGAATCCGGTACTGAATAGTTAATACTGAAAGGTGAAGAAAGACCATTAAGAGCATCAATTACCAAATCTCCCGTTCCGCTATTTTTAATGACAAAAGATAAAGAATCATACTGGGTTGTTGTTAACTTTGTTCCAAAATCAATGGCTTCTGGGGTTATAGAAATTATTGGTTCTGTAAGTTCCCCTATTACGACTATCGATGTATCAACATCATTATTATAGATCAAAAGAGTATCACAGTACAATCCTGGCATAACGTTCCTATCTAGGATAACAGAGATTTCCGTACTATCTCCGGGCAGTATTGTGTCAGGATAGTTATAATTAAAACTAAATGGAAAGGAAAAACCTTGCAAATTACTAATAATCAAATCTGCAGTACCAACATTTTTTACCAAAATTATTTTTGTAGAATCAATAAGATCAGTAGTATTCATGGCCCCAAAATGTAAGGTGTCTTCAGGTGTTACTGAGATGAAAGGAGCTATAATATTTGCGGTAACGATAAGAGATGTGTCATTATGATTATTATAAATATATAATGTGTCACAATATGAACCTGCCACACTTTGATCGAGCTTAATAAAAATTAATGAGCTGTCTTGAGGTTGAATTGTATCTGGAGTTGTATAATTAATACTGAAAGGTGATAACAGCCCGTCTATACCATCAACAGTTAAATCTTCAGTTCCAATATTTTTAACCACAAAGGATAAAGAATCATAACCAATTGATTTTTCCATTATCCCAAAATCTATTGAATCGGGAATAATTGAGATAAAAGGAGCTATGAGATCTGCAGTAATAACAAGCGATGTATCCTGATCATCGTTATATATAAACAAGGTGTCACAATACGAACCTGCCACACTTTGATCGAGCTTAATAAAAATTAATGAGCTGTCTTGAGGTTGAATTGTATCTGGAGTTGTATAATTAATACTGAAAGGTGATAACAGCCCGTATATGCCATCAACAGTTAGATCTTCAGTTCCAATATTTTTAATAACAAAGGATAAGGAATCATATTCATCTGCACTGGACATACTTCCAAAATTAATAGAATCAGGATTTAGATAAATGATTGGTGCAGTTAACTCAACGGTAACAACTAAAGATGTATCTTTATCATTATTGTAAATCAATAGAGTATCAATGTGTGAACCCGGAATACTCATATCAAGAATAATAAAAATCTCAGAGCTATCACTAGGTTGTATTGTGTCTGGTATAGTATAGTTTAAACTGAATGGTGTAGAAAGACCAGTTAGACCATCAATTACCAAATCTCCTGTACCACAGTTTTTAACTACAAAAGATAAGGAATCAAATTGGGCCGTTGCTGACTTTGTTCCAAAATCAATAGCATCTGGTGTAACAGAAATTATTGGTTCTGTAAGTTCACCTATCACAACGATCGATGTATCAACATCATTGTTATGGATCCACAAAGTATCAATGAAATAACCAGGTGTACTCCTATCAAATGTAATAAATATCTCTGAGCTATCATTAATTTCCGGATAAATAGTATCAGGCAATTGATAGTTTATATGAAAGGGAAATTCCAGTTCACTAAATCCATCAACAATTAATTTACTCGATCCAAAGTTTTTTATAACAAATGATAATGAATCCTCTTCATTTGATATTGCCTGAGTTCCAAAATCAATAATATCAGGTATAATAGAAATTATAGGCTCAGTAAGTTGTGCGGTAATAATAATAGATGAATTATTACAATTATCAAATATTTCCAAAGTATCGATATACATTCCTACATCAAATTCACGCTCCAGTATAATTGGTATAAAAATGCTATCTCCGATCTGAATAGTATCGGGTGCTGGGAAATTTACACTAAATGGTTGTTCAAGACCTAATAAGCTATCAATAATAAGTTCAGCATTTCCAATATTTTTTACAATGATAGAAAGGGTAGAATCTGTTATGGATGTTGTATCCACTTTACCAAAATTTAATGAATCTGAAGGATTATGATACAATTCAGGACCAAAATCTGGTCCGGATATATATGTTGATCCTCCTCCAGTTACTATATTATAATTTGTTCCTGCATTATTATTGTTCACTTGTAAGGCATAAAATGAGCCAGCTAGCATAGTATAATAACTTCCATCAGTTTTATATGTGAATAACATGGTGGAGCCATCTCCTACAATAGTGGTATCTGGTCCACAAAATACAAAATCTTCTCCACTTATTGAGTAACCTATCTCAAAACTAAAAGTATTTCCAAGTTGAAGAGGAGAAGTGAATAGGATTTGCCCAGTCCATGTGTCATTTGTAGAAAAATTTATACCATTATTTACACGTTGATCAGAAATCCACATCTTTGAATTATTACCAAAAATTGTATCTTCATGCAAGGGGTTTCCCAAAGAATCTTTATACATAATACTATCAGCAGAAAGCCACCATGCTTGCATAATATAATTATCTGATGATAATATAAGTGGATAATTATCGTTTGGCTCGGAGCCGGGAAGATAGCAAGGTGAATCTCCTATTCCATCTTCATTTGAATCAACCCCGGAATAACTACCATAAAAATTTCCCAAGAATTGTTTATGATATGAATAATCATTAAATTTATATGAAATTTCTGTTGGTGAATTCCAATCATTAATTGAGCTGGTCGAATTAACGGGGAAAGAATTATTACTAAAAGTATTCATGTAAATCTTATTATTATCTGAAGATAAAATATTAAGGCCAAAAGTTGTATTTGAATCAAATAGATTTTTAGTTAAAATATTATTATCTGAATTATCTAAAACGATTCCATGTTCAGTGTTATTAGAAAAAATATTATTCGTTATGGTATTGTTTAAGCTATTTACCGAAATATGTAAACCAAATTCATTAGAATCAGAAAAATTATTATTTACAATATTATTTGTGCAATTATTTACCATTCTTAATCCAGCAGAAAAATTATTTTCTAAGAAATTATAGTCTATAAAATTATCAGCACAGTTAACTAAACTTATTCCAAACATTCCATTTAAATTTATATTATTATTTAACACGGTATTATTATTACTCGCATATAAATTTACTCCAAATACGGTATTATCATAAATATCGTTATTTTCGAAGTTATTAAATTCGCTGTTTGAAACAACCATTCCATTACTTAAATTTTTGTAACATTGATTAAATTTTATATTATTATGATTTGAATATTCTACACATATACCAGTATAAAAATTATAATCACAATTATTATTTTTTAAAGTATTACTATTTGAATTTCTCATTAAAATTCCATAATCACTTCTTTGATTAAAACTACAACCAAAATTATTATTAATAATTAAGCAATTAATGACAGTATTCAAGTAAATTCCTGCTTTATAATCTGTAGGGATTTCTGCACCATAAACCGAGAATCCATTAAATGCAACAGAATCTGATGTTATTTTTATTACATGATCATTTGTATTTGATGCAGCAATAGTAGTTGAATCACGACCATTTATAGATGATAGATTAACAGTTTTATTTATATCAATATTTTCTGTATAGGTGCCATTATTTACCTTAATAGAATCTCCATTACTTGCAGCATCTATACCATCTTGTATTGAAGCATTATCTGTAATATACCAGCTATGTGGCGGATCGATCATAGCATTAGTAATAGTTATTGGTTTTGCATCAAGAGTAACATCTCCATCAATATTATAATCGCTACTTGCTATACCTTTTATAAATATTGGTTTGTTTACAATAACACTGTCTGAATAAGTTATACTCTCTACATTAATGGTTCCTGAATTCATCGTATTATTAATTCCTTCTTGAATAGTATCATAAGGATAAATTTGTGTTCCAAATTCATAAGTATTAAATGTGCCAACATAAACATTGCTATTATCGATGGATTGCATCGGACCGGCTTGAGCAAAATTAGGACTATGATTTCCAACATCATCTAACCAGTATATTCGAACAAGATAATTAGTTGTCTCAATTGTTGATAAATCGTAGGGTGATGTAATCGTATCTATTATTGTTGCAAAAGAATCACCCGGCCAACTAGTATAATTTTCTGTATAATACAAACGAAAATAACCTGAACCTTTAGTTCCATTTTTGTAAAATTCAATATTTAAATGACCACCCGTATCAACTGGATCACTGAAATCTGTTATGAATACTGTATCAGTTGGATTCATAGTATCAATACTGAAAGCATCAAATAAAGTATCTAATATGGTTTGTGCATATTGAATATATATATCAATACTATCAATTTCAACATTATTATCTTCAACATCATAATTCATGTAAAAATTAGTAGAATCACTCGACCAGGAAGGTGTTGAATCATTTAAGGTAGAACTTATAACTGGATCAAAACTTATTTTAGTTGCTTCGGTAGTGTCAACAGCCTCATTGAATATAATTGTAATGGTAAAATTGTCTGGGCCAGTATCAAAATCACTAATCAGACTATCTGATGTATTAATACTTACTATTGTTTGTGCAAATAAAATATCAGCAGGAAGAACATAAGTTAGTAAAAGGACTAAAAAAATAATAAATAAAAAAATTTTGTTTTTCATCTTGCAAAACCTCGATTTTTTAATAAAAATGTCAAGACTTAATTTATTAGAGTGATTCATAAATACTAAGTTATAATTTGTTTGATGTGATAATTTTACTTTCGAAATTTAACATATGGTAGTTCTAATTCTTTCCATTCATCAAAACCACCTAACATATTATATAAATGTGTAAAATTTCTCTTTTCCATAAGTTGCATTGCTTTTCCGCTGCGCCCACCCACCTTACAATAAATTAAATATACCTTTGATTTATCAAGCTTAGAAATTTCTTTGATAAAATTATCATTTTTAAAATCAATAAATATAGAATTTTTAATATAACCCTTATCTATTTCTTCAGGGGTTCTCACATCTAAAATAACAAAATCTTCATCGCCCAAATTTTGTTGAATTAAACGAAAAGATTCTTCTGGGGTTATATCTTCATAGATTGGTGGTAAGGTTGATTTTTTTTGGAAAAGACTACATTCAGTAATACAAAAAGCAATGACAAATAATAAGCATAAAAAAACTATATTCTTTTTTTTCACAATATTTTATTTCCCGTTATATTGATAATTAATTCTTAAAGTTTCCTTAGTATGAATCGGATCATTGGAAATTATATCAATTATTTTTTTATAATCCTTACCTGGATCAACATCATCGCAAAAGAGCTTAATAAATCCATTTTCACCAGGTTTTACAATAGATGAAAAAGCTTCTACGTGACATCCCTGATTCACATGAATGTTATGTATTTGTAAATCACTTGATCCTCTATTTTCGAAAAGGAATTCGAAACTTACCTCTTTTGAGTTTTTATTAGAGTTGATATATTTTATTTTTTCAGGGAAAAAAATTATTGGAACTTCCTGAGAATCAATATTTTCAATTGCAGGTAACTTTGGTAAAATTGTAGCTGTTAGAAATAATTTTTTCTCTGATTTTAGTTTTTTATTTAACAGAATCATTTTTATTTTTTCATAGAAAAAACCATATGTACTTATTTGAGAAACATTTAACTTACTAATTATGAATCCTTTTTGGTTTGGAGGTATTTTATTTGGTATTACTTCCAACGATAAATAAGATGGTATTTTTTCAAAGAAAATATTAAGAGATAAGCTATCATGATTCACAATCTCAACTGTATCAACCTTTGTTTCGTTATCGTATACATTGCCCAATGAAAGTGTACTATATTCTAAATCGATATCACCGTCTACTTTATTAATTTTATTAAACGGAGGAATTATTATGCCGAGAACATCTAATTTAAGTGCTTTATTTTTTGTGTTGGTAAAGATATTTACTGATTTATGAAACTTACCTCTCCTATTATGAGGATTAAAGGTAACGTTTATAAACCCACTATCTCCAGAATTTATCAAACCAGTAGACCTACTGGTTACAGTACATCCTCAAGATGATTTAACCTTCTTGATTTCAAGCGGTTCATCTCCCGTATTAGTAAAGATAAATTTGTGATGCAACTTTCCATTTGTTTCTAATACCTCTCCAAAATCGAACGATTTTTCTGAGAATGATATTTCAGGTTTTGAATATAAAAGAGATATAAAAAATAATCCTAAAAAACACAAAAATATTACTTTCTTCATTTAGTTTCTCCTAATTTTTTCTAAAAGTCTTATGAGCCAAATATTAGTCAAATTTTTCAAAGAAAATTTATAAAATTATACGAATTTTTTTAATAATATAAGCTGTCTTAAACAGAATAAATTAAGATTTCAGTTTCTCAGTAGTGGAACTTATAGTGAACCCCATTGTCCAGACAAATATATTAATTATCACTACTGTCCAGTTAAGCTTACGTCAGAATAGCGGAAAAGCCTATGATTAAAGGAGAAAACGGCATAAAAGATATTTTTTGATTTGAAATAGCTTCTTCGTTTTTACTTCATCAAAAAGAGGTAGAAAATGAATGAAGGTAAGACGGTTTTTTCTCAAATTATGAGCTATTTTTCAAAGTATGAGTTTGATAGGAATGTTAAAAGGTATAAAGGAAATTACAAAATGCGTCATTTCAGTTGTTGGGATCAATTTCTCTGTATGAGTTTTGCTCAACTAACTTACAGAAGAAGCTCACGAGATATTGAAGCTTGCCTGAATGCACAACCGCAAAAACTTTATCATATGGGAATCAGAGGAAATGTAACGAGGACAAATTTAGCAAATGCGAACCAAAATCGAGATTGGAGAATTTATGCGGAATTTGCCCAGCATTTAATTTTCATAGCAAGAAATCTTTATCAGAACGATAATTTAGCCGACATTGATTTAGACAATATTATTTATGCTCTTGATTCAACAGCCATAGATTTGTGTTTATCACTTTTTCCTTGGGCGAAATTTCGGAAAAGAAAAGGTGCGGTAAAGCTTCATACTTTGTTGGATTTACGAGGTTCAATACCTACATTTATAGAAATAACTAATGGTTCTGTTCATGATGTAAATATATTAGATGTTCTCATTCCTGAAGCGGGTTCATATTACATTATGGATAGAGGTTATATTGATTATAAGCGTCTTTACCGATTAAATAAGGAATTGAGTTATTTCATTGTAAGAGCTAAAAAGAATTTAAAATTCAAACGTTTATATTCAAATAGAGTTGATAAATCTACTGGATTGAGATGTGATCAAGTTGTTAAACTTTCAGGATATTATAAGAAGAAGGATTATCCTGAGACGATAAGGAGAGTTAAATTTTTTGATGCAGAAAACGATAAAAGATTTGTATTTCTAACAAACAATTTTGAAATTCCTGCATTTACAGTTGCCGGGCGCGGAGTCTATGGCGGGGGTGGGATAACGCCAGATATATTTATCGTACAGGACACTTTGAATTCATTTGAGCTTGAAGTTCGCAGAAATAATGTGTTCTTTCCTTTTGCAGTAGATTTTCTTTCAAAAGTTGATATCGATGAAAACTTCTATGTCGAAGATGAGCTCTTTGATGAGTTTCTTGATTCAATTCTTGAAAAAGATATTGAATTTACTGACGAAGAGCTGGCGGATTCCCAATCCTGGTTAAGAAATGCGCTAGAAGCACAAATCATCAGCAACAAGTTCGGACTTAAGGAAGGGAACAAGATAGCGATAAGACAGGATATGCAATTACAAGCAACACTTAAACTTTTTGAGCAATACGGATCCCTGAAAGAAATGTTTGCCCGTGCAGACGAGTTGGCTCAAGAATAATAACCCTATAACATAAAATAAGAAGGCTCATTTACAAGATGAGCCTTTTTTATATTCACCACATCTTCTGGCTACCAAGCCCCAGCTTGGTAGCCAGATGCTTTACTAAGCTGGGGCTTAGTAAAGAGAAATATCGGGGCAAGGGCATGTACTAAAATAAGGTTTTTTCAGACTGGACTTCATCCTTGGATGGAGTTCAGTATGAGCTGGAGAAGAATAATTCCGATATAATAAAAAAGCTCACGAAACCGTGAACCTTTCTTTTTGACAAAAATTCTTATGGTTACCAAGCTCCAGCTTGTTAGCCAGATGCATTACCAAGCAGGGGCTTAGTAAAGAGAATATCGGGGCAAGGGCATGTACTAAAATAAGGTTTTTTCGGGCTGGACTTCATCCTTGGATGGAGTTCAGTATGAACTGAAGAAAAAAGAGCAAACCCGAAATAAAAGAGCCCACAAAACCGTGAGCCTTTTCTTATTGAGTGTTTTCTCGTTCCCAACACCAGCCAACCGAACCTCATTCCTAACGCCTTCGTTGGGAATGCACTGACTATACTAAGCATTACCAAGCCAGTCTCCATTGCATTTCAGTCTTCACTACGTTACGCCCAGACAGGACGCCTTGGTAAGCAGGGGCTTGGTAATGGAGCTGCAAGCATATAATAAAAAAGCCCACAAAACTGTGAGCATTCTTTTGAGATAAAAAAAATTGGTTATCTGATTATCACAACTTTTTTGGTTTCATACAACCTGTTCTCAATAAGAAGCTGGTAAAGATAAATGCCCGAAGACAATTCCTTGCCCTGCGAGTTTTTCCCATCCCACGAGAGTTGAATGTCCTGATTTTTTTGAACATCATTATTATACAGCGTATTGACGAGCTGCCCTTTTATATTATACACATTCAATGAGAGCTTTCCTTGTTTGGGAGACAAAATGTTAAGAGATGTGTATAGGGAAGTTGTACCAAAAGGATTTGGGATATTATGCAAAATACCGAATGTAGTTGGTTCGAATTCCTGTTGAGTAACAGGAAGACTAGTATTATCAGTATCAATCGCAATAACTGGATCATATTTTGTTGCATTATCATCGTAAAATTGACAATTTATCATTAAGCTGTTCTCAAAACTAAGACCAGCGGTTTCTGATGGATATTCAATTACTATCTTAACATGAATTAAACCTGTTGGTGTTGTTGGTAAAGAATTACCCCAACCTGCGGCACTTGTATATTCGAAAGTAACAGCTAATAAAGAAGATGTATTATCATTAAGCAATAATAGATATAATGGAGGACCTGCATTCGATGTAAGTGTTCCCTTCGTTACAGTTACTTTACTATTGCCATAAATGCTTTGTCCAAATCCTAAAGTACTGTAATTAAGATATACCATACCTGTTCCAATTCTTGTTCCTGTTGCAGAAGCATTAGCCATTACATCAAATTCATAATATCCATTTGTGCCACCAGCAGTTATCTCACCATTAGCAAATGTAAAAGCAATTCCTACATCTTCTTTCGTAAAGTTAGCATATGCAAATCTAGCATAAAAGATTGCTATAAAAGCAAGTAATATAGTCATTAAAATGATTAATAAATATTTATTTTGTTTCATATTTTTTATCTTATGCATAACACTCATACAATTTTTCCTTCCTATTCTGCTGTTACATAATAGAATTTTTTCTCATTTGTTACTGGGGCTGTCCAAGTTGTATCAATAAATATCCCTGTTGGGTCTGGTGAATTAAATCCTGAATATGGATTTTCCGAAGAATAAACTTTATATAATGTTGCATTGGGAACAACATCCCAAGTAATAATAACATTGTTTCCATCTATATTAATTGAAACATTAGCTGGAGTAGAAAGAATACCAGGGAGACTATTATTATCAGTATCAATCGCAATAACTGGATCATATTTAGTTGCGTTATCATCGTAAAATTGACAACCTGTCATTAAGCTATTCTCAAAACTAAGGCCGGAAGTTTCTGAGGGATCTGCAATTTCTATTTTTACATGAATTAAATTTGTTGGTGTTGTTGGTAAAGAATTACCCCAACCTGCTGAAGAAGTATATTCGAAAGTAACAGCTAATCGAGAAGATGTATTATCATTAATTAATAGTAGATATAATGGAGGTCCTGCATTCGATGTAAGTGTTCCCTTTGTTACAGTTACTTTACTATTGCCATAAATGCTTTGTCCAAATCCTAAAATACTGTAATTAAGATATAGCATACCTGTTCCAATTTTTGTTCCTGTTGCAGAAGCATTAGCCATTACATCAAATTCATAATATCCGTTTGTGCCACCAGCAGTTATCTCACCATTAGCAAATGTGAATGTAATACCTATATTATCAGCTTGAGCATAACAAATACTTATGAAAAGTATAATACAAATTAAAATAAAAAGTTTTTTCATATTAGTTAAAAAGAAATCCCGGATTCGCCAGACGGCGAACCCGGGGGTTTTAATATATTAACACATTATCTCATCAAGATGAGTTTTTTAATTTCTTGAGATTTACCGTTCACAGTCAGGTTATAGAAGTAGATTCCTGGAGAGAGCTGTTTTCCTGTATCATCTGTGCCATTCCATTGTAATGATTTGTAATCTGAAATGCCAGAATATAGATCTTTAACAAGCTCGCCCTTGATGTTGTATATCTTCAATTCAACCTGTGCTGTTTGATGTAGATTGAAAGCAATTCTTGTTCCATTCACAAAGGGATTGGGCGCATTCTGCAATAAACCGAATATCTCAGGTCGGGCTATCTGACCAATGCCAGGATCAACCAGATCGGGAATCGTAAGCTGAGCTGCTTTGTTATAATGATGAACAATTCCACCGTAGTCAATTGATTCCAACCAGTAGTAGTACACATCACCAGATACCGGTTCTTCTATTGTATCTTCATAGGTGTAGGAGCTCTTTTCGCTTGTAGTTCCATTTCCATCAAAGAATTCTGATACTTTTTGAGCATTGGTGAAATCATCTTCAGCATTTCTGTAGACGAACCAACCCATGTTGTCTGTTTCAGATTCAGTCTCCCAGTAAAGGACGGGGATCTTATCGAGGTATTGAGCAGTGAAAGTGGAAAGCACAACAGGTAAGGTGTGATCATCTGTATCGTCAGCAGTAACAGGATCGTATTTAGTTGCATTATCATCGTAGAATTGAGTACCTGTCATTAAGATATTCTCAAAGCTAAGACCTGCAGTCTCAGTGTCATCAGCAATATCAATCTTAACATGAATTAAATCTGTTGCTGTTGTTGGTAAAGAATTACCCCAACCTGCTTCAGAAGTATATTCGAAAGTAACAGCTAATCGAGAAGATGTATTATCATTAATTAATAGTAGATATAATGGAGGTCCTACATTCGATGTAAGTGTCCCTCTTGTTACAGTTACTTTACTATTGCCATAAATGCTTTGTCCAAATCCTGCAGTACTGTAATTAAGATATACCATACCTGTTCCAATTCTTGTTCCTGTTGCAGAAGCATTAGCCATTACATCAAATTCGTAGTACGAATGGTCTGAAGCAAGATATCCATTGTCGAATGTGAAGGTTAAGCCAACAGCATCCTTACTACCATTATCTTGAATACCCTTTACAACACCTTTGTTGGGGTTTGAGGCCTTTGTTGTCTGAAGCGGAACACTTGTTGATTTTCCAGCATTAGCTCTCCAATAAGGATTTAAATCCTCCGTATTAACCTGACCATTAAGATTGAAGTCTGCTGATTCGTAACCTGCCAAACCAGTCTGGGGTCTCCAATAATCATTTCTGTCAATCGTATTAATGTTACCATCATCATCAGCATCACCGGTATACAGTGCATAAACATCGGTTTCAACTTCCTTGAAACCGTTAAGATAGGCAGTTCCATCAGTTGTCAGATTAATGGTTGTTGCCTGGCTTGCAAAGTCGCCGAATTTGTGTGTAGTAAAACTCATCATTGCAAGATGGTTCCTGTGCATTATGACAAGGTAATACTCAATATCAGTTGTGTAGTAGAAAGGAAGACTCTTTTCTCCACTAGCGTTAATGACATAACCATCAGTTGACACATAAGCATCTGCGGTTTTTACAGTTGCACCAGTAGCCGTATTTCTAAGTTCTACGGTAATTACATCAACAGCATTGGAAGGAGCACCAGCAGGAAGAAGTCCAGCAGTGTAAAGATCATTATTCATTGTGCCGCCAGTTTGATATGGACCCTCAAGGAATACCGTGATATTTGCGTATGCAGGAAGGTCATCCTTAGGTGCAGCTGAACCATATACCCATGTGGATTGAACACCACCATCTTTTGTTACAATTTCTGTATAAGAGATATGGTTTTCATCAAATCCGCCAAGCTTGGTCGGGTTGTACACTGCAGCCATTCTGAAGTTGTATTCAGTGTCGGACGCAGGAGCAGGAAGAAGCGCAGTGTAGACATTTGAAGTTGTACCATTATCATAGCATGCGATGTCTGCAAGGAAGTGCCAATCTGGCACACCTGATGCAATGGCAGTATCGATCTCAACTACATAGTAGCTGACACCATGATAAGCTTTTGTACCAGTATAGAAAGGATCATCAGGGGACAAGGTGTAGCTAAGGAATATCCATCCACCATTATCACCAGGATTATCTGTCCAGTTTGTAGGATCGGGTGGACGAGGAGCACTGAGCTCCTGGATTACGATATCAGTCAGGTCGGACATGTAATCAGGAGGATTGGTGTTGTACTCCCATGCGTAAAGAGTCAGATGATCTGCTGCTTCGAAAGGCAGTGTTGAGATACATGCACCGGTAACCTCTTTGAATCCATTCACAAGGAGCTGTTCTTCCGGAACGGAGAGTGCAACATGACTGCTGCTGAAGTCAACTAAGTTTCCATAATCCTGGTTTCTTGTTCCATTTACATCCGCAGCTGCAATCCTGAGATCAAAGTAATTATTTTGATATGGTTCTGTTGGATACAGTTCCATTACATATTGAGTAACAGTTGGATAATATGAAGTTCCATGCATATCTGTATCGTACCAGGGTGTATAATCTACATAAGTGGAAACCTCATCACCAAAACCTGAAGCAAGACCATAATCAAATATGAAGCTCGGACCAGTTGGGTCACCCCACCAGTTGTCTTCAGCATCTAGTGTGCCGGCAACAGCGGCATTGAGGATACCATAGTTGGTGTTCCCCACGATATGATTATAGTGCACGGCCCAGGTAGAGACATCATCAACGGAATCAGTAATCTCGATTCCAATCGGATTGTTGGTAAAGGTATTGCCAGTAATCGTGAGGGTGGTTGTGGTCTCTTTCAGCCTGAGGCCAGATACCACGTTGGAGTCAAAGGTGTTACCCGTCAGTGTGTTGCCGCTATTGCTCTGAAAGCGCATGCCGTACGAGGTATTCAAGTTACATGTATTGTTGGTGAAAGTGTTATCGTTAGACCCAGTACCACCGGGAACAGACCCTGTAGTATGATAGAAGCCATTTACGCCGTTCGAGCTCGCTATGTTGTCTTCAAAAGTATTATTGCATGATGATTCCGTTTTGAAACCGTAGCTACCGTTCGAGCTAGCAATATTTCCCGTGAAGGTGTTGTTATCTGAACCATATATCTCAAAGCCCTGTCTGAGACTGCCCGAGACGTCATTGTTCGTCAGTATGTTGTGGTGGCTCCCAAGACCTAGCCAGATGCCGTCCCAGTTGCCCGTTAGAACATTATCGAAGATATTGCAGGATGACACGCCAGCATTAAGATATATCCCTGCTCGTCCAGCTACAGTTGCACCGCTTACCGTGAATTCTGAGATACTCACTGAACTCGCAGTTACAAAAAAGCCGTGGCCATAGGGGTCCGGTGCGGTCACAGTAACGGTAGCGCTGCTTGCGCCTGTCAGGGTGAGCGATTTATCCACATTTACGTTCTCGGTGTATGTACCTGAATTCACCCAGACCGTGCTGCCGATTCCCTTGCTGCCTGTCACAGCATCTATACCGCGCTGGATACTTCCGCTAGTTTGAGTTACAAATGCCTCGTTGAGTACCCACTCGATATATCCGAGATTTGCATCATCGAGTTTGTGATAAATCAGGTCTTCAATGGCGAAATTGTCAGCGGGACCGTTGAAGGTACTACCGATGAAGGATATCGGTGAGTGGCCAGTGAAATCTGTACCAGGCCAGAAACCTGCGATTTGCCGCATACCAGCAGTATTGTAGGTGTTGGGTGTGAATGTTCCGGTACCGCTCCATCCTGGATAGTCCCAGATCATACCCCATACACCAGTTCCTCCGAATACCTGACCGTTCCCACCAGTTCCCTGGAAGGTATTGTCAGTAACCGTTGGATTACCAGAAACCGAGCTGATCATGAGAGCGAACTGTCCGCCTCCATTGGCTGCTCCGTCAAAGAGGTTGTTTTGTATAAGTAGGGTTGGACCTATTGCTGACAGCCACACACCTTTATTGAGCCAATCCATATCAAAGGTATTATTTGTAATGGTTGCACTTGCTGCGCCCTCAACAAGGATACCGGTGTTAGAGTTGAGATCGGTACCCTGAATGGTAAAACCATTAATGGTACAGGTAACCAAGGCGCCTGTTTTAACAACACCACCCGGATTGGGTCCAACATCGTAAGCCGTGCCCTTGATAAAAGTAGTAGCAGCTCCTGATTCAGAATTAATAGTAACGTCTTTATCTACAACTACATTTTCAAGATATGTACCATCAGAAACTATTACTTTATACCATGTCAGCACATCTGCGTAGTCAATACCATGTTGAATAGTATCTGTATAGAGAAGTATATCTCCACCAGCATTTTCTACCCACACATCGGTATCATAAGTTGTTGTAGTGCACCATGGTCGATAATCAACATATGAAGTTACCTCATTACCAAGTCCGCCTGAATTGTTGTAAGGGGGGACACCAGGAGTTAAGGGCTTATTGTCAAGAGGTCCGGTTACATCGCCCCACCAGTTGTTCTCAGCATCGAGTGTACCAATAACGGCAGCATTTGAGATACCATAGTTAGTGTTACCCACGATATTATTATTGTTCACGGTCCAAGTAGAGACATCAGTAGCAGGATTATTAGCAATACTAATCTCGATACCAATCGGATTAAGGGTTATGTTGTTGTTCTCAATTGTGAGATTCAACACTGGAGGTTGAGGATCCCACTCATTCACCCTAATGCCAGATATGCCGTTAGAGTCAAAGGTGTTACCCGTTAACGTGACGCCGTTCCCGCCATGTATGCGAAAACCCTGTTCAGTGTTCAAGTTGGCAGTATTGTTCGTGAAGGTGGCGTTGGCACATCCGCCCCCGTCTCCTGTAACTGAATAGAAGCCGTATCTGCTGTTCGAGTTTGCAATGTTGCTCGTGAACACGTTGTTGCTTCCAGAGTCAATCTTGAAGCCGTATCTGCCAGCCGAGGTAGCAATGTTGTTCGTGAAGGTGTTGTCATCCGAAATATATACCTCAAAGCCCTGTCTGAGACTGCCCGAGACGTCATTGTTCGTCAGTATGTTGTGGTGGCTCCCAAGACCTAGCCAGATGCCGTCCCAGTTGCCCGTTAGAACATTATCGAAGATATTGCAGGATGACACGCCAGCATTAAGATATATCCCTGCTCTTCCATCTACAGTTGCACCGCTCACTGTAAATTCTGAGATATTCACAGAATTCGCAGTTACAAAAAAGCCGTGGCCACTGGGGTCCGGTGCGGCCAAAGTAACGGTAGCGCTGCTTGCACCGATCAGAGTAAGTGATTCATCCACATTAACATTCTCGGTATATGTTCCAGCAACACAAGTAATGAAATTGCCACTACTTGCAGCATCAATTGCAGCCTGGATGTTTGAATAATAACCAAGAGTTGCCTTCAATGCAGCATCACTCAATATTACAGGTCCTTCAAATGGAGTACAAGGAGGACTTGAAGCACCAAGCCATGTGACATAATCAACATTATCACTTACTGGATCACCTTGTAAACCAAAATTAAATGTATTAGTGGCATGAGTAGGTCCATTTGCAGAATTCCACCAGTTGTTGGTTGCATCAAGTGTGCCGAGAACTGCGGCATTGGAGATACCAACGGTGTTCCCCGCGATATTATTACAGTGCACTGCCCAAGTAGAGACATCAGTAGTACCAGGATTATTAGCAATACTAATCTCGATACCAATCGGATTAAGGGTTATGTTGTTGTTCTCAATTGTGAGATTCAACACTGGAGGTTGAGGATCCCACTCATTCACCCTAATGCCAGATATGCCGTT
>Ga0222701_1000080_pt1 | contig 44589 bp, 44 predicted proteins | sample AntAcemetage1502_FD_179825 | JGI IMG/M metagenome (GOLD analysis project Ga0222701, IMG submission 179825) | Saline water microbial communities from Ace Lake, Antarctica - #1502 | ecosystem: Environmental > Aquatic > Non-marine Saline and Alkaline > Saline | place: Antarctica: Ace Lake... | reverse complement strand
GTCGAAAGAAGCAGAACGGGTAAGAGCTGGTTTGAGATCAAACAAAGCATCATTAGAGATGCTATAAGAGAATGTATAAAAAAGTTGAGTCATAATATTATGATTGCACCAACTGCGTAAGTCCTATTGATATCTCGACTACGTCTTTGTCGACTGGAATAGTTCTGTAGGTGTTATCGAACTTGACCGTCACCTGAGTAAAGTCTGGGTTCTTGCCGTTGTCTCCCCGGTATATGAGGTCTGGAAGTCTCTCTGCCCTCATGGCCCTGGAGCTAGATAGTGAAAGGGCAAAAAGGAGCGCGTCTATGATGTTGGACTTTCCGCTTCCGTTGGGGCCGGTGATGGCTATAAAGTCGTTTTGGAGTGGGAGGGTTACCTTTCTGCCGAAGGATTTGAAGTTTCTAAGCTCAATCTCCTTAATGTACAACCCTTGTCTCCCCTAGATTATATTTGGATGAAAATGCGTTTCATGTCTGTAGGCTGACCTAGACGGGATAGTTATGGCTCCGCTTCTTGTGCCGTTCAATAGCCGGACAGATGCTGAGACATGAAAACATCTCAGGCAGATTTGACTTCTGTAACCCCCTCTTTGCAGGTTCCTGGATAGAAAAACCATCTAGAATCTCCTACCCAGGACCTGTATTCAAAGATATATATCTTGTTGTCACCGTTTTGTCTCTCTACGTCCTGATCAGAAATTTGGGATTCAAATGAAGCAAAGGGATTTAACTTGCGGGAGCGAAAGGGGACTTTCAGGAGAATATGGTGCCTTGATTGAGTATCTGATTTTCGGCCTGAGTCTGGTCGCCTTGTACTACGGGGCCAAATCTATTACAGACAGCGCCGTCCATTTCGCAAAGGTCTTGGGGATTTCTGAGTTCGTGATAGGGGCGACGGTGGTCGCTTTTGGAACTGCACTTCCCGAGTTTTCTACTTCATTGTTTGCTGTGATCAAAGATTCTGGCTATCCGGAAATTGCGGCCGGAAACGTCCTGGGTTCGATCCTGGCAAATACCGGCCTTGCGCTTGGTGGCGCTGCCATGTTCTATTGCGTTTATATTGACAGGGCCGTCATCGAAACGGATCTGTCCTTCCTCCTAGCCTCGATGTTGGCGGTCTTCGTGGTTTTCGTCGACTTCAGGATTACCTGGATAGAGGGGATCTTGCTTATCGTCATGTACTTTTCCTTCATCCGTCACGAGATCGGTGAGCACAAAAAAAGCAAAGCCAAAGGCACCGAAGACTTCAACCCCAAGTATCTGGCCCTTTTCATAGGTGGCATAATATTATTATATTTGGGTGCTCAGTACATGATCGGCGCTATTCTCGTGATTGCCGGAACTTTAGGGATAAGCCAAGCCGTGATCTCCTTCATCCTTCTGGCCATAGGAACTTCACTTCCCGAGATCACCACGGCCATCGTTGCCGCCAAGAACGGTCGGGGCGATATCGCCATGGGTGACGTGTTGGGCGCCAACACTTTCAACGCCCTCATCATTTTGGGCAGCGTTTCACTTGTGGGCGATGTGGTGGCCAGTGAGGCGTTCATATCTATCGCCGTTCCCTCCGTGCTTTTGATCAGCGTTCTTCTTGGATTCATGGTACTGGGAAACAAGATAACCAAGTTTGAGGGCACAATGTTGGTGGCGCTATACTTCTTGGTGATATACAACATCCTCTGACCGACTCATCCAAACCCAATCCGCAAAGGCTTTTTACTCGCGGCTCCATGTTTGTCTTGGAGCGTGGCTAGATGGGGATATTGGCGGACGTTGGCGGTCGACCTGGACTTGACTGCAAAGGATTTTGTGCTTATTGTTACTTCAAAGGCGTAAAAGAGATCAAACCATTCGGATGCAAGCACTGCCTTCCCTTCCAGAAGGGTTGTGACTACTGTTCTCGGGCCATACTGGAAGGATATCCGGGGTTTAAGCCAGTCCAGATGGTGGCAATGGAAGTGGCCCAGGCCTCGATGTTTGGCCAACCTGAAAAGGTGACCATCAGCGGTGGCGGCGACGTGAGTTGTTATCCAGACCTTTTGACCCTCACGAAAACGGTGAGTCAGGGCAAAGTCCCTGTTCATCTGGGATACACCAGCGGCAAAGGATTCACGAAAGGAAACGAGGCTGATGCTCTGATAGAGGCCGGCGTAAACGAAGTCTCCTTCACGGTCTTCTCGACAAAGCCAGATCTTCGGCGCGAGTACATGAACGATCGCCACCCGGAAGAGGCGTTGGCCAATCTGAGGCGGTTTTGCGAAAGTTGCGACGTCTATGCAGCCTCAGTCCTGATACCTGGCGTCAACGACGGCGCAGAGCTTGATAGGACTTGCGAGGACCTTGAAGAGATGGGAATAAAGAGCCTCATACTGATGAGGTTTGCCAACTCCCGTGATCAGGGATTGATCCTCGGAAACGAACCCATCATCCCTGGAGTGACCCCTCACAGCATCGAAGAGTTCCAGGATATCGTCACCGAAACTCATGAGAAGTTCTCTTTCCGGGTTGCTGGAACTCCGCTATGGGATCCTGAATCTGGCGCGCCCTTCGCTCTTGCAAGAAAGAAAGAGGAACTCTCACGACTTCCTGAAGTTAAAAAGACTGCCACCTTGATCACCAGCACCGTTGCCAAACCTCTTCTAAAAACCATATTCGGCGAACTTGGGGACAAGGTGAACGTGGTTTCTGTCAACAAAGACATAGGTTGTCTCATAACCTTAGACGACCTTGCGGCTCTGGACCTGAGCGAGATTGAAGAGACGGTGATCCTTCCAGGAAGGGCCCTAGCTTGTGATACCGATATCAAAAACGTCTTTTCAAGAGATGGCGTAGGTCGGCTGGTCAGAAGAGGTCCCGACAGGCTCACTGTTGATGGAGAAATGAGCATCTCCATGACTCCCGAAGAAGTGATCGAAGTTGAGATCGAAGCCTTCACCGAGCTCATCGAGGAGATCAACGCTCTGGGGATGTAGACACGGTGGAATTCTCATGAAGGTCGAGATCGTATCTCCAAAGATGTACACCTACGGATCTCTCGTTCTTGGCGGGATCTTGAGGGATAGGGGCCATCTGGTCTCCATCACTCGTGATCTTCGATCCGAAGGTGAGGTGACGCTGCTCAGCCTCTTTTCCACGTCCCAGCTGCTCGATCCTGCAATTCTGGATTTTGTTAAGGGTCTAAAGACGCTCTATGTGGGTGGACCTGTCGGGCCCTGTCCCGAGATTGTCTTGGGAGAGTTGGAACCCGATGCGGTGGTTATGGGAGAAGGCGAGGATGTCGTCTCTGAGCTGGTGGAAGAGGGGCCGTCTAGAAACATGTCTGGTGTTGCCTTCTTGGAAGATGGCAAGGTCGTAAAGACCGACCCTAAACCGGTGGAACATCTGGACCACACGCTCCCCTTGATCCCTGAAGATCTGAAAATTCAGAACGTTCGCGGGGCCAACGTCTACATAGAGACGCACAGAGGTTGCCTTGGTGGGTGCACCTTTTGCCAGGTTCCACGATTTTTTGGAAGATCTATCAGAAGCCGAAGCTTGGAAAACGTTCTATCAGAAGTTCGGGCTTTGAAGGCGGCAGGAATCAGGCGGATTGCAGTGAGCGGCGGGACCGGGTCGCTTTTTGGTTACGGCAAAGATATCAACAAAGGTGCCTTCATCGAGCTGATCCAATCATTGGCCGAGATCCTGGGACCAAGGAACCTCTCGGTGCCGGATATGCGAGTGGACTTCGTGGACGAGGAGATTCTAGAGGCGATCAGAGATTACACCATCGGATGGGTCTTTTTCGGCCTGGAATCTGGAAGTGATAAAATGCTCAAGGCCATGAAGAAGGGGACCTCTGTTGAAAAGAACCTGGATGCCGTAGAGCTTGCAAGATCTTGCGGAGTCAAGGTGGGCGGCTCTTTCATAGTGGGTTACCCTGGTGAAACCGAGGAAGATTACGAGGCAACCTTGGATTTCATGGACGATGCGATGTTAGACGACGTCTTTTCAAGCGTTGCAGAGCCGATACCTGGAACGCCACTGGCAAAACTGGCTTTAGAATATCCAAAGGAAGAGAATACTCTTTACCAGGAACATTTGGGCGAGTACCGGCCCCTCAAGCTATCGGAGGCCGAAGCAAGGTGCTTTAACCTGATGCTCCACGGCCAAAACTGCAAACTGGTGCCTCGTCTAGTCGACGATGCCCTTTATCAAAGCTTCCTTGAGGAAGCCAGAACCCAAGGGCGGGACATAAAGCGGGTGATGACGCTTATCGAGAAGTACAGAGAATTCATTTGACCTGAGCCTCAACCCCGCTTTCTGCAGGAGGGATCCCGCAATACTTAAAAAGTGATATTTATATAGTTCCCGGGCTTGCCACAAAGCCCACCACGGCAATGGTTATCAACCCTACTAAGATCATCTTCAAGCCCGAGACGATCATACGCTCTTGACTGGTCTTGGCAAGAAAGAGCCCGAGGACGAAGAGACAAGCAAGGCCGAGGCCCAAGGAGGTCAAAAAGGCAGCCTCTATATCGATCCTGGGCACAAGAAAGTAGGGAAGCACCAGTATGATGGCCCCAAGTGCGGGGCTGATCCCATTTACCAGGGCCACAACGACGGTTGCAAACTCGGAAGCTCTGGCAAACTGGGTATTTCCCAAATCTTTCAGCATGGCACATTCCAGCTTCTTTAAATCTCTTCTCCTCTCAGCACGTTCTGCTAGGTATGCGCTGCTCATTCCTGAGATCCCCAGGGCTATGCTCCCGCCAACTCCAGCAGTGATCACAATATGGGGGTCAGTCAGCCCAGAGAAGTGAGCGCCGATGACGACACCCATGATGGTAAGGATTCCATCGAAGGCGTTCATCACGAAGAGGCGTCTTGCTATCTTGTAGGCCTGGCTGACCCGAAGGTAAGTTCTGAACTTGTTCCAGTTCCAATCCATGGCAGATGACCATCTGAATTTCTTTGGCTTAATCTTTAGCAATCAAAGACGTCCCGGTCATGGCCGCCGGAACCGCAAGGCCCAGGAGATCCAGCATAGTCGGGGCAACGTCGGCGAGGATTCCGTCGTCACGTAGCCTCGCTTTTTCGTTGTCCATGATCAGAACGAAGGGTACCGGATTTGTGGTGTGAGCAGTGTGTGGCTGGGCAGTATCTGGGTCGTACATCCGTTCTGCATTCCCATGATCGGCCGTTAAAAGCACGGCTCCGCCGCATTCCAGAACTTTTGCGGCAACTTTTCCGACACAGGCATCGACCACCTCTAGGGCCGTCACCGCTGCATCGAAGATTCCCGTGTGGCCCACCATATCGGCGTTGGCATAGTTGAGGACGATCATGTCATAGATCCCGTCCCCTATCTTCTCGATGACCTTCTCGGTCACTTCAAAGGCGCTCATCTCAGGTTTGAGGTCATAAGTGGCCACTTTTGGCGAGGAAATCAGTTCCCTATCTTCTCCGGGATTTGGCGCTTCTTTTCCGCCGTTGAAGAAGAAGGTCACATGGGCGTACTTTTCAGTCTCGGCAATCCTTAGCTGTCTCATCCCGGCCCTGCTAACCATGTCTCCCAGAGTATCTTTCAAATAATCCACAGGGAACGCGACGGGCGCATCGATAGTCTCATCGTACTGGGTCATGCAGACGAAATGGACGTTGAGCTTTTTGCGTTCGAACTCGCAAAAGTCCTCGCTTACGAAGGCCTTTGTAATCTGGCGGGCACGATCAGGCCTGAAGTTGAAGAAGATTATGCCATCCTCGTCTTTGGCCAGCCCCTCAGCGTCCACAACAGTGGGTTTTAGGAATTCGTCGCTTTCGCCTCGGTCGTAACTTGTTGATACTGCTTTTTCGGCGGTGTCAGCCACGAATCCCTCGCCTTGAGTCATGGCGCGGTATCCCATCTCGGTCCGATCCCATCGCCGGTCTCTGTCCATCGAGTAATATCTGCCAGCAACGGTCGCCACTTTGCCAATGCCGATCGTTTGGATCTTTTCTTCAAGCTCTTTGAAGTATACGAGGGCACTTTTTGGGGGAACGTCTCTTCCATCGAGGATGGTGTGGATCCAAACCCGTTCTAAGCCTCTCTCTTTGGCCATTTCCATCAGGGCGTAAAGGTGGGTGTTATGGCTGTGAACGCCGCCGTCCGAGAGGAGACCCATTAGGTGGAGGGCCAATCCACTCTTTTTGGTTTGATCCATTACCTCGATCAGGGCAGGATTCTTCTTCAACGATCCGTCCTGGATTGCCAGGTTGATCCTGGTGTAGTCCTGGTAGACGATCCGACCAGCACCGAGGTTTAGGTGACCCACCTCTGAGTTTCCCATCTGGCCTTCGGGGAGGCCAACGTCAAGGCCGGAAGCTTTGATGGTAGTGTAAGGATAATTCTCTTTCAGCCTATCGATGTTAGGGATTCGGGCAGCAGCGATGGAGTTTCCTTCCTTCTGGTTGCTTACCCCAAACCCGTCCATTATTATGAGCATGACAGGTTTCGTCATAATGAGCGCACTCTCGCTTTCAAGATATTGTGTTTATAGTGTTTAACGATACATTTTGGACAAATCTCAAACACGTAAGAGTTTGAGATATAACTTCGACGCTACAGTTCAAACCCGTGTTTTCCTATGAGCGGAACGAAGACCACGCCACCATGATGTTCCGTCTGGAACCCTTCTTCAGTTCTTGTGACAAGGAGCAGTTCCTGAAAGCAGGTTCCTATCGGGATCACGAGCTTTCCGCCGACCTTGAGCTGATCTTCGAGGGGTGACGGCACTTTTGGAGCTGTGGCTGCCACGTTTATTCTGTCGTAGGGCGTGTGTTCTGGAAGGCCGAGGGTACCATCGCCTTCAATTACGGTCACGTTCTCGATTCCTGCCTTTTTTAAGTTATGGCGGGAGAATACCACAAGTTCGGGGATTCGTTCCACAGAATAGATGTGCCCTTTTGACCCCACCAGGTTTGCCATCACTGCGGCATGGTAACCAGAGCCTCCGCCTATATCTAAGACCGTCATGCCTTCATGAAGGTCCAAAACGTCGCACATTATGGCTACCATGTGTGGCGCAGATATGGTCTGGCTCCAGCCTATCGGGAGCGGGTGGTCCCCGTAAGCCATATGACGGATGTTTTCTGGAACGAAGAACTCTCGGGGAGTCTTTTTCAAGGCGTCCAATACGCGGCTGCTCACGCGTTCCTCCAAGCTCTTGATTAAGTCGTCCTGGTTCAGAACTTACCCCCCCATATCCTAAGAATGTCTTTTGCCACAGCCTTGTTTGGTGATTTTCCGTTTCGAAGCTTGATATTGTTCACCTCAAACCGCATTCCGTCGACGGTCCTCACCTCGCCCGCGTAGAAGGTGTCTTCGCCCCAGGTGGGTATGATATGAGATGTGGTCTTTCCTTTATGGTAAATCGAGACTTTCACTATAACCTCGTCTACAGCTCTAGCCCAGACCGTTTTGATCTCCTCAGCTCTTGAGCGGTTCATCCTTCGGCCTTCTTCAACCGGTTCCAGGGAGGTTATCTGGCCCAAGACCACATCGTTTACGCCGTCATCAACCAGAAGCTCGCCGCCGACCTTGAGGATCTCGTCTGCTGGGATGTCGATCTGATATCGCTGGGAGGCCCCCTCTTTGCTGACGATCACCCTCAGGCTAGATAGTTTTGTCCGCTCTTGCTGGATGAGGTGGACCGTTTTGCAGACTTCACATCTTACAAGTTGCTCTCGACCTTGCTTTACAGTGACGTGTTCTGTGAAATCGTCGCAGAAAGGACAGAAGATCTCCTCTTGCATAGGAGAACCGTCTTATCTAAAAGTACTAATATATGATTGTCGACGGGACGCTGACCTTGTTGTAGACGTTCCTAAGTCAATCCGTTGGTGACGATCACCAGGTTCTCGTCAATCCCCACGTCTGGAGCAGAGAATCTGGAGACGAAGTCGTACTCAGAAGAGTCGCTCGGGCTGGTTACTATCACTCCGCGGGCAGGGAGCTTCTTTAGGAGGTTGAAGTCTGGCCTCAGATGGCGCAGGTTTTCTTCAGAATCCACCTCCGCCAGGAGGTCAAACCTGTTGCCACCGACGTAGCCAAGCCGCGTGCCCAGCGCCTTTTCAAGCATGGGTGGCGAGCATTCGACGGCCCTTTTTGGCTCTGCCAGAAAGTCCATCTCGATCAGGTCGCATCTTTTCTCAGCAGAGATAGGACCGCTTTTTGTCTCGAACTTGGCAGTCTCGCCTGGCGCGAGGATTCCTTCTTCCCAGAGGACATGGGCGCAGGCTATAAGGTGGCGCGGCCGCAGAGGTTGACCTCGGCTTTGAGCGCGAACCAGCGGAGGTGAAAGCAGTTCCCGGACGGGACAAAGAAGGTGATCTTCGGGAGGTTCATCTCCCGCGCCACCTTCTGCATCCGCCTGCCATGGCGAGGAGCGAGACGATGGGGGGTGTCACCGCGCTTCTTTTCTTACTTCGGGAGCGCGGAGGGTCATATGAATACCCTGACCGTTAGACTAAGGATGAGGTGAACCCTTGTCCGCTTCTTGTGCTCTTTTAAACCGATAAACATTGGTGACTGCTCAGGGGAAACCGAAAGCAGAGTTTCAATCGTGCAGATCAGGAGGATCTGGGCAACGAAGACTCAAACATTTCTGAAATCCTGAAAACCGGACCGCACACAATTTTATTTACGATAAACGACAGAGATATATACTAAAATGGGTAGGGAAGTAAATAGGCGAGAGGTTGAACATTATGGGTGTGCTATCAGATGTAAGAATTTTAGAGAAAATTTACGATGAAATGTTAGTAATAAATCCATTTGTATATGATAATATTCAACCCTCATCTATAGATTTAACTTTGGATAACCGGATACAAATCCCAAAAAGTGGAGTGGATGCAAATATAAATGCATTTGACCAAAATATAACGGATTACTTCGAAGAGCGAACTTTAGATGAATATGTGTTAGTGCCTGGTGATTTTATTATTGGGCAAGTAAAGGAAACTATAGGTCTTTCTAGGGATATGGTTGGCAATATACAAAATAGAAATAGTTTAATTCGATTAGGAATAAATGTAGGATTATCCACATATATCAATCCTGGATATCACGGAAAGCTGCCAATCGTAATTAATAATTTGGGAAAATTTAGGGTGGTACTTGTTCCTGGAATGAGAATATGTCAATTGGTTATTTCTGATGTCGAGCCAGAACCAGAAAGAGATTACAGTCAAAGGAAAGATGCTAAATATCTAGGGGAAAAGGGCACAGGATTATCAAGATTATATTTAGATTCAGAATTTGGAGAGTTTCGTAAGATACATGGTAAAAATAAGATTGCAGAAGAAGATAAAGCAAATCTTATTAAATTCTTAGAAAATCGGTTGGATGAGCGTTCTGTTGATATAACAAAAGAGCTATCAGACGAAGAAAAGAGAAAACTTGGGTTATTAAAATATGACTAAAGGTTTTCAAGAGTTGTTAGAAGGGTTGCGACCTTGTATTATAAATAAAATCCAAAATAAAAAAATAAACGAGTATGTAGAATTATATAAAGAGGCTAATAAACATCCGCCTAATAAGGAATATATAAACGATTTTATATGCATCTTAATTGCTAATGGTGACGTTAAAAAAGAAGCAGACCAGTTCATAAAGGAAGTTATGGATGAATATAATCACAAAATGTTCGTCCAGGTGGCATTACACACAACATACGTTCTTGTATCTGTTTCTGTTTATATTGCATATATCTTAATATTTTTGAGTGAACGGGGGTATGAATTAATAGACAAGAGCTATATTTCTAATGTTCCCGTCTTTATAGCGGCCATAGTGTTGCTACTTGTAACATTGATATCAAATACGGTCTCTATCATTCGAATCCACTCGAAATAAGCATTCTTTATCGCTTCGATAATCTCGTCGTCTGCCACCACCACCACCACCACCAGCGCCCCGACGTAGTTGCAGTCCTTGCAGTGGTAGATAGACCTAGGAAAGAGAGCCTCGCGACTCTCCGGCCCGCGCTCACGGTCCCACCAAAGCACGGCGCCGATTCTGGGTCGGTCTGGTCCCGAAGCGCCACCTCGGGCGCGCTTCTCGTCATCCTGGCACTGATAGCAAGATCTCGCCGAGGATGAGGTCGCCCAGGCGGCGCGGAACAGCATGGCGATCGAGGCGATGGAGCGCGCCAACTCCACTGGGCGAGGAAATCGGGCCACGAAAAGAGGCAGGGGCCCCCGAGACGAGTATTGTCAAAAGCTTGATCGAGGAAGATAGATAGGGCGAAACGATAAAATGAGGCTGTGCTGATCTCAGGGTGAGTGGCCCCGAATTCTCTTTTTCACCCATCTTTTCGATCTATTTTTCGATCAGCTCTCCTTTCAGGACTGTCACGGCCTCGCCGCCGAGGCCGACACGATTTCCATCTTCGCTCAATCGAACGCGCACGACGCCGCCCCGCTCCGAGGCCTGGTAGGCGACGAGTTCGGTTTTTCCAAGCTTTCCGGCCCAGTAGGGGCCAAGACAGCAGTGGGCTGAGCCGGTCACAGGTTCCTCATCGATCCCCAAGTCTGGAGCAGAGAACCTGGAGACGAAGTCGTACTCTGGAGAATTGATCAGGCAGGTTACTGTCTCACTGTGGGCTGAAAGTTTCTTCAGAAAGTTGAAGTTTGGCCTCAGCTGGTGCAAGGTTTCTTCAGAATCCAACTCCACCAGGAGGGCGAACCTGTTGCCACCGACGTAGCCAAGCCGCGTGTCCAGTGCCTTTTCAAGCATGTGCGGCGAGCATTCGACGGCCCTCTTCGACTCTGCCGGAAAGTCCATCTCGATCAGATCGCCTCTCTTCTCGGCAGAAAGGGGCCGCTTTTTGTCTCGAACTTGGCAGTCTCGCCCGGCGCGAGGATTCCTTCTTCCCAAAGGGCGTGGGCGGAGGCTAAAGTGGCGTGGCCGCAGAGGTCGACCTCGACCTTGGGCGCAAACCAGCGGAGGCGAAAGCAGTTCCCGGACGGGACAAAGAAGGTGGTCTTCGGGAGTTTCATCTCCCGCGCTATCGGCTCGGAAGGCCCCCCAGAAGTCCATGGGCCCGATCCGGCACTCTCCAAACCCCAGGCGCAAGCGGGAAAAATTGGGGAGGAGATGGTAAAACCCACATTCGACAGGTGCAATTCTGTGATTTAGACATTTTTTTGATATATGCATTTAACTATTGCATTGTCAAAATGTGGTCAATTTTTAAATTTACGCAACAAATTTGTTTAAGGATTGGGCAGGAGGGAGTGCCCCGCCACCAAACCTACCGGACGAAGTTGTGGTTTTTCTGAAAGGAACGCGTCCAAACGCACTCTATCATGAGGTCTTCTTCCACTTGACTTTGCCGCCTCTTGCCTTTATTACTCCATTCTTCTCCAGTACCTTGGATAGTGCCTCTGCAACAGGAGTTGCATCGACTTTCATGATGTGACTGCCTTCGCCCACGTCAAAAGCGCAGAGATCTACAAAATCCTCAAAATCGATCTTCTTTGAGGTTTCAGGTGGTTCAAATATGCTGTCTATTACCATCCCAAGAGCCCGTATATTGATGGATTCGTCGGGATAGTCCTCAAAAAACATCTCGTCCACATCATCGATCAAGGGTGCTGTCATCTCGTCTATGTAAAGGTCATAGGTCTTATCGAAAGAGACTTCCAGGATTGATTTCATCATTGGGTTATCGCTGTCGAACTCATCGGGATCAAAGGGGAGTTGCAAAACGGGATCATCGCCAAGTGATTTTTTTACACCGTCCTCCAGTTCAATCTCGTTGAGATCGAGGGTAACTTGGGCAAATCCGAGTCCTTTGACGTATTCAAATAGTTCACGTAACAAACGCTCATTCTCTTCCAGAGCCTCTTCATCTTCTTCGTCGGAAAGGCCCTTATCTTCCCCCATCAAGTCGGTGATTATGTCCCTTTTTTCGTTCCATGAAGGATCTAGCATGAGAAGGAAGCGATCCATGAAATTCTCTTGAGAGACACCCTCATCGAGCACTTTATTCGTAACTTCTACGTATTGCTCGTAAGCTTCGAACTCATCTGGCGCGGCTTCTCTGAGCTCGCTGAGCTTTCCTTCTATAAAGGCGACACTCTCTCTTGAGGCGCTGATCGAGGTCCTCACGTCTACTCGGATCCCAGCATCTCTTAGATATTCTGCAATATCTTCTGCCTCGATCTCGTCGTATTCACCAAGTTTGAACATACTTCACTCACCTATTTTCCGTTTTGAAATCATCTGATGTCGAATTGATGTCGAATTGATGTCGAATTGCCAGATATCGAGCTCTTTGGGAATTCGAGATTGGTCTCATCCCCAAAAAGGGATTTTTGTGTGGCGGCAGGGCAATCTGCCATCCAGAATAATTAGTCCTTGTTAGTCTGATATCGACTTGAACATCTTTGAAAGGATGGTTGCCATACTTGCTCTTAACGCCTTCATGCTCTCTTCGCCTTCATCATCGTACTCGATCAAGTTGGCCTTGATCAAACTTTCTGGGAACGTGGGACATTTTCCTCGCTTACATAAGAGGACTGACTCTTTGCCCACGGTATGGGCGATACCCAGTTCGTACATAACCTGTGGATCTGCATCGGTCAAGTCTGCTATCACTATTCTAGAACGGCAGATCTCATTCCATACCGTCTTGAGACCAATTTCATCGTCTTCAAACTCCTCTGCCCTGTAGACCAAAAGTCCACCGCTCTCCAGAACGGGCCTTACGGCCTCCATGTAAATCTGATCCCCCTCATCGGTTGAGGGTACCAGGACACATGCTCTCCTATCATCAATCATATAAGAAGCGTGGCCGAAGAGCGGTTTGATTTGCATGAGGCTCATCAAGTTCAAAGCCCTCTGAACTTCCGATTCGATGAAGGTTATGGCGATAAGCCTCACTATGTTTTCCCTATCCTTGTTGGAAAGATCTAGGATATTTTTGGGGAACATGACTACGAAAGGATCTTCAAACCCGAATTCCCATCTGGCGCTGCTCATGACCTTCTGCTGGGATATTTCCTTTTCGGGATGGTAAGTGTACATGGTAGAAAGCACACCTGCATGATGTTGACCCACAATGTAGAGCGTAGTGCTCTCCAAAATCACCACTATGCTGCAGGGATGCTGACTTCGTACAACACCTTGCTGGAGTTTCCTTTCTACCACGATATCGTCTACGATTTCCACAAACTGGTCCATTAGCCCATCGATCTTTTCGATTAAATCGTTGGGAATGTCACCACCATTCGTTCTGTCGCCCTTATTCATCATGACCTATACACCACCGAATATCATGATCTGCAATCTATAAAGCACTTTGTCTTTCTCCAAACATATTTTTGGATACGTAGCAGAGTGGTGATAGGGCCCTCGTCTCTTTTGCAACTTAACGAGAATATCCAAATTTTCTGGGCAAATTCTTGACCCAGGACCAATGGAGTGCTATGTGGAACACGATCAGAACAACGAAGATCAGGCTCGATACATTGTGGATGCGCAGCCAGTCAGGGCGCCCCAGTCCTAAGAAAAGCAACTCAGTCAAGACTCCTCGACCACCTCGATATCCGTATCCTGGCGGGAGAATCTGCCACAGAACCAGGCCGGATGCTGTAGACACGAGGAACGAAAAAAAGGATAGGGCGTTGACCGAGAGGTTCAACGTGTTCCGGTTCATCTTAAATGCGCAAGGAGACCCCAGTCTTCAGGCCGGGGAGGAATTGCGCCCTCCATCTTATAATGGTCAATATGGTCAAATCTAACACCTTTGTAGTCTATGTAATGCGCAAGGAACCCCCACCCCTTGGGGTGGGGACTTGCGTGGCATATTATGCCCTCCAGGTCAAAGCCTGGGTAAAAATGTCCCTTCGGGGTGGCGAAGCAGGCTTAGGGATAAATCCTGTCGGGTTCGGCGTGCCCAGAAGTGGGCAAAGCTAGGGAAGTACTCTGCCGTTCTTAGTAGCCCACGACGCTGCTGCATTTTGTTGCCCCCTAGTCCAACTGTTTGGTCTCGCTTAGCCGTTTTCGCAAGCCACGGCCTTTAGGCCGTGGTAGTTGACCTGAAATCTATCCTACTTCTTGACGGGCCCAATCGGCAAGACTGTCCTGCCGTACACTTCGTTCAGCACCTGGGCACATGCAGCGTATATGGCCGTGAATCCGCAGAAGATTCCCTCATAGCCAGTGATCTTTTCGATCATGGGATTGGCCACACCAGTCCCCAAGGCAGTGTAATCCCTTATGGCCAGGAGCCAGAAGAGGATCGCCAAGGTGAGGAACACAATCTGCAGTGCTCTGTTGAGCTTCAGCGTGCCAAGGAACATGTAGAACGTGAACAGACCCCACATGAAGAAGTACGCTATCAAAGCAGAAGGTTCAGGGCCATCCCACCATCCATACTTGGGGATGAAGAACAAAAATACCAACGTGAGCCAGAAAAGCCCATAAGAGGTGAACGCAGTCGTTCCGAAGGTGTTGCCTTTCTTCCACTCCATTATACCGGCGATTATCTGGGCGATCCCCCCATAGAATAATCCCATAGCCATTATCATGGAGCCCAATTCGAACCAGCCAGCATTGTGCATGTTCAAAAGCACAGTGGTCATGCCAAAACCCATCAGACCAAGTGGTGCTGGGTTTGACGTAGTGTCCTTTATGTCCAGAGGACCTAGGTGCGTAATGTCCTTTGGTGGTCGTCCTTCTCCTACCGTGTTTATTCCCTCCTTTTAAAATACAGGCCGAATTTTCGATATTTCATTGTGTATTCACACTGCATATATCCTTTTCCATATTTAGGCATAATCTGCCACACTAAGATATAGAGTATCTTGAAAATTGCCCATAAATTCGCGATCTATCAACGTCTAGACGACTATTTTTCGGCCTAAATGTTCTCGAATGTGAATCGACTTTAGGGCGAAAAAGATTAATTCTTAGATGAATATATTTGTATTACCTGAACGATATCTTCGGATAACGATTTGGTAGAACCTGATTTATAGTCCAGAAAACCCTGAATGAGACGTTGTGGATACCTGTTTTGCAAGCCGATTCGTCCTGTTTGACCATCCTGTCTGACAAAGGCTTTTAGCCATTGAAGGCCCAAGTTAGGACAGCGGTCCAAGCTCTTAAGAGCGGGAGCGTTTTTGGGTGATACAAAAACATGGAGGATGAATCTCGCACAAAAGCCGACCTGTCTTCAGAAAAAGCGTTCCTATCTGAGATCAGACGGTTGAGGGGGGCTAAAAGCGATCGGGATGGCGAGGATTGGATTGATCGTGCCATAGACATGCGAACGTTTCAGCTTCTCGCCTTGTCAGAGAGCCTGCGAGACCTGGAATCCGAGCCAGCACTTCAGAATCTAAGACGGGAATGCGACGGGATTGTAGACGATCTCGTCACCAGAAGGCTAGAGGGATCGGCGGCCATCGACCAGACAGAACAATTTCTCGGCAAAGCTGCCACATTGCTTCTGGAAAGGGCTATGGGCGATATGGGCAATATGGATGACTGATACAGATCACAATATTGACGACACGACCCGGAGAATACGCCCTTTTTTGGACAGGCTGCAATCACTCAAGACGTAATGAGGGGGCGCCCATCTCCAACCAGATTCTTGTTCCAAGGATTGATCCACTGCCTTTCGGGCTCGGATCCAAGACGAGGATCTGCTGCGATATCCGGAGCCGCCTCCAAAAGTTTCACGGTGTATGGATGAGTTGGATATGTCATTATCTGGCTTGTGGGCCCTTCTTCAATGATCTGACCCCTTAACATGACCGCCATCCTATCGCTCACCTTTCTGGCAACGGCGATATCATGAGTCACGAAGAGGATGGATAAACCTCTCTTTTCCTGAAGGTTCAAGAGCAGCTTGAGGATCTTGGCTTGGACGCTGGCGTCTAAGGCAGAAGTGGGCTCGTCAGCTATCAAAAGTTTGGGGTTCAAGACGAGTGCTCTTGCTATTGCCACCCTCTGGGCTTCGCCGCCACTGATCTGGTGGGGATATTTTCCGAGAAACTCATCATCAGAGGAAAGTTCGACCTCTTCTAAAACCCGCTTGACACGATCGACCCTATCTTTGGCCCGCCCAATCTTTTGGACGTCCAGAGGTTCTCGGACCGCCTCGAGGATGTTCATACGATGGCTGATTGACTCCTTTGGGTTTTGATATATCATCTGGACGCGGTTGTAGAACTCTTTGGATCGTTGGCCCACCGTTTCGCCCTCTAGCTGGATCTCGCCTGTGTTGGGGGTCAGCAACCCTATTATCATCTTGGCAAGCGTCGTCTTGCCAGATCCACTTTCGCCCACGAGAGCAATGGTCTCGCCCTCGTAGAGAGTGAGGTCGATCCCGTCAACCGCCTTGAAGCTCTCAAAACACTTCTCAAGTCCTTTCAACTCGAGGAGAGGAACGATTCCACCTCGATGACAGGCGATCTTTCTTCCGTTGTCAGCATCCACGAGAGGAGGAACCTCTTTTGAACACAGATCGATCCTCTGAGTGCATCGCTCGTGGAAGGGGCATCCACCCACGCCATGAACCATCCTTCCGGGGATTCCTTGAAGGTCTTTTGTGCTGGTCATGTTGGGTGACGACCTGATGAGACCACGGGTGTAAGGGTGGCGCGGGTTTTCCAGAAGCGATTTTGTAGGGCCGATCTCAACGACTCTTCCTGCGTATAACACCGCTATGTTGTCGGCAAGCTTCGATGCGGCGGATATGTCATGGGTGATGACCAGGGATATCTTTTCAGAGGTTATCTCTCTTAAAATCCAGGTGATGTCAGCCTTGCTGATGGCATCCAGCGATGCAGTTGGCTCGTCGAGGATTACTACTTCTGGATCGTTTGCGAGCGCCATTGTGATGAGTGCCCTTTGCTTTTCGCCGCCACTGAGCTGGTGAGGATAAGAATCTATCTTCCTTTTGTCTAGGCCCATCGATTCAAGAAGGTCTAGGGCTCTTTTGACCGCGTCTTCGCCGCCTTCGTGGACCCGGACAGCTTCGGCTATCTGGTCTGATATTTTGTATAAGGGATCGAGAGCGTCTTCCACGTTCTGAAATACCATGGAGATCTCTTTTCCCCTGATTTTGCGCCGTTCGTTCTCGCTCAAAGAGAGCATGTCCTTTCCCTGAAAGGTTATACTGCCAGAACAGTTCCCGTTGAGAAGTCCCATCACGCACATCCCAAGTGTGGTCTTACCAGCACCAGACTCGCCTATTATCGCCAAAGAGTCTCCTTTTTCTAAGGAGAGGGTCACGCCGTTTAGGATCTGGTGACCGTCGTAAGATGCTTTCAAGTTCTCGATTTTCAACATAAGTTAGTCACCACCATGTCCATCAACATGTCCAATGTCATGTCCAATGTCATGTCCAGTACCATGCCCGCCCTGGCCCCGTCTCAGGCGCGGGTCAAGAGCCGTCTCGATTGCAAATCCGGTGAAAGAAAGGCCGATTAACGTCAAGGAAAGGGCCATCCCCGTGGGAACGAGCCACCATTTCCAGATTTCCATATAAGTGAAGACCCTCGCAAACTGCATCATCTTTCCCCAGCTTATCATCGAGGGGTCGGAAACTCCAAGGAAAGAGAGGCCCGCCTCCATGAATACTGCACGTCTTGCGTCCTGTATCATCATCGCCACCAGTATGGGTCCAAGGTCTGGTACGATGTGTCGAAACAGGATGTGAGACCAGCCAGCGCCGAAAGTTTGGGCGGCAGAAACGTGCATCCTCTCTTTTATCGAGAGGGTCTGGGCCCGGATCACTCTTGCGCCACCTGGCCAAGTTAGGGCCGATAGAAGCACGATCATCAAGAGGAGGTTTGGACGAAGATAAGTGGCAACGAGGATTATCACCACTAGAGACGGTATCGCAAGAAGCGCGTCTACAAACCTCATCCAGAACCGATCATAAAAGCCGCCAAAGATTGCAGAAGTTCCGCCGATGAGGACGCTTATGAATGTGGAAAGAAGGGAAACGCCAAACCCCACCGCAAGAGAGGTTCGAGCGCCATAAATGAGACGGGTCCATATGTCTTGGCGGGCGTCGTTAGTCCCAAGCAAGTGTTCGGCTGAAGGGGGTGCGAAAGCTTTTCCTCCGGTCTTTTCAGAGGGGCTGTATGGGGTGAAGACGGGTGCGAAGACCGCGAGGGTCACCATCAACCCTATTAAAAATAGTCCGAATTTACCCACGTTGCTTCCGATCACTTCGCCCCAGACGTTAACGTGCATTGTTCACCCTCGGATCGAGTTTCTGGTAGAGCAGATCGACCATCAAGTTCACGATGAGGACTGATACTGTTACCATCAAAAGTATCCCCTGGATCATTGGGTAGTCTCTTGTGAGAAGAGAGTTGTACAGCAAGAGCCCAACACCTGGGTAAGAAAAGACGATCTCGATGAAGAGCGCGCCGGTTATGAGGTGAGGGATATGAAGACCCGTCGACGTGACCACCGGAAGAAGCGAGCTTCGGCCTGCATGTCTGTACTCGATCTCCCTTTCACGGCATCCTTTGGCCCTCGCCGTTACGATGAAACCTTCTCCAAGGATCGTGACCATGGTGTTTCTGGCGAGAAGGTAGGTGGTCGATATCCAGACCAGGACCAAAGACGTCATCGGCGTTATGAGGTGATGCAAAATGTCTTTGACAAGATTGATTCCCCCAAAGCCGCTGTAAGGGGTGATGGCTCCGGATAAGGGCACTATCCCTAAGGTCACTCCGAAGACGATGAGAAGGAGGATTCCAACGAAGAAGTCGGGAAAGCCGTTCAAGAACATCAGAAGCGCAAGCAGACCTTTGTCCAAGGCTTTGCCGCGTCTGTAGCCCGAAGTTATGCCCAAGAAAAGGCCGATCAGAGTTGAAATTATCAGGGCAGAACCTGTCAGGAGAAGCGTCCAGGGAAGAAAGTCGAGTATCACGTCCAGGACGCCTTCGCTGTAGTAGTAAGAGTATCCAAGGTCCCCTCTCAGGAGGGCGAAGATGTAGGCTGCAAACTGTTCGGTCATAGATTTGTCGAGAGAGAACCTCTGGATGATTTCGGCTTCTAGTTCTGGAGTTATGACGAGGAGCGCTTCTTCGCCGTAGATGGCCTGGAAAGGGTCTCCAGGCATGAGTCTTGGAAGGGCGAAGTTCAGCGTCAGGATGATGAAGAGGGCTAATGCGTAGTTGGAAAAGAAGGTGACTCGTCTGAGTTGGATGAACTCACTCAGGGCCAACTTCGCCTTTGCAGCTTTTGCTTCCAGCTTCAGCCTCGATCTTTGATTCTGAGCTTGCAATTCGCGCACCTCTCACAGATAGTCATCATTTTTCGGCCATATCTACAGGAGAATAGGGCCTTTTTCTTAAGGGATTGTCTAATCGGGTCATAAGTTATGAAGTTTTCCCAGAATACGCACGTATTGAATTATCGATTGGATATTTGGTATTACGAAGGGCATGTCAGATTAACACCAGTGTATGGTGGGCGAAGGTCGAATCTCTGTTGCAGAAGGGAACTTGGCCACAGAAAAGAGCTTGGCGAAATTCTGCTAACAAAACAGGAAGCTGTTGGATGTCAATTTAAAGGAAGAACCTGTCGAACTTCAATGTTGTTGTGCCACCAGGCTCGGTAGCCCGATCTGATCTTCGGGCGCGTGACGGTTGCCAAGGCGCGAATTGCTGCCCTTGATCTCCACGGCGGCTGGCGCATCCTAAGTTGCCAGATGGCGCATGGCCCGGCCAGCGGGCGGACCTCGCCCTTTAGGACGGTGGCCTTTCACACACCTTCCACCTCGAAGCCTGCCTTCTCATACGACTTCTCGAAGCCTGGTTCGGACCAGTTCGTTTACCCTGGCACCGGTGCCGAAGAGGAGGGTGAGGATAATGCGATCTCGGCAGGGGTTTGTCACTTCTATCAGGGCTGAAACATCTTCGGGCCCGATGTGCTTGGGGATCGTCATAGGCATAACTTGAGTAAATCAAATTGCGTGCAGCCCACCCCTCCCTAAAGGACTGGGTATGCTTCGGGGCCGCACGCCCGTTTTTCCGGATTTCAGAAATCTTTGAGTCTTCGTTGCCCAGATTTCCCAGATCTGCACGATTAAAACTCTACTTTCGGTTTCCTCTGAACAATCTCCAAAGTTTTACCGATTTAAAGGAACACGAAAAACGGGCGAGGTTTCACTTCCTCCCCGACCTTTAGGTCGGGGTATCCGTGACCCTCCGCGCTCCCGAAGTAATAAAAGTATAGGACTCCAATTTGTTAAGATTATTTTCTAGTTCGTCAATCTTAATCCTAAGTTCTTCATCCCTTGAAGCGATATCACTAACAAGTTGTGATTTCAGATTCTCTAATTTGGCATCATCTTCTGAAGTTTTGTCCCCAAATACATAATTTTCTGAGAGAGTCTTATATTCTATTAATTTTTCGCCTAACTTCGGGTTGAGATATGCTTTTGTTAGTGTTTCATTCCAAATGGGAACATATGTGTTTGTGTAGAAAGTCCGATCTCTGTTGTGACGGTCCAAATTCCACCGCCAGACATTGTGGTCATCTCCTTTACCGATGAATGGCGCTATTAAGTCATTCTTCTCTAAAACTAATTTATCTAGTCTCCTCTTAATCGCATCTCGTTGTCTATCCATTCTCCCTTGTTCCGCCTCCATCCTCATAACATTGTATTGGTTTTTCATATTCTCAGCTTGAGTTTCCATAATACCAACTTGTCTCTCTGCAGCAGTAGCTTGTTTTTTCATTTCCCTATAATAGTAATATGTAATTCCGACGAGACATGCTGTAAGAATAGCTACAATTAAGTCTTCAAGATCAATTTCCTTACTTAGACTGATGGCCGAAAGTGCTAAAACCAATCCTTGATCTCCAGTTTGAGGTATGGCTTCAGTTACCTGAATGAAATACAATATACCAGCAATAAAAATGAGCATTGCATATATAAATATAAAAATATATATGATATAATTAACGCTGTTCCTCGCCATCCACCGTTCTGAGCGCCCAGTCATCTGAATTGTATTCTTATCATTTTTATCTATATTGTCTGGATATACTGGATCATCGGGGGATTTGATGATAAATCCTGCCGACAACTTAGCACCATCCAAAACAGTTAAATGTGGTGCAGAAGGACTTTCGCCTTCAGTGTCCGCGAACAACCGACGTTCTAAATTACGAGCAGACATTGCATAATACGACTGAAATTTAGCATCCCGCGCCATTAAGGAATACCAACAAAAAGCCAAGAGTATACCCATCACCGATAAAAACACGGCAAATAATAACAAAATATTATTACCATAACTATTATTTAGTATTGTTCCAGTCAAACCTATGATAATGGAATTAGCTATCACCATAGCATTGAATCTAGACCATGAGGACTGTACCAAAGTTGACCAAAGATTCACTGCTACCTGATATCTGATTCCTGTATCACCATTTTTAGGCATTTTATGTCCCCCAACCTTTGACTTTCGCGTGACCAGCATCTACCAGAATCAGATTGAAGGGGTGGGTTATGTTAATGGACTCGTCGATGCTCTTATCAGGGTCCTCTTGGTTGTTCCCCGCAAGGAGCTGATCGTAATAATCAAGCGCGGTCTCTTTTTCCACAATCGAGACATTTGCGTCCACAAGGTTGCTGTCTTCCAAATAAACCACACAGATAAGCAGATCATAAGGACCGCGCCCGTCTTCTGACTTGTCATCGATATCCAGCCAGACCTTGGGGTAGGCTAAACACATACAAAGAAGTATAGGCTTCAAAACCCAACCTCGTTACACATCCAACTTTGCCAGCGCCTCTGTGGCCACTTCCCGGACGTCCAAGTCCTCATCATTCGAAGCCAGATAAATGAGTGGCTCAATCGCCCTAGAATCACCTATCTTACCAAGAGCCACGGCAGCACTGTATCGAATCACCCAACTCTCGTCTTTGAGAGCCACAATAAGGGCATCAACCGCTCTTGTATCGCCAATTTCGCCAAGATACCTCATGGCCCTATTTTGGACATCAAAGTTCTCATCCTTGAGAGCCGCAATAAGGGGGTCGACTGCCCAGGTATCTCCTGAGTATCCTACCTTGCCAAGAGCATCAACAGCCCCACATTGGACCCGCTCGTCCAAATCGTCCGGAAGATCCCGACTTGAGTAATCATATGATCCAGGCGAATCACCTGATTCATCGTGCATATTCAAAGCAGGCTTTCCATCAGCACAACCTCCATGCGACAGCAAGGCGAGCATTATAAAAGCAAAGACCAGTCTCTTCATCGCAAGATTCCTGGCTCGATTTTTTTGGCCATTGTGGCAATATCAGCACAATTATTTATATTTATTGGGCAACTCTAGAAACGTTATATGCACACCATTCGGCTCTTCTGCGCCGGAAAGTCCTGCTGGACAAAACCTGGCCGCCCTTATCAGCCAGATGGAAAGGGCGGCCTCGGGCCCGGTATCCTCATGGCGACGTTTCCTGCAGCCGCCCAAAAGCCATCGGAGAAAAATGCGCTTTCTATCAGAGAACAGCTACTGCGCCCGCAAAAACGCACAAACTCTATTTCCCCATCAGCCTGCCAGGTCCTCGACGACGAGGCCCGACTGGTTCAAAATCGCTTTCAGCGTCCCGTTCTTAAGTTCCTTATGGAGAGGAACTTGAGAAAACGATATCCTCTTTTTGAAGGACCACGTGACTTCCAGACTGCCTTTTGACAGAAAAGCCCTTTTTGACCAGGATCTTTATCAGTCGTTCTCCCGAGATCACCGGGAGCTTAACAGACATCTGCCAGCTCCACTTTTAGGATCTCAGCATTCTCAAGGATCGACAGCTCTCGGCTAAGAACCTCCAGAACAAGCCCGATTGCCTCTTTAATGTTCAGCAGAGCCACTTCTCTCGTTTCGCCCTGACTTATGGCACCTGGTAGTTCAAGGCACCGAACAGTATAGCCGCCCTCTTCCTGTGGTTCAAGGACAACTGTGTATTTCATCGAGATAATAGTTGATGAACTATATATTTATATCAGATTTATAACAGGGTGTCCCATTTGGCCTACCTTTTTTCAGGCATCGCCCGTGGCTCAAGCCAGGGCCGACTTTGATAAGCCAGGCGCCAGCGCCCCGGTGCCAAAGGATGGCGTCTTGCCCACCAAGATGCAAAGGACCAGAGGTGCGAGGGTTCACGTCATCCCTGACCTAAATGTCGGAGTATCCGTGACCCTCCGCGCTTCCGAAGCATAGTGTTTAACAATACCTTTGAGCCAAATATCAAACTCGCAAGAGTTTGATATTTTGGCCTATTCGTATCGTTAAGCACTATTCTGGTGAGAACCGATTAGTGCTATCTAATCGGTTCTCGACTATAAATTCTTTCGTATTGGCTCCCGATCTTGTAAAACTCCTCGATCGGGGATCTGGTCAACCAGGGCACATTACATGCCCGTCACTTTAGTGGCGGGTAGTTGACCCGTCTTCAAGCAGTATCGATCTTGGCTGCGTCTTTCAGGCCAAGCTCTTTGGTGGAGATCTCTCTCATCTTGTACTTCTGGATCTTGCCCGAAACCGTCATGGGGAATGAATCGACGAATTTTATGTACCTTGGCACCTTGAAATGGGCGATCCTGCCCTTGCAAAACTCTTTTATCTCTTCAGGGGTCCGGTTGGTGCCTTCTTTGAGCTTTATCCAGGCCATCAACTCTTCTCCATATTTGACATCAGGAACCCCGATAACCTGAACATCACTGATGTCTGGGTGAGTGTAGAGGAACTCTTCGATCTCCCTTGGGTAGATGTTCTCGCCGCCCCTTATTACCATGTCCTTCAAGCGACCGGTGATCTTGCAGTAATCCTCCTCGTCGAGAGTGCCCAAGTCCTCTGTGTGAAGCCATCTTTCTTCGTCTACGGCCTTGTCAGTCGCGGTCGGGTTGTTGTAATAACACCGCATGATCGCGTATCCTCTAGCGCATATCTCGCCAGTCTCGCCGCGAGGAACTATTTTGCAGGTCTTTGGATCTACGATCTTGACCTCAGTATGAGGCATGGGCTGTCCCACAGTAGAAACTCTCTGCTCCAATGAATCGTCGGTAGAAGACATGGTGATGCCAGGCGACGCCTCGGTCTGCCCATAAGTTATGACGACCTCTTTCATGTTCATGAGGTTGCTCACCTTTTTCATGAACTCGATTGGACAAGGTGAACCTGCCATGATGCCAGTGCGAAGTGAGGAGAGATCGAATTTCTCAAAATCAGGATGTTCGAGTTCTGCAATGAACATGGTAGGAACGCCATGAACTGCAGTGCACCGCTCTTTTTCTATGGCCATCAAAGTGGAGATGGGGTCGAAATATTCGGCTGGAATAACCATTGTAGCTCCGTGGGTCATACAGGCCATGTTGGAAAGAACCATCCCAAAGCAGTGATAGAAGGGCACAAGTATACAGAGCCGGTCCTGATCTGTGAACTTCATACATTCGCCGATGAAGTAGCCGTTGTTCAGGATGTTGTGGTGAGTGAGAACTACGCCTTTGGGAAAACCGGTCGTACCAGAGGTGTACTGTATGTTGATGGGGTCATCAAAGTCCAGTTGTTCTTAGCGTTCGAGCAGCGTTTCGTCTGGCAAAGAATCGCCCATATTCAAGACTTCGTCCCAGGTGTACATTCCCGGCGGTTTTTCGCCCCTGATTAAGACGGCGGTCTTCAGATAGGGCAAATTCTCCGAAGAGATCCGGCCCGGTTTGCTGGTTTTTGCCTCGGGATCGACCTGGTAAAACATGTTGACGTAATCTGAAGTCTTAAATCGATCGATGAGAAAAAGCGCTTGTGTCTCTGACTGTTTTAGCGCATATTCCAGCTCGTGGGTTCTGTAGGCGGGATTAATGTTCACCATGATGATGCCGGCCTTGGCTGTGGCAAACTGGGTGATGATCCACTCGGCGATGTTCGTCGCCCATATTGCCAGACGGTCGCCTTTCTTCAACCCTAGGCTGATGAATCCTTTTGCCGCGCGGTCGACCTCCCGCTGTAGCTCACGGTAGGTGTACCTTAGGTCCTGATGAAGTGAGACGATTGCATCGTTTTCGGGGTACTTTTCCGCAATTTTGTCGAACATATCTCCGATCGTCTTTCCAATAAGGGGTTTTTCAGAGCCCCTGAATGCGTAGCTAAGGGATATTTTGCCCGGCATGAAAAGGCCGTCAAATAGTTCTTTACATGTAACCATATCCCAACGTTTGTCCGCATATAATTTATAAATAATATGTGTTGAACTGGTGAATACCCCCTCTTCAAACTTACCGTTCTTATTTTTTAGAACAGTTATCGGCATATGCTCGCCGGGAAGGTTTCGAGGCTCAGATCCGACTTGAGTCAAATTGGCGCTGCATGTGGTTGAAATATAATGATTGAGAACACATTACATTGTTGGGAAGGGATGAAGATGAATACAATCTCGATGATATTATACCTCTCGACGATCGTTCTTTCGCTATCTGGCCCCTCAATGGGATTTGATCTCGGTTGGGGTGAAGATTCAGACGATGAATATACATGGTACAGTTCAGAAGCCCCCGGCGAAGTTGGCGGGCTTTTAGACAAAGGCATTGAAATGGGACCCGAAGGGAAACATGATCTATCGATAGTCGATTCTACAGAAAAAAAGGCGCGCACATCATTGGATATTCCAATGGGGGCTTGGGCCAAGTTGATGCTCGCGCCCTCTCTCAGCGGAGAGCTGCAGCTCTATTGCCGCTATCCCACGGGTACTGTGGATTTGCTTTTAGCAGAAGACGTAGAAGGTGACAACACCTACGTTGTCGGGTACCTTGCCGAATGGGGCGGCGACTATGAGGTTTGGTACGTCCTCGATGGGTCCAAAAGCAACTCAGTTAGGTTCCACGTGAAGGACTATTGGGACATGGACGAGGCTGCGCTGAGCGCGTCCGGGCCTTTCGTGGGGGGCGCGCCAGGATCTGGATCGAGTGGTGGCGGCATGTCCAAATCAATGAGAATGGCACCAGCCTCGCCAGTTGCATACAGTTATTCGGCACCAGCAGCTGCGAGCCCCAACATTGGCCTTTCAGCAGGTGGCGCAAAAGACGTCAACAACTTTCGGGAAAATATCGATCAAGATTATCTGCCCTTGCCAACTGACTTGACTTATGAAGGATTGTTCTACGATTACTACTTCGATACCGGAACAGAAGACGCGTGCCAAAAGTCGTTCTGCCCGTCTTACAGCTACGCCATATCCAAAGATCCCTTCTCCAAAGAGCCTCAGCACTACCTATCAGTGGGGCTCAACTCTGGGATCACTGACTTTCAAAGAAAAAAGCTGAACCTCGTCGTCGTTTTGGATTACTCTGGCTCGATGGGCAGTCCATTTAGTGAGTACTACTACGATCGATTTGGGAATAGGGTAGACGTTGGCGGAGCCGAAGGATCGGGCAAGACAAAGATGGAAATCGCAGATCAAGCTGTGGTGGACTTATTGTCTCACCTGGAAGAAGACGATCGTTTCGGTATGGTGATATTCAGCAATGATGCCTTCGTCGTGGAGCCCTTGACAGAAGTGGGCGACAAGAATCAGGTGGCGCTAAAAGAGCGCATCCTCGATATCGAAGAGGACAGCGGAACGAACATGGAATCGGGGATGGAAAAGGGGACTGCCCTATTTAGAACGTTCCTCGATGCAGATCCTTCGGAACGCGAGAACAGGATAATCTTCCTGACCGATGCCATGCCAAACCTGGGACTGACAGGCAAAGGCGGTCTTTTCAGCATACTTGAAGAGAACGCAGATCATAGGCTCTATACGACCTTCATCGGGATCGGTGTCGACTTCAACACAGAACTTGTGGAAGAGGTCACCAAGATTAAAGGGGCTAACTACTACTCAGTCCACTCTGCAAGCGAATTTGATGAAAGGATGGACGAAGAGTTCGACTACATGGTAACTCCACTGGTATTCGATCTCCTGCTCGATCTGGACGCCTCAGGATATCAGATAGAAAAGGTCTATGGATCACCAGAGGCCGATGAAGCCACAGGAGAGATCATGAAGGTCAACACGCTCTTTCCCTCAAAGGCAGAAAGTGGCGCGGTCAAGGGAGGGGTGGTATTGATCAAGCTAAAACAGATCTCGCCCGATGGGAATATCCGGCTCAAGGTGAGCTACGAGGACCGGAACGGCAAAGAAGACGGTAGCGAAGCTTTGGTAATCGTCCCAGATGCTGAGCCAGACTTCTACCAGAATAGCGGCATACACAAGGCCATCCTTCTTTCCAGGTATTCAGACCTTCTAAAAAGCTGGATGACGGATGAAAGAAGTGCCCTGGAAACTGGGGAACCGGTCTCACCCACGGTTAGCCTGGCGCGAGGAATCGTTCTGCCACCAGAGCTTGGCGAGTGGGAACGCCAGTCGTTGCCGTTAAAGGTGTCTGAACCTTATAGTGAGCTTTTCAGCGTATTTGGCACGTATTTTGAACAGGAAAACGAGGCGATCGGGGACATAGATCTGCAACAAGAAGAGATCGTTCTGGATAAATTGAGCAGTTATAGTCAAGAACCAATTAGATGACACTAGTGTCGCGTCAACTCTTTAGTGTCATAAAGCATATAATATAGGTCCTTCATAATCCCGCTTGAGGAACTGATTATGGCGAAATACACCGTGACACTTACCAAAGACGAGCGCGAAGCTCTTGGTGCACTTACTTCTAAAGGTAAACATAAATCACAGAAGATTCTCAACGCGTTGATCCTACTTGGATGCGATGAGGGTGGATATCAGGCGAAACTTTTAACCAATGAGGTAATTGCCCAAGCCCTGAACATAAGTACGAGAAAGATCGACCGCGTGAAGAAGCGATTTGTCGAGGACGGTCTCGAAGTTGCCCTCAATGGGCGAAAAGGGAGCCGAACCTATGCTAAAAAAGCTGACGGTGATTTTGAAGCCCATTTGGTTGCATTGAGTTGCAGTGAGCCACCTGAAGGCTTTGCGAGGTGGTCTCTGAGGTTGTTAGCCGACAAGGTTGTCGAGCTTGAATATATCGATAGCATTTCCCATGAAACGATACGCAAAGTCCTAAAAAAAACGAGATTAAGCCTTGGCGACAAAAAGGATGGGTAATTCCACCAGAGCAAAACGGTAGCTTTGTTGCGAATATGGAAATGGTGTTGGATGTTTACAAGCGTCCGTTTGATCCGCGATATCCCGTTGTGTGCATGGACGAATCCCCGAAACAGCTGATTGCAGAGACAAAAACACCCATTTCTGCTTTGCCCGGTCATCTGGTCATGTATGATTATGAATACAAGCGTTGCGGCGTATGCAATATTTTTATCGCTTGTGAACCATTGAAAGGAATGCGCATGGTAAAAACCACCAAACAAAGAACAAAGCAAGATTGTGCTTGTTTTTTGGAAGAAATCGCAGAACAATATGAAACAGCAGAAAAAATAACGTTGGTGATGGATAATCTGAACACACACGTCCCCGGATCGTTATATGAAACGTTCCAGCCAAATAAAGCAAAGGCAATATGGGACCGATTCGAGTTTGTGTACACCCCAAAGCATGGGAGCTGGTTGAATATGGCCGAGATTGAGTTGAACGTACTCACGAGCCAGTGTTTAAACAGAAGAATCGACGACATTGCAGTTGTCAGGAAAGAGGTAATGGCATGGCAGAAATTCAGAAACAACAAAAATACGAAAGTTGATTGGCAATTCACAACTGATGATGCTCGGATAAAGTTATCACGACTTTATCCGACAATTGAGCGTTGACATGGCACTAGGTGGTTTGGTAATAACGACTTCATGATTGCTGGAAAATGAGCTGCATCGCTACCAACCGCCTTAGAGGCAAGACCCATGGCAGGTACTTTCATGGTTGAGTACCGCTTATCACTATCTTGAAATTATACCCACACGGAAATAGCGAAGAACCGCCACAAGAGGTGACAAGAGAGATCTTCAGAGGGCACCTAACCAGAAGTATCTGGATATGTGCATTACGGACAATTTCATTATCGGGCAAAAATCATCCAAAACCTTAAGTCTTTTAGACGCCAAATGGCATTCTTAAATTCTTGGGGATACGATCTTGAAAATAATACAACCCTTTATCTCGATAGTTTCAGCCTTGACTCTATTCGCCCTAATCGGGATCGCCATCTCTGCAGGACAGAGCATGGCCTCGATCGAAAGGGGCGATCGGCTCGCGATCGGAACGCCAGATCTCACCAGAGTGACTGAACGCCTACAAACCACGACTGAAAAGTTTTCTTGTTATCAGGGCCTTCCAGATCCAAAGCTGGCACTGATTGGAACAGAGGATTACACCGTCGGAAACAAACAGTTCACAAGATACAAGCTCGCTGTCACCAACTGGGACCTATATCCAGCAGAACTTTTCGATGCGGCACCGGATCTTCCACCCTGCGGCATCAACACCGAGTCTTCTAGGACCTGGGTCGATATCTACGACCAAGATGACAACAGAATCTACGGATTCTGCGCTCTCAACACTCCAGAAAATCTGATGGATCTTTGGTTTGCCGTAGAAAGAGGGAATGCGCCGCCTGAGGCGGTTTACGTCGTTCTGAATGACCGGCGTTGCAATCTCATTTACAGGTCCAATCGGGTTTCAATCGAGAAGAAAGATGGTGATGATGGACTGGTCGAGATCTACTTCGCAGACGCAAGATCGTCACCAGGCTCAGTTTATCGCTACATAGAATCGCCGCCGAAGACCCATTTTACAGGGCCAGTCAACATCACCCAAACCTGGACCGTCGATCTTGACGAGGGCATTTATGGTCCTTCGTCTGGTGCAGACATTTGGTTCCATGCCGTGACTGAAGGCGAGCGATACCTAGATACCCATGAACGGAGCAAAGATTGCGAAAGTGGGTCTGCCTGGACCCAAAAGCTGCCTTGATGCAACGTTTTCATCGTCTAGAATCGAGATCGACGACTTGACTGAAGGTTCTTACGTCTGTGTGATCACTGACGAAGGTCGGCTCTCTCAGTTGCGAGTTAACATGGCTGCAGGCCCCAGTCCCGGAGTCCTGGGCATAGGATACATAACCTGGGAAGTCCCAACGCCTGGAACTTCTGCAGGGAATGAAGATGTTATTTACACTCGACCATCAAAGAATCTCTACAGTTTCACATTCCACCCGGCCATACCTGAGAAGCTCTATTATGTCAACGCCAACGAGAACAATATATCCAGGACGGCCGAAACCGGAACTGGCTGGAGCCCTGAAGATGTGGTTTACACTCACAATACCTATGTGAGAGACTTGGCTTTCCTCTCCGACCAAGAAGGTGAATTGCACCTCTACTTCAGCGAGGCTAGCGGAGCTGGCGACGACGGCATGATATACGAGATCAAGAACAACGTTGCGGTGCCTTATCGTGTGGTCAAGTTATCTGAAGTAGGTGGATTTTGGACGGGAAACTTCGCCTTCGATGATGACGAAACTCTTTACTTGAGCACAGGAAATCGCATACCTGCCAGCATATATCGTGTTGACGACGGCTCAATAACGGAGATATTCAAGGACGGTAAAGGGTCCATAAAGGGCATGGTCTACAAAGATGGTGCCATCTATTACGCCAACTGGAAAACGAAAATATACCGCCTGGATCTTGTGACCAGCAAGCAAAGTCTTGTATACGTCAACCCCGAACGTGAATGGATTTCGGACGTAGGGTTCAGAAGCGATACTGCTCTTACGACGGCTAATCTTGCGGTTACAGCAGTCCTATGAACGAAATGAGGAGAAACGCTTTTTGGTGTGTTTCTCTTCACATTTCTCTCTCTTTTTCGTAGACTCGGATTGAATCTGTTCGAGTTATTAAGCCCAAAAGTTTATTTGGATCGTCACGGCTCACTACTGGGAGCCGTCCAATACCGTTGCGGTACATCAGGTCCATGGCGTACTTTGTAGATTGGTCTGGATGGACCGTGATGAGCACCTTGACTGCAACGTCACTTACTGAAGTTTCGTCATGTTTTTCCAGAGGGACTTTCCTCAGATCGTCGAAGGTCACTATTCCTACAAGCCTATCCTTCTCCACAACTGGAAAACCTGTGTGGTTATATCTAGAAACGAGTTCTCGAACTTGGGCGAGCGTCATCTTGGGCGAGACGGTAACCACTCGTTTTTGCATCGCCTCGCCGATGGACACGTTTTCCAGGACTGGTTGGGGGTTATCCAGAAATACGCCTTTTCTCGCCAGTTTGACGGTGTACATGGACTGCCCCTTCATGAGAAACTGAGCCACGGTATAGCTCAAGATGCAGGCGATTATTAGTGGCGGCAACCTGCTATAACTGCTGGCCATCTCAGGTATCATCACTATACAAGTCAGCGGCGCCCTTGCAGCACCTGCAAAAAAGGCGCCCATTCCGAGAAGGCCGTAGACGGTTGGGTCAGTCTCAAGCCCGGGGACAAACTTGGTAACTATCAATCCGAAGGCCACACCGAACATGAACCCGATGTAGAGCGACGGGGCAAATATTCCACCACTTCCGCCAGATCCAACCGTGAACGACGTGGCCAGAATTTTGAGCGATCCGAGGGCTATCAACAACATTAAAAGTCCAATACTTGGATTTGAGGCCAGCTCAAAGATTTTGTCTATCCCGTTGTAGCCGACGCCCATGATCCCATAATCAAACAGGTAATATCCGCTTATTCCGGCGACAACCCCGCCCAACGCTGGCTTGAACATCCTTGGTATCTTAAGGGCATCAAAGAAATCCTCGAAAATGTAGAAGACTCTCACCCAGACAAACGCAAGAACTCCAAAAAGGGGTCCGAGCAGAAAACAGAGCGCAAGGTCGGTGGTGCTGAATATAAACTCAGGATTTACGAAAGCTGGGGTGGGGCTGATCAATCGACCTGCAACTGCTGTGCCGACGACGGCGGAGATGAGTATAGGTACTGTATCATAAGGCGAAAAACGTCTTGATGCGACTTCCATGCTGAAAATGGCGCCACCCATAGGGGCGTTGAAAGTTCCAGCGATCCCTGCTGCAACACCACAGGTTGTAAGAAGCTTCATTTCTTTTGGCCTCAAGCGGAACATCTGTGCTACGAAAGAGCCAAAAGAGGCACCTATCTGGGCAATGGGGCCTTCTCTTCCTGCGCTCCCACCACTTCCGATAATTATGGCAGAGGCACAGATTAGTACGAATCCAACCCGTTTCCTGATCTGTCCGCCGCCTTGATAAAGCGTTTCCATTATCTGTGGTACGCCATGTCCTTTGGCTTCTGGTGCTAGGAAGGTAATAATGGGTCCTACAATCAGACCTCCGATTATTGGCAGCAGTATGATGAAGTAAGGACTTGGAGCATGGGGCAACAATCCAGAGAAGAATTGTTTATGTATGAATTCTATGACATTTCTGAACACGATCGCTCCGATGCCACCTACCGCCCCCACCAATACAGTCAGAAGGTCAACGTAGGCCCATCTGTAATCTTCCAAAATTTTGATGATTCTCGCCTCTAATTGTGTTATAGTTGTATGGGGTATATACTCTTTTGTCGTTCTGTTCTTCAATCAAGTTATATTTGGTTGCATATTATAATATTAATTCATCATATTATCATCCAGTTATTATTGTATGCTTTGCCGATGGAAACTCATTACACTTTGGAACCGTTTACCTAGTTATAAATATGATAATATTCTACAGTTGTTTTCTCCTTCGGCACTGGCTTTGGCCCAAAATCACATTTTAATAATTAAAAATATTATTTATTTAAAATAAATTAATATCTAAAATGTTATTATTTTCAATATGATACTTATATTATATTCTTTTATTTGACATATGATTTAACGTTATCGTTACATAACATATATGCTAACATAACTTATTTCATCGTAAAATATATAATTAATAATATATATATTTTCCTCTTGGTGAATTGTATATCTTTGATATGATGCAAAATTATGTAAATGCGCACATCCTCGATCCCATCTAATATAATGAGAATATAATAAGATCCTATTGTGCACATAACGTGTATATCTTGCATACACTATCCGCCCTTATAATATTGGGGCAAATTTTTACCTAAGCACATCACAAATATCATAGACTATAGGAATAAATCCGTATAAGATCACCCCTTCAATGATAAGATCTCCGTTTCGGTCGTGAAGCACCATGGTACGCGTTGAGAGTAGTAAATTCACATAGTCTTTGGAATGATCGAGTTACCAAAATGGGGTTGGAAACTAGGAAGACATAGGTCAGAGTTATAGACTATAGGAATAAAGTGGCGCTTTGATATCCCTCCCTTTTTGGCTCGATAAAACAACTTCTATGATAGAAGGGTTGAATGTGACACAGTTCACAACAATATTTTGTGATAATCCATATTAATCTATACCAAACTAATATAAGCTAAAATTTGGTATACATATAAGTTACACAAATTATTAAGTTAAATTTTAGTACATATTTCTATGACTATAAATTATTTAACATAAATGTTTACACTAATATATCCTAATAAGATGTCAATAATTAGATCTAAACTTAATTAATATTAATTAATATAATATAAATAGTTTGATGAAAACTGTTGCCAATGTGAAAAGTGAGACTTAGATGGAGCCACAAAACCAGTCCTGATACATAAGAAACAAGAGTCCATAGATTGCTTTAAATTTGTTGGCGTGTTTTGTATTCACGACTGCAGGAGGCTTTTCGAGTGAACTACTACGTAGCCCTATCGCCTGACCTTGAGATTTGCAAATCAGAGTTCGTCACGAGCTGGAATGAATCTCCTGAATGCGTGGATGTCGCCCTGGCTGAAACGAAAGAAGCCACGCAAGAGAGCTTTGCCATCGATCCTGCACTCTTGGGTGAGGGGCTCATTTACCTTGCAGGCGTCGGAAGCACGATCGCAGTCGGCGTCTTGAAAGATCTCATCAAGGACTTCATCGAAAGGAAGCTCGCCAAAAAAGGAGAGGCTCTGAATGTAGTGGTGATCGTCATCGAAAAGTCCGATATACCTCTGGTCGTGGTCAAGGGGCAAGGAAAATGAACCTCATCACCATCCGCGAAACCGGCGGCGCAGACGATAGCCCCAACGCCACGGTCAGTTTCGATAATCGTGGCGAGTATCCCATCACCATCATCAACCCCTTCTCCAAGCAGGAGGAACAGCGGTTGGAGTGGTATTTCGAGGAGTATCTTCGCTTCCCCTTCCTGGAGAATGTTCGGGCAGACGAGGCCAGGAGAAGCGTCAGGGCTTATGGTGAGGCGCTCTTCGACCAGATATTCCAGGAGAGAATGGCCCGTGATCGCTACGCACAGGCCCGAAAGGAGGGCGTGGACAAGCTTCGCTTCGAGATCGTGGGATCGCCCGAATTTTTCCATCGCCTCCACTGGGAGGCGCTAAAGGACCCCGAACTTCCTGCGCCTTTCGCTGTGGAGGCTCCAATGGTCCGAAGCACTTTTCGACCCCCGATCATCGATGCCAAAAGTCAGCCCTCGCCCACGATCAACCTCTTGATCGTCACAGCAAGGCCCGGTGAGAAGAAAGACGTGGGATCTCGGACCATCACCCGCCCCCTCGTCGAGAACCTGCGCCAGGCAAGGCTGAAAGTGAGAGTCGATATCGTCAGGCCTGGGACTTACGAGGCCTTGACAAAGCACTTGGATTCTGTTCGTGATGATCACGGTGCTGGATATTATCACATCGTCCATTTCGACCTGCACGGGGGCTTGCTGACCCACAAAGAACTCCAAGAGGGCGCTGAAGTTAACCGCCTCCAATTTCAGGCCTGCTACGGAAGAGATGATATCCAGTCTTACAAGGGCAGAAAAGCCTTCCTCTTCTTCGAGAGCAAAGACGCTGGAAAGTCGGACCTCGCTGAGGCAGGCGAGATCGCCGATCTTCTCATCAACCACAGAATCCCGATAGCGGTCCTCAACGCCTGCCAGTCAGGTAAGCAGGTGGGCGACTCAGAAAGCAGCCTTGCGAGCAGGCTGCGGGAGGCCGGTGTCCAGACCGTTCTTGCGATGGGCTACTCGGTCACGGTGAGCGCTGCGGCCTTGATGATGGAGACCCTTTATCAGCAGCTTTTCGCCGAAGAGGATCTCTCCATCGCCATCCTGCGAGCCCGAAGGGAGCTTTTCAACCAGAAAGGGCGAAAGGCCTACTTCGACCAGCGAATCGATCTCGAAGACTGGATGCTCCCTGTGGTCTACCAGAGCGGCGGGGCGATGGCAGAGTCGCCGTTCACTCTTCGAGAGTTCACCATTGACGAAGAGAATGAGTTCTACGAGCATCAGGCAAGAAGGTACATTGCGCCCAAGCCGACCTACGGCTTTGTGGGCCGGGACCTGGACATCTTGAGAATCGAAAAGCGGCTTTTGAGCAAGAGCGATGGTGCGCCTTGCAACCTCCTTTTGATCAAGGGCATGGGGGGATCTGGTAAGACCACTCTTCTCAACCACCTGATGGAGTGGTGGCAGACGACGGGGTTTGTGGGGGTGGTCTTCTACTTCGGATACGACGAGAAGGCCTGGACGCTCCAGCAGATCATGGACCAGATCGCAAAGGAGCTGTTCGAGGCCGAAGACACGTCCCAGGTCGTGACAGACGCAGAGTTGGCCTCGTTTCGGGCCATGAACCTTGGAGCCCAAGGGCAGAAGCTCGCAGAGCTTCTTCGAAGTGAGCGCCACCTTCTGGTCCTGGATAACCTTGAGTCGGTCACCGGCTCAAACCTTGCGATAATGAACACCCTCTCCGAAGAAGATAGACGCGCCCTTCGGGAGTTTCTGTTCAATCTATCAGGCGGAAAGACGTTTGTATTGCTCGGCACGCGCGGAGGCGAGGGCTGGCTGATCGAGGGCCAGAATGCACCTTTGCGAAAAAAGGACGTCTACGACCTTCCCGGCCTCGATCCGGAGGCGGCTTCGACCCTTGCCGAGCGTATCCTGGAGCGAAACGTCCCCGACCGCAAGATCCGAGAAGAGCGCCGAAAGAGCAGTGAGTTTCGCCGGTTGCTCAAGGTTCTGGACGGCTACCCTCTCCCGATGCAGGTGATCCTTGCAAACCTCGCCCGCCAGACTCCCTCTGAGGTTCTGGAAGCCTTGCAGGCAGGTGGCGCACTTGAGGATTCAGAGATTCGGACCCGGACCGAGAGCATCATACACTGCATCGACTATTCCCACAGCAATCTCTCGCCGGAGGCGCAGGAGCTTCTACTCTGCCTTGCGCCCTTTACGGGCGTGATCTTCGTGGGCTGGATCGAGCAGTACACCCAGCACCTGAAAGGGCAGCCGGATCTCTCCCACCTCCGGTTCGACCTCTGGCCTGAGGTTCTGGAGGAGGCGAAGAACTGGGGCCTTCTAACGCCCGACCAGATGCCAGGATATCTCCGGCTCCAGCCAGTCTTCCCTTACTTCTTGCGCACCCGGCTCAACGAGTTTGAGGAGGGCATGCGTCAGGCAATCGAGACCGCGTTCCGTGAGCATTACAATGGCATCGGAAATGCGTTAGTTTCTCTGTTCCAATCCAAAGAGCCACAACAGCTGCAGATGAGCCAAGCACTGACGCGCCAGGAATACGAGAACCTGAACACCGCGCTGGATTTGGCACTGAAGGCACAGATGTCAATTATCAGGCCCTATTCTGCTTTGTCTCTTTATTTGGCCGTCATCCAAGACCAACAAAGAGGGCTGGAGCTGGGCAAGAACGTTATTACAAGTCTGGATAATTATCCCTCTGAGACTTTGGTAGGCCCTGTGGGGGTAGAGCTTGTGCGTGTAATGGGTGATGTTGCCAATATACAGCTTAAACAGAAGCAATATGAAAAAGCAGAAATGTCTTATCACAAATGCTTGGAGAGAATCACCAAATTAGATCAAGCCAATGATAATTTAAGAGATGATTTGGAAGCGGGTACACACTACCAATTGGGTTGGGTTTATCAAGAACAGCGAAAATGGGTGCGAGCAGAACAATGCTACCAAAAAGCTTACAGAATATTGAGCGAGTTTAGCAACAGTTATCCTCTGGCCAAAGTATACCATCAGTTGGGCTGGGTTGCCCAAGAACAACGAAAGTGGGAGCAAGCAGAACAATGCTATCAGAAAGCCCTCGGGATATGGAAAGAGTTCGACGACAGATACCCACTAGCGGGAACATATCACATGTTAGGTATATTAGCCCAAAAACAACGAACGTGGGATCTAGCGGAACAATGCTATCAAAAAGCTCTTGGGATATGGAGTGAGTTCAACGACCGATACCCACTGGCCAGCACCTACCACCAGCTGGGAAGAGTGGCCCAAGAGCAGCAAAAGTGGGGGCAGGCAGAGCGGTACTACAAACAGGCCCTCGAAATCAAAATCGAGTTCGACGATCGATACTCACAGGCCGGAACCTACCACCAGCTGGGAACAATGGCCGAAGAGCAGCAACAGTGGGTGCAAGCGCGGGAATATCTGTTGAAGGCTCTGGTAATTTTCGCCGAGTTCAAAGACGAGCATAGCCTGGGAATCACATTGAGCAGTTTATCCCGACTATGGCAGACCAGCCACGACGAGACGATCCCCGAGGCCGTCGCCAAAGTTTTGGGCAAAACGCCGGAAGAAGTGAAAAACATATTAGAGGGCGCAAACGCCGCCCCGAAAGAATGAACCCCGCCCTCACTCGAACCCTTCGACGAAACTCCTGACGCAATACTTCAGGTCTGGGTGATATCCGCCCTCCAGGATCGCAAAGCGCCTCCCGTCGCACTTCTGCTCTGCGCCCTCCTTTACGACTTGGCCGATCTTGCGGTAGTCGTCAAGGGAGAGAAGGCCGCCCCAATCCTCGATGTAGGTGTCAAACCCGGCAGAGATCGCCACGATATCGAAGTCGTGGGCCTGGATCGATGCCTCAACCTGGTCGACGTATCCGCTCCGGTCCAGGCCCAGGTACTCAAAGCCCATGTCGATTGCGCCGATGTTCACGATCCTGACCCAATCGTCCCAGCGCAGAATGCTCACGGTCCCGTCGCCAAAGTGAAGGTCGATGTCGATTATGAGGGCCTTTCCCACTCTGCCCTCGATCCTCTTCATGGCGATCGCCATGTTGTTGAAAAAGCACATCCCCCAGGCGTGATCTCTTGAGGCGTGGTGGCCCGGTGGCCGGATCAGGGCAAAAGAGGGTGAGCCTTCCAGGGCGAGTTCTGCGGCGAGAGCGGCGCCTCCTGCGGCGAGGCTTGCAGGCCCAAACATGCCTTTGTTCCTCACTCGCTCAATGTGCTCTTTGCTGTGAGCCTTCAATATGTCTTCGAAGCTTGCGGGTTTTGGCTCTATAAACTCGTAGCCGCAACTTTCTAGCTCCTGGAAAGGGTGCCTCACCCGGTCGAGCGTCTCCACTGGATTCGTATTGTACCTTTCTTCTAGCCCCTTGCTGTACACGATCTCCATAGTCAATCTTGGCATCTCCAACCTGCTCGATATGAGGCTTCTGAAGATGTAACTATTCTTTGCGGTTATAGTCATGCACCCAACAATTGACTTTTTAAATTTTCACCGAGGGTCGTCTTAATCCACGCTTTTGCAAAGCTCAACTGTGATGAATATTTCATAAAATATCTGTTTATGATGTTTCTCATGTGTCCCATATTAATAATAAACAGTTTTGATATTGCCCGCTTAATGCTTTTCCAAATGAATTCAATTTGATTCAAGTGAGGGGGGTGCCCTGCGAGCTGACAGTCCCCGAGACCTCCCGCTACTCGTACCTCCACCTCGGCAAAGGCAAGATGCTCGACCATCTCTTAGTTTCGAGGGGCATGCTCGCCCGCTACAACGGCGCCGAGATCCACAACGAGCTTCTGCACGACGAGTCGATCGCTTTTGCCACAGACAAGAAGTTCCCCGAATCGGACCACGCTCCGGTGGTTGCAAAGTTCGAATAAATGTGGTCATCTGTGGACACTCACCGCTTCTTTGGCCTCGGTTCGGGATGACGCACCGCAAAATCAAGTTCCAGTACAACCCGAAGACGGCCACTCGAACGCCTGAAATCTTGATGACTGCAGGAAAAGAGCCACCCCAAGAGCGGCCTTATGGCCTTGCGCCCCCTGGCGCTGAGATGAAGCCGTGGATGAGAACGGGCGGGCGGTTGAGACCCGTGCTCCTGGAGCGGGACGAGCTCGATCCACTCCCGGGCGCTTTCGATCTCGGCTTCCAGAGCAAAACGCTGGGCCTTGTGACAACCGATCTTGACTGTGGCGAACGGGACCTCTCAGCCCACCCGAAATATTTTGCCCTCAGGCCGACATCTTTTGTCCTGTAAACTCACACGTCACTTTTTTGTCCTTCCAGGATACATCGGCCCGTATCCTTTTGGTCACAGATTTTCTGGCAGGGACCTCTACTTCATGTTCGCCAAGATCTGTCCCTTGCGAGCTTGTCAGCTTCAGCATCGCAACGCCATCAACATCACCAGAATTCGTGAGGTTCGCAAAGCAGTCGACAAACCAGCCCCGTCCAGAAAGCCAGCCTATTCGAACGACATCTCTTGTATAAAAATCATTCAAAATTATCTGGGGCTCAGCTATTGGCTCGGGCTCGGGCACGTTTGGCGCAGGTGCAATCTCTGAATCAGCAGAAACGGATCTTATCCCGGACGTTAGCATCCCTCCGTTCTCGACGCTCGGCTCAACTGGGTGTGAAGGCTCGATCATTGCGCCAGAATCATCTGCCGCGATCTTGATCCCGGCCGTGAAGGTGGGCGCCCATTCTGGATCTTCTGGTGGATCGACTTTGAGAATCGCTCGCCAGGACTCGTCAGTCAGCCTTTCGCTCATAAGCTGCTTGAACTCGTAGTAGCTAAATACGGGACCTGCGCCAAGGAGGATCCTGCCGTCTGGAACCTTGTAGGCCACAACCATCAGCCTGACGTAACCCACTCCTTCTTCCAACACAAGGCCGCTGTTTGGATCAGTGTGGACATCGGCCACTATCGTCGTCTTTTTTGAGGCATCATCTACATTTGTGACCACGCTTTCTAACGAATCTCCAAACTCGTTTATGAAGCGATAGTCTTCATCACTCAGCGCTCGATTTTCAAGCTCAGCAAGAGATATCTGAGCTAGCCTTGCGAGCGTGCTTTCTAAACGATCCAGCCTGCGCCTCGTCTCGGGATCGAGAAGTCCCATATCGTCCAGGTTCTGGTTCGTCATTTTGGTGAGGGAAAGAAGCCTTATGTAAAACTCAGGCACGGGTTCCACGTAACCTGGAACCAGCTTTGGCTCGGTGGGCATTCCGGTCCCGACAAAGGCGTAGCTCTGTTTTGCGTAGAGAATCGTGTCATGTCGCAGTTCCGTCCAAGACGCAAGCGATGTGGTCAATTCTTTGTCCTGCCAGGCCTCTGTCTGCATGAATGTTGGGTATCCTGAGTTATATGTTGCAAGCAAGGGCTTTAGGGAATATAGCCAGGACCAGTAAAGGTTTCTCTGCCAGTCGTCCTCAGAGAACGCGGCAAACTCTTCTCCCAATTTTACGCGCTGAGCTTCGTAGTTGGAGTAATCTGAGTCGCCCAAATCATCGAGAAGTACTGTAGCTCTTTTTGAACCCAGGAGAGCCATGACGTCAAGGCCTCTTGGGAAATGGCGGCCAAATGGGCCTTGTGTGAAGGCGGTTCCCTGGCCGGTATAATCGCCAGTATAATCACCGGCATAGGGGAAGACCAGGTTCTGGAAAATGTAAGAATCTGGAACGAACCTTTGGCCCATGAGCCTGAAACCGGCGGTTGCAGCAAGACACTGGTCAGCCTGCTCTTTGGTGTTGGGGTAATCGATCGTGCATGCGTCAGACCCCGCACCTGTTCCGCCGTAGATCAGGGGCATTCTGTAGAGGGTAATGACTGTTTTCAGAGTTTCGACATCTTCCTTTGACATGAATCTGGCCTGGAACGTTCCGCCAAAGAGATCGTTGAGAGCTTCGTTATATTCGTAAGGACCAAGATCGTCAGAATAGCCTACGTAAAAAGAGGTCACGTTGTAGATCTTATTCCAACGTTCCATCGAATCAGGATCATTCGCAAGGTTTTGGGCGATCATGCAAGCCTCAATGGTCTGGATCGTTGCGTTCTCTTCGGATACGATACAGCTACCTTCACACCCCTTCAAAAGGAAACTCATCCTGCCATACCACATCATCGCCTGAAAATAGTTTTTAAGACGCTCGGGTCGGGTGTAATGGCCACGGGGCAAGTATTGAGAATAATCTTCGTTGTATCCAAAGACGGGCGACTTAGAAAAGCCCGAATGTGCCCGGATCAGCTCGAGTTCTCGGCTGACTTCGTCTTCTACCGACACGGGAACTTCGAATCTGTATCTATCAAGATCGTCCGCTCTGAAGTAAGGGTATCCGCCCTCGAAGCTGTACTCGCTGCATTCCCATTCGCCGCCTTGACATAACTGGTCTTTTCGAGGCTCAAGAAGTTTCAGGCCTACTGAAAAGAAGGCCATGTTTCTTCTTGCTCCCTCCTTGGCATCACCAGTTGAGGATTGACAGTCTTCTTCTGACTTTGCCAGCATGGTTTCGCTAATTTGCCAAAGATCGTCGTAGAAATGGTCCTCTTCGACCGACCTTAAGGTCTCATCGAACTGGATATGGTAAAGGTGAAGGAGCGAATCCGTCGTTATAAATATCGGCACTTCAAGCCGTTTGAGTCGATCGTATGGACGGGTTATGTCTTCTTCACCAGGAACGAAAGGGTCTTCCATAACAACAAAGCCGTTCGCGTTCAAGATTAAAACGGCGTCTTCGCTCAAAGGTGCCTTGGTGATGAAGTCATCGTAGTTGTTGATTTGATCAGTTGTGAGTGGCAGATCGTACTGGAGAGCCGCAGGTTCGAAGGCAACGGATCCTGCCAGAAAGATAAGTGTAATCGCTGTGATCGAAAGCCCTATTCTCAGGGCACGTTTGCAGATGGATCGATTTGGCAATAGCATTTCCCCCGTCACCTACAACACTACCTCAAGTCATAAGAAAGTTTTTGAACAAAATACGCTAAAAGTTGATATTATGCCAGCTCACGTCAGAATTTCCGATCTTGCCCTTTACCTTCGCTGCCCCAGATGGATCTACTTCGAGTCGATGGGCCACTCAGCCTGGCCCGAATCCAAGAACATCTTCAATCTGTTACTCAAGGACCTTGGGCTTTCCCTTTCAGACTTTGAAGGCGGAAACCTTGAAACGTGGCTCATCGAAAAGCTGGATCAAGCAGAGGTAGAGCTACCAATTGTCTATGGCGCGATCGATCCAGAAGTGCTGCGCGCAGCATCTGAAGAGATCAGGAAGATCATCCCAGAGATGACAAGAGGGATGGAACATAAGTTGGAACTCATCTTGCCTTCAGAGTCAGAAGTAGAGCTTCAGTCTGATCGGTTGGGCCTTTCTGGAAGGCTCGATCGCTTGGTATTGGGCGAATCAACTTTGCCATCCATAATAAGAACCGGCCTTCCGCCAGAGACTGGGATATGGCAGAGCGATCGGCTCAGTCTTGCAGGATACGCACTCCTCTTGGAAGAAGAAAGAGGCGAAAGGATCGAGAAGGGATTAGTTGAATATCCCCGGGCCGGAGAGATCCGCGAGGTGAATATCAGAGTTGTGGATCGAAGACGGGTACTGAGGATACGCGATCGGATCCGCCAGATCCGTGACGGAAAGCTTCCAGATAGGCCCGAAAGTGCTCCTTGCGAAAGTTGCCCATTTGAAGATAAATGCAAGACCCGGCGCTCGATCGCATCCAGGTTCTTCTGAACAGGAAACATTCTGCGGCCACGAGTTTTGTCTTTGTCCGGTCGCGCGCAAGAAGCGTTATATTCGAGGATACGGTTAGGTACTTTTCATGTTCGAGAAGAGGCACGTGCTATCCATGCGGGAGTTTTCACGAGAGGAGATCGACTCAGTCCTAGATCTGGCCGCGTCCTTGGAGCCTTATGCTCGCGGTGGGAAGTGTGACGCCCTCTCTGGAAAGATATTGGCTTTGCTCTTCTTTGAGCCCAGCACCAGGACCCGGCTCTCTTTTGAGACTGCCATGATGCGACTTGGCGGAAAGACATTGAGCCTTGGACCTGCTGAAGGAAGTGCCATAGCCAAGGGCGAGTCTCTTGCGGATACTGTACGGGTGATTGGGGGCTATGCTGACGCGTTGGTCATAAGACATCCCAAAGAAGGGGCTGCCCGTCTTACCGCTCAGTTTTCGCCGGTTCCGGTGCTGAATGCAGGTGACGGAGCGGGTCATCATCCTACCCAAACGTTGCTGGATTTGTACACAATCCGAAAGGAGAGCCACCTTGAGGATCTGAAGATCGCTCTCGTGGGCGACTTGAAGTATGGTAGAACCGTTCACTCTTTGGCTTACGCTCTGGCCCTGTACGGCGCAGATATAACCTTGGTCTCACCACCTACTCTTGGGATGCCCCAACCCATCAAGACCGACCTTGCTGGCAAAGGAACTAAGGTCCGCGAGACTCACGACCTGGATGAGGTTAAGGACGATATGGACGTTCTGTATCTGACCAGAATTCAAAAGGAACGATTCCCAGATCCTCAAGAGTACAGAAAAGTGGCCCAAAGCTACAGGATAACGTCCGAAAGCCTGGAAGGGGTCAAGGACGATCTGATAATAATGCACCCTCTGCCCCGAGTAGACGAGATATCGCCTGATGTTGATGCGACCAAACACGCGGTCTATTTCAAGCAGTCCTTCTACGGAGTGCCGATCAGGATGGCCCTGCTCAAGATGCTGGTAGGTGATGGATTTGAGTGAGATGAAATTGAGGGTGACCCCAATTGGGAATGGGACCGTTATAGATCATATACCCGCAGGTCAGGCCCTGAACGTTCTCAAGATTTTGGGCATCTATAACACCACCGAAGCTACAATTAGCGTTCTCATGAACGTAACTGGCAAGCGATCCGGTCGAAAAGACATAGTCAAGGTGGAAGATAGAGAGCTAAAAGAAGAAGAGGTAAACAAGATCGCCTTGATAGCTCCTGGTGCTACCATCAATATCATCCGAGATTGCGAAGTGGTGGAAAAATATAGGGTGGACATGCCAGGCGTCATCCAAGGCGTGGTCAAGTGTCCCAATCCCAACTGTATATCCAACACCAGCGAGCCCATAAAGTCACAGTTCATAGTCAAAAGCAAAAACCCAGTGGTCATAAGATGCGTCTACTGCGAGCAACCCATGTCCGACAATATAGCAGAATACTTAATCTAGGACAGGTACGTATAAGCGGCATCTCAGACAGTTGGTCAACTACCCGCCACTAAAGTGACGGGCATGTAATGTGCCCTGGTTGACCAGATCCCCGATCGAGGAGTTTTACAAGATCGGGAGCCGATACGAAAGAATTTGTAGTCGAGAACCAATTAGATGAAACTAATTGGATCTCGCCAGAATAGTGCTTAACGATACGAATAGGCCAAAATCTCAAACTCTTGCGAGTTTGAGATTTAGCTCAAAGGTATCGTTAAACACTATAGTTACCCTGGGATGCTGCCTCAGTTTCAGGCTCTAAGG